>OJIR01000309.1_pt1 | contig 16441 bp, 11 predicted proteins | sample 1595711 | NCBI WGS metagenome assembly OJIR01 (sample SAMN05416846, study PRJEB24817) | seawater metagenome | isolation source: Sea water | place: Canada:Atlantic | collected 2013-07
TTAGTTTATTCGTGTAACTATGGCACCATTCGATAAGGTCTTGTTTCATATTATCGTGTGCCACTAATGCAATTGATTTTTTTGCATTAGTGCTCATATATTTATATTGCATAGCAGTACCTTAACAATAGAAAAACTAAAATGACTCTATAGAGTATGACAAAAAAAATCCCATCTTAGCTAGAAATATGACAACGTCTCAGTCACTATGATATCAAAAATACTTTAATGGTGAGCTTGAGCTTCTCTGCAGGCCAACGTTATCTTTTCCCATTCGCCCAGCGCTATCCATTCAGGCTTAGCCACCCAAGTCCCCCCAACAGCAAAAACATTAGATAGACCCAAGTATTCTTGCTGATTATTGCCATTAATACCGCCTGTTGGGCAAAAAGATATATTGCTAAAAACACTGCTCATAGCCGATAAAAATGGTGCTCCACCAGATAACGATGCAGGAAATAGCTTTAGCTCTGTATAGCCAAATTCTTTTGCTAATAAAATATCTGACGCACATGACACACCAGGCAGTACAGGTACATCGCATTTAGCTAGATGAATGAGCAAGGTGTTTGAGATTGTTGGCGTAATAATAAAGTCGCTACCTGCAGCAAGTGCTTGCTTAAGTATACCAAAATCAATAACCGTACCTGCACCTACTTTTAAATGAGGTAACTCAAGTTTTATTGCTTTAATGATATCAAGGGATGCTTCCGTTCTAAGCACAACTTCAACTAAACCAATGCCAGCCTCAGCCATCGCTTTAGCGATTTTTAGACCCTCTGCAACGGTATTTGCTTGAATAATAGGTAGCAGAGTCTGCTCTCCCATTAATGTGGAAAATAATTTCATGTGGTTTCCTTCGATAAGGTCTTGTTAAAAAAGTAAGTTAAAGCGAGAGTGTCTTAATAAATTGTTGATACGCATTGCTATCAACAATCGCACCTGGATGTTGAATAACAAATCCTGCAGATTTAGACGCGAGTTCAATTGAACGTTCAACCGTTAATCCTTGAGCTCTTGCACCAAGATAGACCCCATTAAATGAATCACCCGCTGACGTAGTATCAATAACATTCTTCACTGGAGTAATACCATATTGGCTAGCTTCACCATCAACGTGACAGAAAATACCTGCTTCACCATTTTTAATGACTAGCTCTTTCAGATTAAATGCCTGACAGTAATCGTAGACGCCTTCAGAAGTATCGATATTATACAGCTGCTCGAAGTCATCAACACCTGGCAGGGCAATTTCAGACATTGCAAAGGCCTTGTCAAATTGCTCTTTAGCTTGTGCTGGGCTATCCCACATACGAGCGCGGTAATTAGGATCAAAAACAATACTGATGCCTGCTTGCTTTAATTTTTCGATCATTTTCCAAAATAATGCTCGATGCTTAGGCGTAATAACCGCTAAAGATATTCCAGAGAAAAAGAACATATCTCCTTGCGAAAATTGCGAAATTGTTTTGTCATCGATGAATGACATCACTTCTTTCGCTGCTGAATTTTCTCGCCAATAAGAAAAGGTTCTTTCACCGGCATCATCTGTTTCTATGGCATAAAGGCCAGGCATTTTATCGTCGAACTGAAAAACAAACTTACTACCAACTTGCTCTTCTTCAAAGAAGCGAATCATGTCAACGCTAAACTTATCTTTACCCACGGCTGAAACAAAATGCGTATTTATTTCTGGAAACGTTCTCTTTAAATAAACCGCAGTATTTAACACATCACCGGCAAATGCTTGTTGGAGTTTTTTTGATGATGAGTTACCTTCCCCTTGAATTTTTGCAGTACTTTCTTCTGAATAATCAAGAGATTTATCTTCTCTCAACTCAATCATGCACTCACCAAAAACATAAATATTTTTCATTTACAAAACCTTATTAAACCTAATCAGCTCATTAGAAAACCTGATTTGGTTTATGTTAATTTAAAATTTTCGATTACAAGAGACTTAGTGCTTTTCAATGGCTCGATTTTTGGGATAAGTACCCAAACGGAAAGCATCGCAATAACAGCTAACGAAGCACCAATAACAAACGCTGGCGTGTAGTTACCATCTGCCGTTAAAATAGGTACGAGTGCCGTTAAACCTAAAGCACCTAATTTAGCTGCCATTCCCGAGAAACCAGCAAGTGTGCCTACCGCTTTTTTACCATAGAGATCGCTCGGTAATGTTTGAACATTGCCAATTGCCGTTTGGAAACCGAATAAAATAACTGCCATGATCATTACCGCCGTTGTAGGTCCACCTGGGTTTGCCATCGCTAACAGTGCCGGTAACATGATTAAACACCCTAGTGTAATAGTTAGCTTACGCGTTTTATCTACATTCCAGCCTGCTTTTAAACGATTTTGCGCAAGAAGACCACCAAACCAAGCACCAAACATAGCACCAACATAGGGCACCCAACCGTAGATACCAATGGACTTAACATCCATTGCATAGACTTCATTAAGGTAAATAGGGATCCAAAAAACAAACAGCCACCAAATTGGGTCAATTGCTGCAGAAGCAATAATTACACCCCAGCTTTGCTTGCGAGAGAGTAACTCTTTAGTTGATGGATTATATTCATCCTCTTCATCAGCACTATCATCGGCATCAACATTTCGTTGACCTGTTAAAATATACTCACGCTCTTCATCAGTGATCCAAGGATGATACTTAGGTGGCGCTTTCACCAAGATTATCCAAGGAATAAGCCATAACAAACCGACTAAACCTATCACTACAAAAACCATTTGCCAGCTGAAATAAACGGTTAAATAAGCGATTAAAGGAATAGCAATAATTCCGCCGATAGCAGCACCCGAGTTAAAGATACCTTGGGCTAAAGCACGTTCTTTAGTGGGAAACCAATCTGCATTACTTTTCGCTGCTCCAGGCCAATTACCCGCTTCTGCCACACCTAAAATGGCACGGAAAATACTAAAACTAAGCATACCTTGGGCAAATGCATGTGCCGCAGTAGCCAAAGACCACACACCAATTGATAATACAAAGCCTAAACGCGTACCAACCCAATCGAATATTTTTCCAAATATTGCTTGGCCAAACGCATAAGATAAAATGAAAACGATAGAGATATTGGCGTATATTTGTTTTCGCTCTAAGGCCGACTCATCAGGAAATAAATCTTCAACAATATCAGGCCAAAGTACGCTAAGCGCAGAACGGTCGATATAATTAATAACAGTTGCGAGTGCGATTAACGCAATCACCCACCAACGTAAATTTTTCATTTTCATTAGCAGTTATCCTTATTAAAAACCTGACCAGATGACTTATCAATAAACTTATCATTAGGCTTTTCAAGAGCGCCCTCTTCTAGGAAGTCTTCCCTAGGGGGGCTAAAAGTATCAATCAAAATACCGCCTGTTAGACAAGTTGCGCCATGATCAGCATAAGGTGGTATCATGCAGCTATCACCTGCCTTCATAATTTTTGTAACTCCATCAATGTTGAAATGAAACTCTCCTTCAACAACATAAGTTACTTGTGAGTGTCTATGTGCATGGTTATAGCCAATAGCACCTTCAGAAAACCAAATCTTCACAGCCATTAACTCTTGGTTATAACCTAGCATTTGACGTTTTAAACCACCGCCTATATCCTCGATTTCGGCTTCACATTCACTAGCAATAGTGAAACGTTCACTTTGACTCTGACTCATAATTAACCTCTACTTTATAATTTCTAAAAATGTAAAACGGCCATTAAATTGATATTCTGAGCCATTGAATGAAAATGTATTTAACTGGTTATCTTGAATGTTTTTAGCAGCATTAAACGCGAGTAAATAACGTTTATCATCGAAAAACTTAATTTCAACTACATCAATATTTTCGTATTTTTGATGTGATAACTTTTCAATTTTGCTTACTGCATCAACTGTAAATTCTTTTGATGGGTTATATTCACCATGAGGTTCTAAAATGCTGACGAAGGTATGTTTTTTTGACTCAGTATTGCGGTTAATAAAGGCATTTTCATTCCGTAAATTAAACAGAGGATCATTAGCACCAATTTGCGTAAAAATTAATGATGAATTTCCATCCATAATCGAAGAATGCGTATAGAATCGTCCATTAGTATTTAACCAGGTAATTTGAGATAAGCCAGCTTTAGGTTGCGCTTGTGCTTTAAGCCATAAGTGTTGATAGCCATTTTTTCTACCTAATACAGGTAGACTGGTTAAGCGTGTATCTAACGCAAAGTTAGTATTTATTAAGTGCCCTTTGTAGTGCACAGGTAAGTCATATTGATGTTTTTCATTTGACTTAACATCGAATACATCAACCACCAATGACTGCTCTAGCTCAGACTTATGTTGATTGGGGAGTTTTATCAGTGCCATGGTACGTTTTAAAGAAACCCCCTCATAAGCGCTATCAATATGAGCAGAGCTGATAGTGACAGTATCATTTTCTTCAAAGAACAATAATTCAGGGTGATTCTTGTTACCCATTGCCACATTGGCATTAAAGTGACTTTTCTCATCAACAACGACCGTATTATGGGCAATAGTTTGTTTTGCCCAAGTATCATTTTCAGGTAAGTAACGTCCGCCATATTTAGCTTCAACATTTAAAAACCTTGCTGCGCCATAATCGGAAACAATTTCTTCACCTTTATCATAAAACTGCCAAGTTAACTTATCAAAATGTCCATGACCTAACCCTTGTGCAGCTGGCTTAAACAAAACGGCTTGTTCACCTTTCACGTTTTGGCGCATGATAACTAAAGCACCTTGCTTGCCATCATTACCATCGCCAAATGCTACTGAGGTAAACGGATAAGGCTGACTAAGTTTTTTATCTAACGCTTGAGCAACTTTTAAACCATCACCCGTGAGCAAAATCTGATCCTGCTGTTTAGCGATATCAAGTAAACCTGCATCACCAGTCAAACCATAAGCGATGGCAACACCATTAACTAATTCAATGGTATCTATCCCTTTGTCTTTTATCGCATCATTAATCGGAAAAAATAATTGGTTATAGCTGAGCTGTATGGTGGTATCGATAGCTTTTAAAACAATGCCATCGCGATATTCAAAAATTTTTCGTTCAGGTTGATTGGTCTGAATAGCTTTAGCAAAAGTAACAAATGGCATTAACGCATAACGTTGATAATAAGGCCCTTCATTGTAATATCCTTGTGGCGAAAATAACTCATCAAGTTGCTTTAAAAAGCCACCTTTACCCGATTTATCTAAACCGTAAAGTGCTTGCTCTACCCATTCAGCTTCTCCAAGAACATAACCCGTCATGCCTACGGCAGCCGTAGTCCAAGTGCCATGATTATGTACTTTATTAAATGTTTCCGGCGATTCGACAGACAAGAACCTTACGATAGGACGAAATAAACCTTGTTCTATTTTTTCTTTTTCACCATCACTTAAAGAAGGTAAAATCAAATCGTAGGCTTGGCTTGTATACACTAACCAAACGGCTTCATTCAAACTTTGCCAAAACAACTTACCTGGGTTTTGTTTCCCCATTTTTCTTTTTGGGTGCAATGGCAAGGTAGGATAAAGCTCAGCATATTCAAACAACATATCGCGCACATAATTCGCATAACGTTCATTTTGAGTTAATTGATAAACAATGCTGGCATTAACCATTAACTTATAGTTTTTCTTATGGCGTTCGTGGGTATATCCACCACCGCCATCTTTTGGCAATGGTACGGTAATAGCTTGGGATATTTGTTGGTCAACCGAGGTTTTATTAGCGATAAATGTTTGTTTAAATCGCCCTTCTTTGGATATTGCCATTCGCATTTGTTCAATATCATTCATTGTGATAACAAGGTTAGGACTCGTTCTTGCCATTACTGATTGATTAACAGCTAGAGTAGACAAAATAACAACCATGCACATAACTAACCCGCTCTTTAGAAACGGATAGTCTGATTTTATGTGTGAGATAGTAGTAAGGAATTTCATAAAATCGCTCTTATTTAGACTGTGTATTATTTAACATTACAGCGGTGTGCGGGCCTTTAACATATAACTCTTGCACTGTAGGCACAGGGGTTTTATTAAAAGTATTATTTTTTACCATGGTTTTTGGCTCCCCAACGGTATGTTCAATATTAATTAATCCGCTTTTAACAAAAGTATTATCTTTGATAGTAGCAACTTGAACACCATGCAAGATAACTGCAGATTTTGATTTATTACGTTTGCCATTACCGACATTAGTTACCGTGTTATCCTTTAAAAGTATATGAGGGCCAAATGTGCTTTCATCAGAGCCTCCGCGATACAAGTTAACCAATTGACCTTCAACATTTGTAAAGGTGTTATTAATTACATTCACGTATTCTGCGTTATAGATACCTAAGTCATCAATTTCCTTGTTTAATCTAAGTATGTCACCGGTAATATTTTCGAAAACGTTGTTTTCAATATCAATAGACTGCGCAAATGCTCTACTACCTGAATCTAAAAAGTGAAATGAGTGATTAACATTTAGGTCTTTAATGACACTATTTTTCATAACAAATCGGTAATTCTTGAACATGCCCCATTTAGCCGTTCTAACAAAGGTATTACCTGAATAATCAGCGCTATTTCTTCCACTAACTACAATGCCATCAACACTTAAACTTCCACCATTGTTAATTTCAAATAATGTCGAACGACCAAACTCTAAAGTGACTTTGTGAAGGTTTTTAGCTTTAATTGACAATGTTTTATCAAGCTTGATAATTTTATCAATCGCATAATTACCATCATCTAATAGCAGAACATCGCCTGATTGTGCTTGCTTAATCGCTTGGTATAAAGATGAACCGCTAGCTTTAACTGTGGTTGTTTTTCCTGATTCGAAAGCAACGTCTGGCTCGGCTTTGTTATACCATGTAGTGCCGGTTTGATTTTTTTGCGTTGGCTGAAGATCTTTTGATACACCAACACCATTAGTATCTGTAATAGGATATAACAAACCATTCGCTGCTCTTTTTAGCACTAGGTTTTGCTCTGTGATACCTGAAACAATTTTATTATCGCTTAGCTTATTTGAAAGGTTGCCCGCAAAAGTGATACCAGTAATGTCATCAAATACTGAAAATGGTGCTTCACCATTTTCATTAAAAAATAAGTTATTTTTAATACTACTTCTCTTAGGAACAGCAGAACGTTCAGTATCACTACCGGCAGCTAAATGTACGTGGTCAATATTAATAAGGGTATTGTTTTCAATTTGGGCATTAACGACTTGATGATATCGATTAATACTCGAGTTAGGTACTCCATTCATGACGGTTAAACCGCTACCAAAACGGTATCCGGTTAGGCCTTCTAAATAATTATTACGTACTATTTGGTCACGGTTTATAACTCTAATACCGCCTGTATGGTCAACCCCATTACCAAAGAACACATTGTTCTCGATAAGGTTACCATTACCGTGGCGAAGCGTTAACGTACCACGCGATTCAAAAAAGGTATTATTAACAATGTTATTCTTACCTGATTTAACAGAGACAATTTCAACTTCACCGTTGCAACGGTCAAAGTAGTTATTTTCAACCCTAGTATATGAATTTGTTAGCGAATGATGACTGGTACCTATTCGTAATGTTTCACCGCCATTTGAACCGAATATAGGCCTTGGACCAAAATAATTATGATCAATTCTATGATGATTTTCTTGGCTATCTTCTGTGGTAAGCCTTACTGCAACTGTAACGCCTTTGTTGCGTTTACCGACTAAATGATTGTGATCAAAACGATTATATTGACCATAAATACCGACCCAATAATCTGACTCAAAACGATCTGGATTACTATAATTATCAATCACTACTTCAGTAATACGAGAATGAAAGGCTAATTCTTTTTTATTTTTTCTAAATGAAATGACTTCACTACTTGGCGTATAACCATTTTTAAAAACTAAGCCTGATACAATTAAGTGTTTACCTGCCAGTCTAAGGTTAGATTGACCAGTAAGAAATACTTTCCCCTTAGTTTCGGCTGTTAATGATATCGGTTTTTTTTGAGTACCGTTCCCCTCAAAGAGGATCTCAAAATTATTCCAAGTACCATTTGCTAGGACAATTTCATCACCCGCTTTAACTTCTTTTAACGCCTTTATATAAGCGTTTTTATCTTCTACCAACCATTCTTTAGCTGACAATTGTGTCATTGTTAAAATACTGCACATTAATAAGGTAGTGCAATACAGCAGGATGGTTGGAATTTTAACTTGGTTCATAAAATAACCCATAAAAATTACGTTTAAAAAAGTTTGACGGTTCTTTATCTATACAGAATAAAAAATGCCAACATAAAGACTTTGAAGAAATAATTCAGCAGAGCCTTGTTAACTAATATTAACCCTCAATAACAGTTGAACTAGATTTAACCAACACTCAACCACTTTGTCAACCAATTTATATTACCAATAACAAGTTAAAATGCACTTATTGGTAATAATATACTTATTCAGCTTGCTTTGCATTGACATAATAGGCTATACCAAAGTAAAGAATAACAAACAATAAAATGCGTAATATCTTTGCCATCAGTAGTAGAAGACTATATGATAATAAGTAATTGGTAATAATTTTTTTATAGAGTAAGGGGCTAATATGAGCAACCGAAGGTTGTTTTGGAGCATAGTTGAAAAGATTGAAGCATCTATTAATTCAGGAGTTTATTCTCCAGGCAGTCGCTTACCCCCTGAAAGAGAACTCGCTGAAACTTTTCAAATAAGCAGACCTACAGTGCGAGAAGCAATTATTGCTTTAGAGGTCAGAAAAAAAGTTGAAGTTAAAACAGGATCTGGTGTCTATGTATTAAAATCGGTTAACCAACCGACTTTACACCAAAAGGTAAATGCCTTTGAAGTTACTCAAGCTAGAGCGCTAATCGAGGGTGAAGTTGCGGCTATTGCTGCCACCACAATAACTCCACAAGAATTAGAGCAACTTCATAATACATTAGTAGATATGGAAAATGGCAAACGTATTGCTGAAGCTGATGAAGAGTTCCATCACATAATAGTTAATGCAACCCGAAATAGTGCCATGATTTTATCTGTTGAGAACTTATGGCAACTTCGTTCATCTACTGCTGAAATTATTAAAGATTATGACAGTGTTTGCAGTAAAGATAATTCAAAAACTATCGATGAACACAGAGCAATCTATCAAGCGTTAAAGTCAGGAGATGCTGCGCAAGCAAGAAATACAATGCATAGCCATTTCAATAGATTAATCAATGCATTATTTGATGCTGCAGAATCTAGAGCTTTAGAAGAGATCAAGCGTACTAATGATGAAAAGCGTGGCCTTTATTCAATACCTGATACCTCTAGTATCACACGATAAAAAGCACGAATACCGTTATTCATCTTGCAACACCGAGGTATAGAAAATATAAAGATAAGCACTTACCTTCACCGATAATTTAGCATGCATTTATTAATTATAGATTACGCTGTGCTACTTTGGATTATCAGTCCAATGTAGCACAGCGTATTCATCACATTAAAAATCAAGTTCGAGTGCACTACGTTAAAACGCACTTACAAACCCTGCTAAATAGCCCCTTTAAAATTATTACTCAACAGATGTTAATTAACTTACCTGAATTCTCGATAAAACGTGCTGGGTGTTAAGGTCAAATCAGCAACGACTATTAGAATAAAAAACAGTAATACAATATTATTTTATAAGAGGCTTACGGCTTATTGTAGGATCAGTATTTATTTTTTAGGTGAAAGAATAGCACCTGAGACAGGTGAATAAATTTACCTAATGTCAGTCCTAGTTAAGTAAAGCTAATACCAATTTGATTGAATTTCTTCCCTACTCAGAGCTACATTGATGAGCTTAGAACAAATTTTGTGATGTTATCAGTATATCAATGAGCTCCCAAGGGCGAGTACCTAATAAAAAGTAAAGGTTTATATGCTGCTTTATTGATTTTGATAAGGGAATAACCATTCTCTACAATCAATGCATTGCCTCTAACCCCTTTAATTCTCGCTGAGTTGGAAAGAACTTAATCAACTTGGTATAAGTGTTATTCTGCGCTCTTAAATAGCTCTATTTTAAACGTAAATTAATTATACGTTCAGGAGTAGTTATCAGCTAAAAGTTAAGCGATATGATGGGTGTAATCTATGGGGAATTGATAAAATATACCTAACTAGGCTGCATCTGTTGTACCAGAATTAACAACCTAGTCAGATAAGGTTCGAATTACTTCGCTAATTTGAGGAAGTAGTCGAATATTTCAGGAACGTTGCCGTTACCCATATCGGCATCAACGGCAGCTTGTAGGTTAGCCGAGGTACCTTCAGCGATTTGTGAAACCGTACCAAGATCCTTAACCATTTCCAAGAAGTAGCCTAGATCTTTGTTTGCATTAGCGATAGAGAAACCTAAATCACTCACACCATCTACTGCATAGTTTTTACAAAATCCCATAAAAGGCGAATTTGACGGGCCAGTAGACATGATTTCAAACAACTGTTGACGATCAACTCCCGCTTTGTCCGCCACAGCAAAAGCTTGTGACATTGCAGCAACAGTAGTCATTCCCATGAAATTGTTTACAAGCTTAGTAGTATGACCTGCCCCCAGAGAGCCTAAATGAAATACATTTTCACCTTGCTGCTCTAAAACAGGTTTCACTTTATTGAAGGTATCTAAATCACCAGCAGCCATGATATTAAGTAAACCGTCTTTAGCATGAGCAGGTGTGCGACCAAGGGGAGCATCAATCATGCCAGCACCTTTAGCAGCAAGGTCTGCACCGATCTTGCGAGTAGAAGCAGGTATTGATGTACCAAAATCAACTAAAACAGAGCCTTTCTTAATACCCGCTAAGATACCATTTTCGCCGTAAACTAGCTTTTCCACAACAACAGAAGTTGTAAGACAAAGCATCACGATGTCACTAGCAGCAGCCAGTTCAGCACCGGTTTTAGCCTCAGTAGCATTACCGCGAGCAATAACGTTCGCTACGACTTCTTTGTTAAGGTCCATTACAACAACTTCAAACCCTTTAGTTTGCAGGTTTTCAACCATGTTGCCGCCCATCAGGCCAAGTCCAATGAAACCTATAATAGGTTTTGTCATATCTAACTCCTAAATATTGTGGTGTACGTTTAACTGAGTATGAATTTATTCGTCTAGCACTCAGATTAATGTCTGTTATAAGTAACCAATTGAACTAAATCGTTGTGGAACAATTTATGTGGACAATTCCATTCAAATGATGACATTTTTGTTTCCTATAGAAATCCAGGTTTTTAATTAGTAAACCTTTAGCTTATTGACAAGAAAATGCTTAACTCAACGTTAAACCAAAGTTATATTTTGGTAAGAAACCATCGTGCAAATATGCAAACAAAATAGTTATAGACTTCATATTTAACATATAAAAAGTTAACATTTTCAGTTGCTAATTAGGTTAATTGTTTAGTAAACCCTAAACAATCAGGAACTAATAAATACTAACCAAGAACACACTTATTGTCAACCAATTATTAAGTATTGGTAATATCGATTGGTTTTATAAGTTAATAAATGTAAGTTACAGAATGATATAGCGTAAGTTCAGAAACTAGAACGAGGATTCAAAGTAAGTCATTTTATTTTTCAGCGATTATTGCTGTATTTCAAATAATAATTTTGCAAAAAAAAACTAACGTTAGGCTTCAAGCTCTTAGTTAGTTTTGATTATTTTCAGCAATAATATTTCAGTATTCAAGCTATTAACAACGCATGAAACTGACAAGACAGATCTGCTATGAAAAGAGTAAACCACCATTAATATCTATGCAGTTACCTGTCATATATGAAGATGATTCGCTTGCAAGAAAAGTGACCAGTTTAGCTACTTCCTCAGACTCCCCTTCGCGGTTCAATGCCGTTGCCCCCGCTACATTTTTACGTACATTATCTTGAGTAAATGTATCGTGAAATCCTGTCGCTATCATGCCAGGACAAACACTATTCACTCTAATGTCAGGCCCCAGTTCTTTTGCCAAACCTCGGGTCAGGGTCATCACAGCTCCTTTGGATGCTGCGTAGCATATAGCACCTGGCCCGCCTCCATCTCGACCAGCTTGAGAAGCAAAAGTGACTATTGTACTGCCCGCTTTCATATGTGGAATGCAAGCACGACTCATCATAAACAATGATTTTAAGTTAACATCCATGACATTATCCCAATGTTCATTAGACATTTCTGCGATTTTTATTCTGCTGATTAACCCACCTGAGACATGAACCAATGAGTCGATTTGACCGAAAGAATCCAAGGTTTTTTTAATCACATTTTCAACACTTTCAAGCTTAGTAAGATCTGCCTTTAACGCAATAGCTTTGCAACCTAACGCTTCAATTTCTTTTATTGCAGTAATCGCTGTCTCACTACTTGAATAGTAGGTTAAAACAATGTTTGCACCTTGTTTGGCTAAGTCTATCGCGCAAGCTCTACCAATATCTCTACCACCGCCAGAAATTATTACTACTTTTTCATTCATAGACATAATACTTTCCTAAATTGCTTATTTCACAGCTCACTACATTAAATCAGGAGCGAACTGATCAAAATCCACCTTCATTTAAAAAAAATAAGCCCATTTAATAATTAATACTAAACGGGCTGTTCGTTAATAATTTAGAATTTAGCGCGTATGCCTACAGTGTAACGACGGTCGGCCTCAGTTATTTTCCAAGTACCACCGAGTTCACTTTGAAAAATAGACGCTTCTCCTGTTAAGTTAGTTGCGTTACCCACTAAGGTGAAATGCTCATTGATATCCCAACTTGCAGAAAAGTCTAACTGACCTCTATCTTCACGGTAGTTATTACCATAAACAGTGCCTTCTTCAGAAATACTGCCCGTCGCATTAATATTTTGCACACGTTTTTCGTTTTCAGTATCTAAGAAACTGTCACGGTAGTTGTATGCTAGGCGAGTAGAAAGCCCTTCATATTCCCAAAATACTTGTAAGTTATAAGTATTTTTAGAGATTTCTAACAATGGATTGCCATTAGGTTGCTCACTATCTGCATAAGTATAGTTAGCACTTAAACCTAAACCAGAGAATGCGCCAGGTAGGAAGGTGAAAAATTGCTGATAACCAATTTCAAAACCTTTAACCTCACCATTTTCTCCGTTAACATCTTTCGTTGTATCAATACCGGTGTAACCTGTATCAGATAACCCTTGAACATGGGCTAAACCGTCTGCATCTACAGGGAAATCCGTACTATCAGAGTAAACCAATTCGCTTTGACTTACGCCTGGGGTACTAAGCTGACAAACTTGGTTCCATTGCGTAACATTTTGACCGCCTATCGTTGAAGAATCTGCCACACAGCTTGTTTCATTACTTAAAAAAGATTCAACATCTTTGTAAAACAAAGCGAACGACAACATATTACCATCACCGAAATAATGCTCTACAGACAAATCAAATTGAGTCGCACGGTATGGGTCTAGATCAATAGAGCCTTGTGTTGCACCTGTTAAATCATTATTAACATCAAATGCTGGGCTTAATTCACTGAAGTCAGCTCTACGCATAACTTTTGCAGCAGCGAAACGGAAAAGAGTTTCATCTGTTGCATGATAAGTCACGTTTAAGCTTGGTAAGAAATCATTATAATCGTTAGTACCAGTTACTGGTTCACCATCAATTTTAACGGTTGATTCAAGATCTGTCATGATGTATCGACCACCAACAATGGCAGAAATATTATCAAAATCTAAGTGAGCTGATACATAAAAGGCTGCGGTATCTTCAGTTATTTCACGGAAAGAACCAGTTTCTTCTTTTAAGTTTTCAGAAAGAGAACCTAAGCCACCGTAATTAGTTCCGGCGAGTATTGTTTGTAGCTCGTTCCACGTATTTGACGGATTAGATAAGCCATTATAATTAGCAAAAGTTAACAGATCATTTTGACCCGATGTGCCTACTTGATCAAAAGAGTTATCATGGCTTGTCGTTGTAAAACTACCAGGGAAAACCGCGTTATAGTCATCCAGCCACTTAGTCGCTAATGCACCACCGTCATCATAAAAAGCCTTTTTATAAATATCTTTTAATTCGGCTTTGCTTTGAAAGTATCCATATTCACGTTCAGTTACACGAACACCCGTTTTTAATGAAGATATCCAATCTAAACCCAGAGGTTCCGCAATATCAAGGTCAAAACGCAGTGCAACTTCATCGTTGTCAGTTATTTTTTCTTGAGTCTTGAACGTACGTAACGCTAAGACATCTGAGTTAGTAAAAGCTGTTGGATCAGTGTGAATGATACTAGGCAGTTTATCGCCTGATTGAGAAAAGGCACCATCATATAAGTTATTAACAAGATCAACCCCGCCACTTGTATCAAAAATATCACGGTCAATTGGTCGTAAGGTAAACTCAGAATCAGGTCTATAGCTTTCTGAGGAGGCAATAGCCACTTCTCCAGAAATAGTTATATCATCAGAAAGACTCCACTCAGCACCCAATGCATGAGAAAAAGAATCTGTTTCACGAAAGTCACTATACGTTTTAGGAATAGCAAAGTCATTTGTCAGCGTATAATTATTCACGCCGTTAGCATCTTGCGTAGTATTAGCATCTTGCGAGAAAGAGCCTACGACGCCAAGTATTGAGTTACCGGCCTGCTCACCAGAACGTTTAGTGCCGTTTAGATCAAGATATATCATGCCATCACCAGACTCAGGGGCCCACTGAAGCGATAAATTTAGCGCTGTACGTTTACGATTTTCAACATACTGTTCTATTGCATGTTCATCTCTTATAATCGCGTTACCGCTTGGCGTATTACCTTCTTGACCATTAATATCAATATCTTGCGGTTTAACACGACTAGAGAATTGATCTTGACGAATTTCACGATCTTGGTAAGAAAGCATCGCTATTGCACCAAAGGTACCTGCACTACCAAAGTCCCAATTATTACCAATTGAACCACTAAATATTGGTGCAACATTTTCGGTTTTATCTGCATATTCCGCATCTAAAGACATGGCACCGGTCAATTTATCTAACTCTAATGGGCGAACTGTTTTCAAACTAACCGTACCGCCTAGTGCGCCTTCAATCATATCTGCAGTGGGTGATTTAACAACTTCTACTGCTTTTAAAAAACTTGATGGGAAATCTTGTAGGCTTATTCCATCCCGAGAGTCACCGATAGTTGAGCGACCATTTAATTCCACTCGGTTTTGCGGTAAACCACGAATAGAAACACTGTCACCTACACCAAAATCGGAGTTTATTGAAACACCAGTAATACGTTGTAATGCTTCTGCAATGTTGTTGTCTGGCAACTTACCAATATCTTCAGCAACAATCGCATCAACAATTCTGCCATCTGTACGTTTAAGTAACGCTGCAGCTTTCATACTTCCAGCCATACCCGTAACTTGTATTACTTCAATCTCATCTTCATCTTGAGACGCAGCTTCTTCAGCAGCGTACGTTGGCATACTTAACATTGCCGTTAACACTGCGCCAAATAACATTACATTGCTATTTGCACTTTTTGATTTGCTTAATACAGAACTAATTTTATTCAGCTTCATTTTAATCCCCAGTGATTCATTATCTTTCTTATTTTAGCGAAAACATACTTAATTATTCTCTCCCACTGAGTACAAACTAACCAAAGCAAGATGCATTGTCAACCATTTAACATTACCAATTATCGATAAATTAAACGAAATACTGCTTACCAATAATTATAAAGACAATTATTGGTAAGGATATCGACAGCAAAATAGACATTACCAAAACATAATATCACCAGAGATTATTCTTGTTCTCAATTATCTACTTATTAACATTGTCCGCCAGTTATGATGCGTTAAAGATAATTTCTTTCTTCAATCAGTTCATTCCGTTAATTTTTACTTACGTACTTATAATGTTACCTAAAGTTAGCACCGCAAACCCCTTAGCTTAAACGTAAAAAACCTAGTAACAATGATGCCACTAGGTTTTAAAGTCTATCGCTTATTTTTAATCTTAATAAACGACTATTGTTTTAACGCCAGTACTTGATCAAAGTCTTTAGCGTTATGGCGATTGTCAAGTTGCTCCCATTCATCACCACAGTCTCGGTTAATGATAAGACCACGCTGGTCTGCTAGACGCACTAACATTGCGTTTTCCTAACGTTTAATGTTTATATTCATCCACTTGAAGAAATTATGTCGCATCATATAGTTTACCCAAAATTAAGTTACCATACCAAGGGCAAGTGGCAAAATCAGTAATACTCAGTTCATCACCAGCAATAATTTACTTGTCACTAATTACTTTGCTTTTATTACCGACGGTAACACCTGAGCACACACGGGTTTACTATATAAATATCCCTGTAATATTTCGCAACCACGCTCAATCAAGAAAATCTTTTGTGCATCATTTT
>OJIR01000310.1_pt1 | contig 16421 bp, 16 predicted proteins | sample 1595711 | NCBI WGS metagenome assembly OJIR01 (sample SAMN05416846, study PRJEB24817) | seawater metagenome | isolation source: Sea water | place: Canada:Atlantic | collected 2013-07
TAGGAGTCCGTCTCGTGGGCTCGGAGATGTGTATAAGAGACAGTCAGGAAACAGTTCGGCGAGCATCGAGAGCTGCAGATAATCGGCGCGGAAATCGTGACCCCACTGCGAGACGCAATGGGCCTCATCGATCGCAAAGAGCGAGATTGTTGCGCTTTGCAAAAGGGCGATGGTGCGATTCTGATTGAGGCGCTCGGGGGCGATATAGAGCAAATCGAGAGTGCCGCTGCGCAAATCAGACTCAATCTCGGCCGCTTCCGAGGGGTCGAGAGTTGAGTTTAGGAACGCAGCACGGACACCTAGGAGCTTGAGTGCGCTCACTTGATCTTGCATCAGGGCAATAAGAGGTGAAACCACCACGCCACAGCCCTCGCGCACGAGCGAGGGAATCTGATAGCACAGCGACTTTCCGCCGCCCGTTGGCATAATCACCATGGCATCATCGCCGGCGATAACGGAATCGATAATCTGGTCTTGGGGTGGACGAAAGGACTGGAATCCAAAGACTGATTGCAGAATGTCTTGAGCGTTGTTCATTCCTTAAGAGTATAGCGCATTGCGAGAGCCCTTAAGGCGTTTGCCCCAAAATTACTTAGCTGCCAATTGCATTGCCAAGAATTCTTCGTAATTACCCTGATAGTCGTTGAGCGACTGGTCTTTTATCTCAACGATGCGATCGGCGAGTGACGACACAAACTCGCGGTCATGGCTGACGAAAATCAGCGTGCCTTCATAGTATTCCAGCGCGAGGTTAAGCGCCTCGATCGCTTCCATATCCATATGGTTAGTCGGCTCATCCATAATCAACACGTTGTGATCTTGCATGATCATCTTGCCGAACAAGAGGCGGTTTTTCTCCCCTCCCGAACACACTTTGACCTTCTTGTTGGCGTCGTCCGCTGGAAACAATAGGCGGCCGAGCGTCGCTCTCACAATCAGGTCGTCATGGGTCGGCTTGCGCCACTGGGTCATCCACTCGAAGATTGTCATGTCGTTGCTAAAGTCTGCAGTGCTGTCCTGCGGGCAATAACCGATGCTCGCATTCTCAGCCCAAGCAATCTTGCCCGACTCGGGTTTGATGGCATCGACTAAGCAGCGCAAGAATGTCGACTTGCCCGCGCCATTCTCACCGATAACCGCCAATTTCTGACCGGCGGGGATGATTAGGTTGCCGTCTTTAAACAGCGTCTCACCGTCGAAACCATGCTTTAGGTTTTCGATCACTACTGCCTGTCGATGCAGTTTCTTATCCTGCTCGAAGCGAATATAGGGGCTTACGCGGCTCGAGGGTTTAATGTCCTCGAGCTGAATCTTCTCGATGCGCTTAGCGCGCGAAGTTGCCTGTTTCGCTTTCGAGGCGTTGGCCGAGAAGCGGCTCACAAACTGCTGGAGGTCGGCGATTTGTGCCGATTTTTTCGCATTGATCGACTGCAGACGCTCGCGCGCGGCGGTGGCTGCGATCATGAAGTCATCGTAGTTGCCGGGGTAAACCCTCAGCTCGCCGTAGTCGATATCCGCCATGTGTGTGCACACAGAATTGAGGAAGTGACGATCGTGCGAGATGATAATCATCGTCGAGCGGCGCTGGTTGAGCACCTCTTCGAGCCAGCGAATGGCGTTGATGTCGAGGTTGTTGGTTGGTTCGTCGAGTAGCAGTAGATCCGGATCTGAAAATAAAGCTTGAGCGAGGAGTACACGCAGCTTCCAGCCGGGTGCGATCTCCGACATTGGGCCGAAGTGCATCTCTTCTTCGATACCGGCGCCGCTCAGTAATTCACCGGCACGGCTCTCGGCGCTGTAGCCGTCCATCTCGGCGAACTCGATCTCAAGCTCGGCGACTTTCATGCCGTCCTCTTCGCTCATCTCGGGCAGGCCATAGATGCGGTCGCGCTCCTGCTTAACCTCCCACAGTTCTTTGTGTCCCATGATCACGGTGTCGATTACCGAGAACTCTTCGAAGGCGAACTGGTCCTGATTGAGTCTGCCGACGCGCTCGTTAGGCGAGGTAGAGACATTGCCAGTCGAGGGGATCAGGCTGCCGTCGAGAATTTTCATAAACGTCGATTTGCCACAGCCATTCGCGCCGATGAGGCCGTAACGGTTGCCGTCGCCAAATTTGACCGAGATGTTCTCGAAGAGTGGCTTGGCGGCGAATTGCATGGTGACGTTGGCGGCAGAGATCACTGAGGGTATTCCTTTTTCGACGGCTAAACGATGCTCTAGCACGCGATCGCCGAGGGTTCTTTATTGGGGATTTACAGAAGGTGCGTACTATAAAGAGTTGCAGCCTCTAGGTCGAGGCTGCAGGCGCCCAAAACGCGACAAATTTAGCAAGAAATTGAGCGGGCTGATCCTTTTTGCCGCCTTTACGGCTGAATGTCGACGCCCGTAGTCGACACGGGCCCGAAGCCGCGAATCTCGACCACCACCGGCCCTCCGCGCGAACCGTCATAGTGCACTGCGCCTGCTGGATGCATCATATAGCCACCGGCAGGAATAGGTGTCGTTGTGGTCATGTCGTGGCTCGCATCGATACCGGCATTCCACGTGCCTTCGATTACTGTGACAAACCTGTCTTGCGAGTGGAAATGCGGACGGCTTGTTCCCCCGGCAGGGAAACGCACGCGAATAATATAGAGCCCTTCTTCGGCAGGATTGCCGTAGAGCACTTTTTGTTGAACGCGGTCGCTCGATTCATCCCAGCTCATGTCGGCAAGCTGCACGATTTCGAAACCGCCCGCGAGCTCTGTAGCAAAGCTCGTGGGTGTTAGAGAAACGATGGCGCCGAACAAGAGTGTGAACAGCGAGATGCTGGGAGCGTTGGATTTCTTCATCGATATTTTTTGCATCATCTGGCTCTCTTTGTCATTGTTTGTGTGGATGGTGCGACTTCATAACGGAAATTGGACGACGAGTCCTGTCGACTCGCCTCCTTTTTACAAGGCAACCGGATTTTAGGCAAGCCTCGACTGTTTCTGCAGGCTATGTTTCGCACTATTATTCAGGGCGAGCACTCATCAGAACGCATCAGAGGGCATCACAGAGCATCAAAGGAGCAAAGCATGCGCGACAACACGCCAATTCTTGTTGGGGCAGGGCAGTTTACTGGGCGTGAAGACGACCCGCTTAAGGCATTCTCACCCATGGATATTGCCGCTGAGGCTGCGCGCGTCGCACTTGCAGACACCGGACTCGATGCGAGCAGTGTTGCCCAGCTGATCGATACCCTTGCAGTTATTCGCATTTTTCCTGACTCGTTTAATCGACCACGCATGCCCAACCCCTTCGGCCGCGCTGAGAACCCGCCGCGAGCGGTAGCTCGCCGACTCAACGCGAATCCAAGCAGGGCTATTTACGGTCATGTAGGCGGTAACACGCCGCAAACGATGATTAACGAGATGGCACAAAGGATCGCCGAGGGCGAGGTTGGCGTCGCCTTAATCACGGGCTCCGAAGCAATAAAAACGGCGCAGCGTGCACTGCGGGCAGGAGTCACACTCAACTGGCAAGAAGAGGATACTGGCAGCTTAGAGGACCGCGGTATTGGTCCTGCGCTTGCCAGCAAACATGAGTTTGCGCATGGAATCGGTGTGCCGGTTAACACCTATCCGCTATTCGAGAATGCGATTCGCGGCAGGCTCGGAAACTCGGTCGAACAGCATTTGCTCGCAATGGGCGAGCTGTTTGCACCTTTCACCGAAGTCGCTGCCGCGAATCCTTTTGCCCTTTACGGAACGCGGCGCAGTGCACAAGAACTCGCGCGTGTTAGCCCAGAGAATCGATTCATCGGCTTTCCCTATCCGAAATGGATGAACGCTATGGACGGCGTCGATCAAGGTGCAGCAGTGGTAATGACCTCGGTCGGCCGTGCGCGCGAATTGGGTATCGATCCTGCGCGGTGGGTATTCCTGCATGGTTGCGCCGAGGCTAGCGAAAAGCTGTTGGTCACCGAGCGCGTCAATTACTACAGCTCTCCTGCGATGCAGATCAATACCGCCAGAGCATTAGCCATGGCGGGCAAAGAAATGAGTGATATCGACCTCATCGATATTTATTCGTGTTTCCCGTCTGCAGTTGAAGTCGCCTGCGCAGCGTTGGGCATACAGACTGATGATTCTCGGGGCTTAACGCTCACTGGTGGCTTGCCGTTCTTCGGCGGTCCCGGAAATAATTATTCGATGCATGCGATTGCGACGCTCGTTTCTTTGCTGCGTGATCGCCGCAAAAATGACTTAACTGCCGGGCGAGCGGCATTCGGCATGATCACAGCGAACGGCGGTTATTTGAGCAAACACGCGACGGGCATCTATTCGTCAACACCTGTTGAAGGTGAATGGCGATGCGAGAACCCTGCGAGTTATCAAGGCGAGATTGACGCCATGTTGAGTCCCCGGTTTACTGAAACGCCCGAAGGCGACGCAAAAGTCGAAACCTATACCGTCATACACGAGCGCGGTGTGCCGGTGCGTGGCATCGTGATCGGCAGACTTGTCGCAGATAACGTCCGCTTTATTGCTAATACAGCGAACGATACGCAAACGCTGAGTCGAATGTTAGCTGAAGAAATGCTAGAAAGGGTTGGCAAAGTCACCACAGGCGCAGCTGCAGAAGGCGCTAATCTTTTTCAATTTTTGTAATTCACCCTTGTGATTCACTACAGCCCAACAAAAGAAAACGGAGAGACCATGACTGAGAACGCGACTAGACGAGTCCAGGCGAAACTAGGATCGGGCATAGACCCTAAAAGTGAGCCTTCGGACATTCTGGCAGGAAAAGACTTAAGCGGGAAAGTTGCCGTGGTTACAGGGGGCTATTCTGGCATCGGTCTGGAGACGACTCGTGCCCTCGCGCGTGCAGGCGCCAAAGTCTATGTTCCCGTGCGCAACTTTGATAAGGCGGCAGAGACGCTTGGCACAATAGAGACAGGCGAAGTTATTCCCTTACCGATGGACCTCGGTGACTTTGCAAGCGTGCGCCGCTTCGTCGACGAAATGCTTGAGAGCGAAGAGCAGATAGACCTGTTGATCAACAATGCTGGCATCATGGCATGCCCTCAGGCGCAGATCGAGGGCGGGTGGGAATCGCAGTTTGGGATTAATCATTTGGGTCACTTTATTCTGACTAAAGGCTTGTTGCCCGCCTTGCTTGCAGCTGACGCTCCGCGAGTGGTGTGCCTTTCATCGGTTGGCCATCGGCGAGGTGGCGTCAATTTCGACGATATAAATTTTGAACAAACTCCTTACGAAAAATGGACGGCTTACGCTCAGGCAAAAACCGCCAACGCCTTATTTGCGCTCGGCCTGGATATGAAATACGCAGATAAAGGTCTGCGCGCTTTCTCTTTGCACCCAGGCGGAATCATGACACCTCTTCAGCGTCACTTGGATAACCACGAGATGGTTGCGCTTGGATGGATTGATGAAAACGGCAATCCTTCGGCGCTCGCCGCCTCGCTTTTTAAATCTACGACACAGGGATGCACGACAACGCTGTGGGCGGCGACAAGCGAGATGCTGCAAGGTAAGGGCGGATTGTATTGCGAAGACTGCGATGTCGCTGACTTGGCTGATGAGGCGTCGCCTCGTTACTTTGGCGTTGCGCAGTGGGCGGTTGATCCTGCGCTGGCAAACCAGCTGTGGGAACTAAGCGAATCGGCCACCGCCTAATGGGTTTAATTTTTATCACCGAATCGTGATTTAAGTGCGAGCTATTCTCTTAAGTAACGGTCATTGTTAGTAGGGACAGACGTTTTCTTGCCCCCACTTTCAATGAACGAGGAAACAAGATGAGTGAAGCAAACACCACCGTTCGACTCCCCCGCGTTGCGATCAATGGCTTCGGCCGAATTGGCCGCACTATTATGCGTATCGCGAAGCTACGCGGCCACTACGATGTCGTCGCTGTGAACGATTTAGCGAGCCCCGAACAATTAGCCTACGCGTTTAAATATGACAGCACGCATGGCATCTTTCCTGGCGAGGTTAGTGTCACCGGCGACCGTATGGAAATTAACGGCGATCCGTTTAGCGTGTTAAGCGAACGCGACCCTGCCAAATTGCCGTGGCGCGAACTCGGCGTAGACTATGTCATCGAGAGCTCCGGTGTGTTTCGCCATATCGCAGATCTCGAAAAACATCTTATTGCGGGTGCGGGCAGGGTGCTACTGACTGTGCCTTCTAAAGATTCGCTTCCAGCGACTCTTGTTACCGGTGTCAATGACGGCGTAGTGACAAAAGACAGCCGCATCATCAGCAATGCAAGTTGCACGACTAATTGCGCGGCGCCTCTTGCCAAAGTTTTAAACGATTCTTTTGGCCTGCGCCGAGGGCTGCTGACTACAGTCCATGCATATACCTCGGGTCAGCGGCTTATCGACTCGCCTAATAGTGGTGATCCTAGGCGCTCGCGCAACGCCGCCACTAATATTGTCCCAACATCGACAGGTGCTGCAAAAGCGATCGGGCTGGTTATACCTGCCCTAGCAGGAAAACTCGATGGCCTCGCGATGCGAGTACCAGTCGCGGATGGCAGCGTCGTAGACTTGGTTGCCGAACTCGACAAAGACGTGACTGTCGATGAAATTAATGCGGCAATGCGCGCAGCGGCCGAGGGTCCAATGCGCGGGATTCTAAGCTATTCCACGGCGCCGATAGTCAGCAGTGACATTATTGGCAATTCGCATTCGAGTATTTTCGACAGTGAGCTGACGCAGGTGATGGGTGGCAACCTTGTTAAGGTGGTGAGCTGGTATGACAACGAGTGGGGCTACAGTTCTCGTGTCGAAGAACTGATTGGCCGATTGGCAAGAATGGATGGTATCGGCTAAATCGCCTCTTACTTTGGGCGCGCGCTTCGCAGATAATTAGCGCATTAGAATTGGCGCGCGCGTAAGGGGATGGGCAGTGGACTTTACAGCAAAGAAAGTGCTCGTAACAGGCGGCTCACGAGGTATTGGTTTAGCCATATCAACTGCCTTTGCAGCAGCTGGTGCTAATGTCGCTATAGTGTATCGGGCAAACGATTCGGCAGCGGCCGCAGCGCTCGCGCAGCTGCCCGGTGCTGGCCACAGCATCCACCGCGCTGATATTGCGGATCCCGAACAGGTGCGTCTAGTAGTCGATGCCGCCGCGAAGAAATTAGGTGGTCTCGACATCGTAGTAAATAATGCGGGCATCGGTGACTATCACCCTATCGACTCGACGACTTATCAACAATGGCAAGACGCTTGGCAGAAGACGTTAGCGGCAAACCTAACCGCGCCCGCCAATGTGTGTTTCTGCGCGGTTCAGCACATGCTCGCGGGCGGCGGCGGGCGCATAGTCAATATCACTTCGCGTGGTGCTTATCGCGGTGAACCCATTAAGCCAGCCTACGGGGCGAGCAAGGCTGGGCTGACGTCGTTAAGCCAGTCGCTCGCTGTGGCGCTAGCACCACACAAAATATTCGTCGGTGCGGTCGCGCCGGGGTTTGTGAATACCGAACTTACTGCCGATCGTTTAGCGAGTGCGGAGGGAGCAGAGATTAAAGCGCAAAGCGGATTTAATCGCGTGGCAGAACCCAAAGAAGTGGCTCATGCTGTGCTTTTCTTAGCTTCAGAAGGTGCGGAATTCTCAACTGGCACAGTCATTGATGTGAACGGTGCTTCTTATCTGCGCTAGCGTGCTTTCCTAAGTTGACTGTCGCGACCCAGGTCGCGCACAGTGCCATATAAGAAATCTGTTAAAGCTTTTCGAGAATCATGTGTGCTTAGCTCTTCGAACGGTATCGGGTCTCCGATATCGACCTCTACAGTCTTGCCAAACTTTTTTAATGCCTCACTGACCAGCAGCGCCATTCGTAACGGTTCTGCAATATGCGAAGCGACATGAAACAGTCGGCTGTTGCGGCCATGGAAATGGATGGGCACGACAGTGGCCTCTGCCTCGCGGATAATCTTGGCTGCGAAGGTCGTCCAGGGCGCATCTTCAACCTCGCCAAAGCCGAACTTGTTGGCCGTGGAAACAGTACCAGAGGGAAAAATTAATACCGGAATGTCCTGCGAAAGGTATTCTAGCGCGAGCTGTTTAGAGCGAATATTGGTCTTGGTCGCGCGCTTGTCCTGCGTAAAATCTATGGGTAAAAAATAGGGTGCTAGCTGTTTGTCCTGACAGAGCAGTGAGTGCAGCATAATTCGCAGATCGCCACGGACCTGCGCTGCGATATCGCAAAGCACCATGCCATCGACTACGCCGAAAGGATGATTGGCAACAAATAGAAGTGGGCCCCTGCGCGGGATTGCAGCAAGCTTGCTCTGATCGAGCTCGACTCGAATACCTGCTTCGCGCAAAGCCGAACCGAAAAACTCGCTTATGCTAAACGGCGATTCTTTAAGGCGATAGTAGGTTTTTTCGATTTTGTTGCGACCTAGCATCGCTTCTAGAGAAGAGACGAGGCGGCGACGAAACCAAGGATCCTCTGGCTGCGTGTAACTAATCCGAGGGGGCTCTCGCAGGTAAGGTTGAAACTGAGGATCAATTTCTCCTTGAACGCTACTGGATAGTTCGTTGGCGCCGGTATTTTCTGGATTAAATGACTGACGCATGGATTGAAGCCACATTGATTGCGCTCCATCCCGAAAGGTTAGAGCTGTTCAGTGAAATGAGTTTAGGGTGTGAGCATGCCGTGGGTCAATAGCGCGAGATACCGTTAACAAATTGGTGAGGGCAGTGTTTTTCTCAAAGCCCTTTCGTTCTTGCGATCGTAAAAGCGGCTGATAGGCGTTTTTTTTATGCCTATTCCTTTTGCTTCGTTTTCATAGACTCGCCTCAGTTACTTTATCAGGCGCTCAATTGTCGCCGCATCGAGTGAGTCGCCTTCATTTCCCCACGCATTGCGCACATAGTTAATCAGATCTGCCATCTCTTCGGCACCCATGGCGCTGGCAAACGAGGGCATCTCACCGCGGCCGATAATGAGCTGCAGCGCAACATCTACACCGCTGCCGCGCACCACTTCGCTGCTAGCGAGCGAGGGGTAAATGCCTTCGATGCCGCGGCCGTTCCGCTGATGGCATTCGGCGCAGTTGTCGAGGAAAAGCCTCTGCCCTGTTGCCAATGAAGATTGGGATGATGCCGCGTCTTTTTGTGCCGGCGTGGCCATTAACGGCGAGGCAATAAGAGCGAAGAATAGCCCGAGGCTCATGAAACAGAGCATTCTCATATTGGTCTTAGTCCTTGTGTCTGTATGGGCTCGATAAGGCTATTGGGCTAGGGCGACTAATCGGCATTGTGTTATATTTTACTCGCTAAGCCTTGCCCAATTATGTGGCTAACCCAAACGTAGGGTTTGAGTATGGAGACTGCTAAAGCATGAAAGCGACTCGCAATAAAGGTTTGTCGATACCTTATAGTAAGTCGTCACCGCCACTGACAAAAGAGCAAATTGCTCGTTTCGATCAGAACGGCTATCTGATACTCGACCTTGATTTCGATGCTGGCTTTATTGATAGATTGCTTGCCGGAGTAGAGCCTTTGTACCCTGCCGAGAGGCTCCAAAACCCTACCGCGCCTGCGCGATTGCAAGATGCCTGGAAAACGGTCGACGAGGTTCGTCAATTAGCTGTTTCTCCCATTGCGCTCGCTGCATTAGAGCAGCTTTACGGTCGCGCCGCCTTGCCTTTTCAGACACTTAACTTTCCCATAGGTACACGCCAGTTGACGCACTCGGATACGATTCATTTTAATTCGATACCAAAGGGATTCATGGCAGGAGTCTGGGTAGCGCTCGAAGATATCGACGCGAGTAACGGCCCACTTCAATATTATCCAGGTAGCCATAAGCTGCGCGAATATTCGATGCAAGACTTCGGCTTAGAATCTGGCTACGAAAACTATCGCCACTACGAGGCTTGTATTCAAGACTTATTAGAGGCTGAGGCATTGAGGCCAGAGTTTGGAACATTAAAGCAGGGCCAGGCACTCATTTGGCATGCGAATCTACTTCATGGAGGCGCAGCCCAAACTGATTTGGCGCGCAGTCGTCATTCGCAAGTGACCCATTATTATTTTGAAGACTGCGCGTACTATACGCCAATGAATAGCCGAGCTAACAAGCCGAGTTTTAGGAAGCCATTCTGGATTCCCGCAACATCAGATTTCGAATTGCCAGACACCGGTGGTCGCGCCATCGTCAGGCGAATAGCTCGGCGTTTGGGGTTTGAGTGAATCGTGACTAGCGCTCGCCAAAAGGACAGAGTTTGATGAATGTTCAGCAGCACGTTAGGCTGTTAATGCAGAGCTACCATCGCCTTCTTGGACGGCCGCTTATCGACGGCGTTGATGAGCCAAGCATTGAGGAGGTCTGCAACGCCGATTTTGCGCTTGTTCCTCATGGCACTGAGCCCGACCCGCTTTTCAATTTCGGTAACAACCTCGCGCTCACTCTGTTCGAGCGACGCCTCGAGGACTTCACCCAACTGCCCTCACGGAAGTCGTCCGGTCAAACCAGAGATGAGGATCGCATTCGATTACTCGACGAGGTGGCCAGAAATGGATTCATCGAGAACTATAGCGGAGTCCGTGTCAGTGCAAGCGGACGCAAGTTCGAAATAAGCAATGCAGTTGTCTGGACTGTCGGTGACGAGCATGGGGTGTATCGGGGCCAAGCGGCGAAGATTTCGACATGGCGGTATTTAGACTAAGCTGCGCCTGCACAGTAATTGAAGGAGATAGGCATTGAGCGAATCGAACGTAGATAAATCAGAGACGGCGCCAGCTCCGGGTGGCTCAAATACTATCGAGTGGGACGATTTCATGCGCGTGGATCTTCGCGTTGGCACAATAATTTCGGTCGAAGAATTTCCGGAGGCGCGCAGGCCAGCCTATAAACTGCAGGTCGATTTTGGTGATGCCATTGGCATAAAAAAATCTAGCGCACAGATCACCGAACTCTACGATCGTGATTCTTTACTGGGGCGCCAAGTGCTTGCCGTAGTCAATTTCCCACCCAAGCAGATTGGGCCGTTTATGTCGGGGTGTCTAGTAACAGGCTTTCACGATGCCAACGGCGCCGTGGTGTTAACGATGCCAACAACTGAGGTGCCAAACGGCTCGCGCTTGATATGAACATTACGCTTCTGAGTAACCGTGACTTGGCGAGCTGCGTTGCCCTTAATCACCTGTTGCCCGCGCTGTCGGCGCATCGGGTGACTGTCTTTTTGTCGTCTCAAGTCGGCAAGTCAGCGGGTAAGACCAATAGCGAGCGGCGTCGCCCAGAGTCGCTAGATACGCTAACGTTTTATGAACAGACGCTTGTGAATGATATCGTTTTTCCGCTCTGCGATAGGATAGGCGGCACTGTTCGCAGCCTGCTGACGTTTAAAGGCTTGGAGACGTTTCTTGCGTCGCCCATCGAGGAGTTAAACGACATCAATGCAGCCGGCTTGCCCAGGTTCGCGGCAACGACGCCAGATCTCGTGCTGTCGATTCGGTACGGAGTGATTCTGCGCGAAGAGGCAATCGGCGTTCCAACTCTCGGCGTGATAAATCTTCACTCTGGCCGTCTCCCAGACTATAAAGGCGTCATGGCGTCTTTTAGAGCAATGCTCAACGGTGATGCCGAGCTTAATATGACGCTACACACAATCGACGACAGTGGTATTGATACCGGTCGTATTCTCGCCATGTCCTCGTTTGCGGTCGATCGGCAAAAGTCCTACCTGTGGCATGTGTTGGGTCTTTATGAAGGGGGGTGTCAGTTGTTGGCTGAAACGGTCAATGCTTTAGGTGAGGGGGAACGGCCCGAAGGCATTGATCAAGCAGCACTCGAGAATGCAGGCAACTATTTTACTTTCCCTACTCCGGATGAGTTTAACGACTTTGCCGCACAAGGATTGAAGCTCGTCGAAGGCGACGAGATTAGGCAGGTGATGGAGAGGTTTTATGCCGACGTTTAGCCACCACAACATACGCCTCTCGCAGATCGAGGACACGCCGAAGGTGCTATCTCTCTGCCGAGGCGTTGCAGAGAAACCGGGCGGACTGGCGCGTTTGCCTTTCGAGATAACAAGCCACTATGTTGAGAATTTTTTGAAGGCGACGGTCTCGCGCGGTCTTGGCTTCGTCGCCGTCGACAACAATGACAATATTGTCGGTGAAATTCACAGCTACTCGCCGGAGATCTTTTGTTTCTCGCACGTATTCACAGACCTTACCATTGCTGTGCATCCTCGTTTTCAGGGGGATGGAATAGGACTCGCGCTTTTGAGCAGTTCCTCTCGATTGTTGCCTCGGAGCGCGCGCATATTAGCCGAGTGGAGCTTATCGCGCGTGAATCCAACGAACGCGCGCTCGCGTTTTATGAGAGTCTAGGATTTGAGCGCGAAGGCGAAATGCGTGGTCGCATCCTTAATGCAGATGGCAGCTTGGAAAGTGATATACCGATGGCATGGCAGATGCGCGCGAAACGAGAGTAGGTTGACGAGATGAATGGGATTACCGATTTACAGCAATTGTTAAACTCACTTGCTCCGCGTGTGCTCTCTGGCGAATGGGCGTTTTGCACGCCTACGCCTGCGCAGCTTGATGCTACGCCGCGGCTTGCCGATGAAGCGCTCTCAACTTTTAGAGAGAGCGAGGGGCTTAGCTTGCTTCTCCCGATTGAGCGCGCGACCGAGCTTGAACTGAGTTTCGATGGCAGCTTTACAGGCATTACTCTCGATGTGCACTCCAGCTTGCATGCGGTTGGATTAACCGCGGTGGTTGCGACCCGTTTGGGCGAGTATGGAATAAGCGCGAATGTTATCGCGGCAGCTTTTCACGATCATGTGTTTGTACAAACCGCGGACGCCGCCAGAGCGCTGGACATTTTGAACTCACTGCATGGGCAACCTTGCTAGCAACCAGGTCCTCCCCAGAATCTGCTATATTAATCCCCACTATTATTTAAGAGGTTTCAATCATGACTCGTCCGTTTCCCAAGCTGCATCCAACGTTTAGTTCTGCAATAGCTGCAGGGTCGCTTCTTGGCGCGCTGAGCGCTAACGCGTTCGCTGTCGAGCCAACCGATCCGACGCTCGCCGACATCACTAATTTTCGTCAATACAGTGCAACTTTTGCAAGCTCGGGACAACCAACCAAAGACCAGTTTTCGGCGATTGCAGAAAATGGGTTTGAGCGCATTGTTTATATCGCGTTCACTAACAACACGAACGCTTTGCCCGATGCAGATCAGGTCGTGAAAGGATTAGGTATGGAGTATATGCATATTCCTGTGACGTGGGATAATCCACTGTCGTCGGATTTTTATGCCTTTGCCGACTCGCTGCGCCGCGATACCGATAAAAAAACACTGCTACACTGCCAGGTTAATGCCCGTGCTACGGCGTTTAGTTTTCTTTATCGCGTGATTTACGAAGGAGTAGACATCGCAGAGGCGAAGGCTGATATGAATACGGTGTGGCAGCCTAACGAGACATGGCGTGATTTTATTGTCGCGGTGCTCGTGGAAAACGAAATGTCACCTGAATGCGAGGATTGCGACTGGACTCCATCGCAAATGTGATGACCACTCGCTAAACCTTGTCTGCAGAGCGCTTCTGCAAAAAAAATGGCGGGCTCTTGTAAAAAAGCCCGCCATTTTTTGCGCTGCAACTAGATGGCGCTGTCAGAGAGTACTGACAACGCCTTGAGGCATCACATTGGTTTTCTCTACTCAGAGCCGCCTTGCTCTACATTCTTCCACGTATAGAAGCCCATGAACATTTCTTCCCAGCTCTGCTCGCCCCAAGTCACTTCCGTTGCTGGGTCAGGATTGTAGGGATTCTGTGCAGAGTTATCGAACGCACCTGTGGCGACAATCTTTGTGCCAGCTGGCACTCTGAGCGGTTCTGCTAGCTCGTGCTTCAACTGCCAGTTGAACGAATAAGCAGGCACCGATAAGAGGAGCTCTTCACCGCCATCAGGGTATTGAGCAGTGAAGCTCATGCGCTTGCCGCGGAAATGCATATGCGGCATCAAGCTGAAAATTTCAGCTTCTTCTGGCACATAGGTAACGAGCTGCATCTCATGGTCTTTAGTTTGCGCAGGGATGTTAATGGAAAAGGCATTGCCTACGCCGCCGCCCATACGCTCGTCGGGAACATAACCTTCTGGGTAGAAGTAGATGCCGATTTCGGTTTCATCTGTCGTTTCTTTGCCAGAAGTTGTGTAGTGCATTTGCAGGTTGAGTGTAGATCCGGCCCTCAGTAGACCGCCAACGCCCTCTGGGTTTAGGTCAACCGCATTGCCTGGCGCGAAGCCTGCGACGCTTGCACTGTCTGGGCTGCTACCGCCACCGATGAAGGCGCTAACGTCTATCTCAGGCGCCTCACGGAATATCGCGTCGATGTCGGGGCGCTCGCCAGAGGCAATTGAGGCAAAGAGCTTCGTGCGAATAGCTAATGACTTCTCGGGCGGTAGTTTGGCTAGAATATCCATCAAGATCTGCTGGAAATCAGGCGCGCCCTCTGGGGGCACAACGGTCGTGATGATGTGGTGCAGCACACTTGGTGCGCCCGGCACTACTTCGCTGCCGCGAACCCAGCGGTCTTCGGTCAGGCCGAGATCGATGGGAATGTCCATGTAATCGACTGTGCCCGTTGGCGGGATAGTTTGGGCCGGTACTTTAACAATGAGGTCGGGCTCGCCGAGTGTCCACTTCGTATTGGGCCAGGTGAGCGCCGTGAGAGGATCGCTGTCGCCTTCGACGACCGAGCCGTTGTTAATCCAATGAACGAGCATCTGCATCTCGTCGTCACTGAGATTCATTTCGTTCTTAATCTTGTGACCCACTTTGTTGTCAATCTGGCCCGGTGGCATACGTTTAGTCATTACTACTTCGCGGATCATCGGCGACCAACCCTGCACCGCCAGGCTATTGTCCATTGCGAAAGGCGCGATTCCGCCCTCGCGGTGACATTCGGCGCAGTTTTCGGCAATGATCGGTGCGATGTCATTAGCATAGGACAGGTCGGCGTGAGCGGACGCATTGCGGTAATCAATAGCCTTGCCCATTGTGGCGCTGCTAATTAAGTCAAATTTTTCACCGGCAAGGGTCTGCTCTATCGCACTCTCGATATCGGCGGCGGGGCCTCGGTAGAGAAGCTCGAACGTACTCGGATTGTAGAGTACGGCTTCATCAAGGCGGGTGAGGCCAAGCATTTCTGACACTAACTGTGCGTCATCCATAAGCACCGGCATGTCTACAGACCCGATATCCGCAGCGACTGCGGCTCGGTCAGTTTGAAGGCCAGGATTGAGCAAGAAGAACTCTATTCCTTGCTCCTGATATTTTGTCTGCAGCGCCTGCATAGCTGCGAGCGAGGCTGTGTCTGTTGCGCCTACAGCTTGCGGTAAGATCGCGATGGCGGCAGCGTCGTCATGCCATGCCATGCTTTGAAAGGCACCGTTATGATCAATTAGTGCGAAGTCGCCGACGCGCTCGCCAGCGGCGGCTGTGCCGCTTGCTGCTGTAATTGCCGCAGCGACTACAAATGAAGAAGTTTTGTTCATAATGTCATTCCCCCAGTGGAAAAATTGTCTGGTTAAGGCATAAAAAGCGGTTGTCTTCCGCTACCCGAAAACACACACTTACTTGAGTCTACTGCATTTTTTTGCAAAATGTGAGCATTTTGGTAACAAATAATTCTGATACCGTTTTTCATTCAGCCGATACTGCAGAAAGTGGCATCGCCGATTGGTAAAACACCCAAAAGCTGCCGGTCACTTGTTTTTGCTGATTGATATTACGCTTGCAGCACTTCTAAAGATGTCTACTACAGGCCAAAAAGCCCGGGGAAGCTTAGATGCACACCGACAGCCTACTGATTAACGCCCTGTATTATCTGCTTGCAGCGGTGATTGCTGTGCCCCTGTTCAAGCGCCTCGGACTAGGCTCGATACTCGGCTATTTGTTTGCAGGCGTTGTACTTGGGCCGCATGCACTAGGCATTATCGAAGACCCCGAGTCGGTGCTTCACTTTGCCGAATACGGCGTTATTCTGTTGTTATTTGTTATAGGACTCGAGCTGGCTCCTGAGAAATTGTGGAGTATGCGTAATCACATCTTGGTACTTGGCGGATCGCAGGTACTGCTCACCGGGCTTGTTATCGGTTTCGGTTTGGCCATGCTGCTCGCTCTGCCTCTTGCCTTAGTTTTAGGCTTAACCCTCGCGCTTTCGTCCACCGCATTGGCGATTCAGCTGATGAGTGAGGAGCGGATTTTAGCATCGCCCCTAGGTCGTAAAGGCTTCTCGATTCTGCTACTGCAAGACCTTGCGGTTATCCCGATCCTTATCGCCGTCAGCGTGCTTGCGCCCGGCGCGACCGGTGCGACGACCCCTGCGTGGTATGTCACCCTGTCTCTTATACACATCTCCGAGCCCACGAGACGGACTCCTATCTCGT
>OJIR01000311.1_pt1 | contig 16413 bp, 14 predicted proteins | sample 1595711 | NCBI WGS metagenome assembly OJIR01 (sample SAMN05416846, study PRJEB24817) | seawater metagenome | isolation source: Sea water | place: Canada:Atlantic | collected 2013-07
CTCTCTTGATGTCGGACTCTCTGAACAGTTCACGATAATCAAAGCCCTTAAAGGGAGTCATGCAGTTAAACGTTGCTGTGAGGTGTTCGAAATACATCGCAGCAGCTATAAGTATTGGGCAAAACAAACCAAGCACATTAACCCACAGGAGGTTAAGGCACTTGCTATGGTCAAAAGTATTTATGCAGAAAGTAACTGTTCCGCTGGTGCTAGAACAATTGCAGGTATTGCAGCGACAAGAGGCTTACCTTTAAGTCGTTATGTTGCAACTCGTTTGATGAGAGAGCAAGGCTTAGTAAGTTGTCAGATCCCGAGCCATAAATATAAGAAAGCGACGCAAGCGCATGTTGCGATACCGAATACGCTTGAACGTCAGTTTGCAGTAACAGAGCCAGATCAAGTTTGGTGTGGTGATATCACGTTTATTTGGACAGGAAATCGTTGGGCTTACCTTGCTCTTATAATGGATTTATTTGCACGAAAGCCCGTTGGTTGGGCAATGTCTAATTCGCCAGATACTAAGTTAACAGCGAAAGCATTAACTATGGCATTTGAATCAAGAGGACGTCCAAAAGGTGTCATGTTTCACTCAGATCAAGGTAGCACCTATACGAGTAGAAACTACCGTCAGTTGTTGTGGCGTTATCAGATTAAACAAAGCATGAGTCGTCGTGGTAATTGTTGGGATAATAGCCCAATGGAGCGATTCTTCAGGAGTTTAAAAACAGAGTGGATACCAACAACAGGTTACTGTTCATTTACTGAAGCTGAAAATGCAGTTGTTAAATATATTATTGGATATTACAGCGAGGTTAGGCCTCATAGCTATAACGGTGGACTAACACCCAATGAGTCAGAGAAAAGATACTGGCTAGAATACAAATCCGTGGCCAAAATTAGTTGACCACTACAATAAAAACGTACATCCATACAATATGGCGAATACACAATGATTAAGTAGGAATAAATATGAGATATAAACATGTAAAAGCAGGATCAACTGAGCAATATAATACTGCAACAGGGGAATTAACGGCTATTTTAGCTGCTGGGGAAGATACAGATAACCGAGTGGCAATATTTGATAGCACTTTACCTCAAGGTAGTGGGGCGCCGTGGCACTATCATGAGATAGACGATGAAATATTTTATATCATTTCAGGTGAAGTCGAGTTTGGTGTTGAGGATGAGTTATTTACGGCAACAGCTGGTGACATTGTCATAGCAGGTCCATATGTCAAGCGTCGTTTTACGGCGCTATCAGACAGCCATGTTCTCTTTATAAATACACCTGGTGGACCTGCTGAAGGGTTTATGAGAGAGATATCTTCATTTACAGAAGATAATCCACCAACTGATGGTGATAGACAAAGGTTTATTGATTTATATAAAATACATTTTTTATAATGGTATCTAAAATTTATGTTCACAGAGCTAGAAAAATTACTTTATATTCAGGTATTGCCTCAGATTTAACATAACCTTATGTTTGAATATCTATACTTGAGACTGATTCTTTTGAGATAAATTCTACAGTTTCGTTATCTGATAACCTTTTTGACAGCCTAACGCCATGTTATGTGTAAAAGAGGTAGTAGATGTTTTATAGAAAAGTTGTATAAAAACTCAATTGAGTTACTTTTCTCACTTTACACAGTTATCCCTGCTTTATTCAGATGAAAATTGAGCTAATCCCTCTAATATAGGGCAATCAGGGTTGTCGTCACCATCACATTTATCCGCGAGTGTTTGTAATACTTCTCTCATTTTCTCTAGTTCTACTATTTTTTCATTTATCTCGTGTAAATGACTCAGCGCTAATTTTTTCACATCACGACTTTCTCTATCAGTGTCGAGCCAGAACTTGAGCAGTGATTGAATTTCTGTCATGGAGAAGCCTAAGTTACGCGCACGACGGATAAATCCTAGTTGTTGTAATTGCGCTTGATTATAGAGTCGATAGCCTGCTTCAGTGCGATTCGCTTCTTTCAACACGCCAATTTCTTCATAGTATCGGATCATTTTGGCTGACACCCCCGTTAAACTAGCGGCTTTGCCTATGGTGACAAGTTTATCCATGTTATTTCTCCTTAAGTGTCCAGCGCTGTAATAACAATGCGTTACTGACAACAAATAGGCTACTAAATGCCATAGCAGCCCCCGCAATTATAGGGTCAAGATAACCAAAAGCCGCGAGTGGAATTCCCACAGTATTAAAGATAAAGGCCCAAAAAAGGTTTTGCTGTATTTTTCGATAAGTCTGTTTTGCAATGAGCAATGCTGTGGGTACTAAGCTTGGCTTACTGCGCATTAAGGTGAAAGAAGCTGCGCTAACTGCAACATCAGTGCCCGAGGCCATTGCCATGCCCAAATCTGCTTGTGCTAACGCTGGAGCATCATTAATGCCATCACCAACCATAGCTACCTGATAACCTTGCTCTTGATATTGCAGGATATATTTAGCTTTATCTGCCGGCAGTACCTCAGCCTTAAAATCATCTAACTGTAATTCTGTTGCCACCGATGTTGCACTTGCTTGATTGTCACCGGTAAGCATAGCAACCTTGATACCTTGTTGTTGCAATAAGCTAACCGCAGCTAGCGCGTCAGGCTTGAGCTTATCGCTAAAACAAAACAGGCCAAGTAATGTTATTTGCTCTTGCTGCTGACTAGCTAACCAAGAAACAGAAGCACCGGGTATTTTTATGTGTTCGCTCGGCAGTTTTACGCCTAACGTTTGCATCCAATGACTACTGCCCATCAAGAGCAAATTGTCAGCGATCTTACCTTTGACACCATAACCCGCAACTACTTGAAATTCCTCGACAGCTATTGCTAATGTCCCTTTGGCCAATGCTTTTTCAGCCACGGCTTTACCTAATGGGTGCTCACTATTTATTTGTAAGGAATAGGCTAACTGCAACACAGTTTCTTCATTGCCACTGATTACCGTCATCTCATTTACAACAGGTTTACCTTGGGTCAAAGTACCTGTTTTATCAAATACCACTAGGTCGATTTCTTTTGCCTGCTCTAGTGCCACGGCATCTTTTACCAATACGCCTAATCTGGCAGCTGTTCCTGTGCCTGCCATGATGGCTGCTGGGGTTGCCAAACCGAGGGCGCATGGACAGGCAATAACTAATACGGCTACCGCATTAAGAATGCCATTGGTCCAGTCATCAAATACTAAGCCCGTCACCAATAAAGTGCTAAGTGCGATTAATAATACAACTGGAATGAAGATACTACTGACTTTATCGACTATTGCCTGTACGGGCGCTTTTGCTCCTTGGGCTTGCTCGACGAGTTCAATGATCTTAGATAAGGTCGATTCAGTGCCAACACTAGTGGCACGGATCTCCAAAATACCGTCCAAGTTAAGTGAGCCACCCGTGACAATATCACCTTCTTTTTTACTTACGGGGATCGACTCACCACTAATTAATGCTTCATCGAGATGACTATTTCCTTGCAAAATCTCACCGTCAACAGAGACCCTTTCACCGGGTATTACCTTTACTTTTTCACCTGATTGCACTGATGAAGCTGCCACTTTTTGCCATGTACCTAAGCGCTGTACGGTTGCCTCAACAGGTTTTAAATTTTCCAACGCTCTAAGTGCATCCGTTGTTCGGCGTTTTGCCTTGTGCTCTAAATATTTACCCAGCAAAACCAAGGTAATGACTGCGCTACTACTTTCAAAATACAAGTGTGGCATGCCATCAGCGCTATCAAAGCTCCACCACAAATACAAAGATAGCCCGTAAGCGGCAGTGGTACCGATGGAGACAAGAAGATCCATGTTGCCAACTCCTGCTTTTAATGCCCCCCAGCCAGCGCGGTAAAAGCGCGCACCAAAATAGAATTGCACAGGTGTAGCTAACAACCATTGCCATACCGGGGGTAACATCCATTGTTGAGTAAATAACATACCTAACATTGGTAACACTAATGGCAAAGTAAGTAGAGCTGCGCCCAATACGGGCCACCAAGCGTTATGGTAAAAAGCATTTCGTTGACTAGTTTGACTGGATTGACTTGTCACACTGTTATCGTTCAGTGTGACAAAAAGGTAACCCGCTTGTGTTACGGCTTGTTCTAGTTGTTCATCGGTTACAAATAATAAAGTTTTTACCTGTACGTGCTCGGTGGCTAAATTGACCGACGCACTGACAACACCGGATACTTTTAGTAATGCTTGTTCGACCCGTTTAACACAAGATGCACAGCTCATTTTTCCAATGCCAAATTGACTCACGGTTACTGGTACTTGATAACCGGTCTCAATAACAGCTTCAATTAATTCACCCTGACTGGCCGTACCTTGAATAGTTGCGGTATCGGTTGCTAGATTGACCGATACATCTGTCACGCCAGCCACCTTGTGCAAGGCTTTTTCAACTCGACCAGCACAAGAAGTACAGGTCATACCGTCAATTTTGAATTGTGTCGTTGTATTCATAAGCTGCTCATCTTCATTGGTTTGTATATCTAGCCTGAGGTTAAAGCTTACTACGGTGGTAAGGTCAACATATTTAATCATAAATGATGCTGCCAATAAATGTTGGCAGCAAACCTGCTATCACGGCATTAGCAGGTGAATAAAAGCCCGAGAGTGGTGGTTTAAGCTGATTAGCGACTGTATGGCTCTGAACGTTCTCTATTTAAGTCATGTTGTACAAATAACAGCTCACTAATTGAGATGTATATTTGATGTGTTTTTGATTTCTTTTGTGTGTTCTTTTGACATCGTACTGGTATGAAAATAAATAATCTTCTTATAATGCACTGATAAGTATAGGTTTAATTGTTGGCTTCGTTTTTGCAATATGAACAATATTAAACAAAAACTTACCTTAAAGGATATTTTCATGAATAAAATTAAATCACTGCTACTCATCCCAATGTTGTTATTAAGTCATCAGTCAAATGCTGATGAAGTTGTGCAAAGAGTACCAGATAACAGTGTTGGTCAAGTTATTGGAGGCTGGAGTTCCGTTTTAATTGGCGGTGTTTTAGGCGGCCCCATAGGTGCTATCGCAGGCGGATTAGCGGGTGCTTGGGCAGGTGGTGGCGTGCAAGAACTATCAGGAGCAAGTGGTAACTCTTACGTAGTGAAGCAAGAAAATAATACTGAGGTATTAATACGCTCACCAAATTATACCTTTGAAGTGGGCGATAAAGTCAAAATAGTAGGGCTTAGAGCTATTCCGATTGAAACGAACGAATAGTAAAGCGCCGTTTGTTTTGGCGAATAATACTTTATAAGTGAAAACCTCAAGCTAAACCCAAGGAAGTCAAATGACGACTATTCTACTTTTTGATGAAATTAACAATGTACCTGTAGCTAATCAGGCTTCTGAACAAAAATTACCTGGTGATTTAGCCATGTGGATTTTTATTGTTATGGAACTCACTGTTTTTGCTATTTTCTTCATTGCTTTCGCCGTTACGCAGCGGATACAAAGTGACATGTTTATCGAGGGTAGAGCGACACTGAATGCTTCCATTGGACTGTTTTGTACATTGGCTTTAATTGTTAGTAGTTACTTTGTTGCGTTAGCTGTTGAAGCGGTAAAGAAGGGCAATAATTTAGCGGCAAGTCGAAGACTGATACTGGCAATACTTAGTGCTACGGTATATTTGGTATTAAAGCTTAGCGAGTATACCGCTTTGGTTGAGCATGGTTATGATCTATCTACAAACTCCTTTTATACGCTTTACTTTTTCATTACAGGTTTTCACTTTATGCATGTCTTGTTAGGCATGATTATTTTGATTTATATGGCAGTCAAAGCACGAAAAGATTTTTATGTTCCGACGGATTGTAATGGATTTGAAGCAGGGGCTTCCTACTGGCATATGGTTGATCTTGTTTGGATTATTGTTTTCTTTCTTATTTACATCATTCATTAGGTTAGGAAAAATTATGAGTCGATTATTTAATAATGTGCACTTGTCAGTCTTTATTTTGATATTACTCACACTGGCTAGTACCTTCTTAGCGCAATCAAATAGTCATACAACTGTAGTTGCGATATTAGTTACCTTGTCAGTGGTAATAAAAGGACAGCAGATCGTTGATATTTTTATGGAGTTAAAGAAGGCACAAGCTAAATGGCGCTGGTTTTTGTTAAGTTATACTATTTTAGTCCCGTTGGTATTGGCTATGATTATATATATGTAAACACGCTATAATCACTGAATAACAATGAAATTTTTTTAAAAATAAATGCACCGAGCGTGCATTGTTAATAACAAAAGAAGAATGATTAATTCTTCTTTTCCACGTTGGAATATTGCTTGTGCTTGAAAAAACGTTACTAAAAATTGCTTTAGATCTGAGTTTAAGTTTACCGAAAAAAGCCCATTATCAGCGATTAATGCTGGCAGTGAATGAAGTGATGCCTTGTGATGCGGTAGCCTTACTTGTATTACAAGATGATTACTTGGTTCCTGTTGCAGTTGATGGCTTGTCACCAGAAGTGCTTGGCATGCGTTTTTCTCCTGAAGAGCACCCAAGATTAAAAGCTATTTTATCTTCCCGTAAACCTATTCGTTTTGATGCCGACTCAAGTTACCCTGATCCCTATGATGGTCTGTTATCAATAGATCCTAGGCGTGTACTTGATGTACACGACTGTATGGGCTGCTGCTTATATGTTGAGGAAAATCTTGTTGGTGTGCTCACGTTGGATGCCTTGCAAGTGGGTGCCTTTAGTAATGTTGATGATATTACGGTTGCGACTCTAGCTGCGCTGGCAGCAGCAACGATACGTAATGCTAACTGTATTGCTGTGTTAGAAAAAAGAAATGAAAAAGCATTGTGTTTAACCAATGAATTGGTGAAAGACGCTCATAAAGCTAAAGGTGACGATTTTGTTGGCGAGAGCCCGAAAATGCTGGAATTAAAAAATGAGATAAAAGTAGTCGCTAATTCAGAGCTTTCGGTATTAATTACTGGAGAAACAGGCGTGGGCAAAGAAGTTGTCGCACGCACGGTTCATGCACAATCACGCCGTAGTGAAGAAGCTATCGTGCAAATAAATTGCGCGGCCTTGTCAGAAAATATTGCGGAGAGTGAGTTATTTGGCCATGTAAAAGGGGCGTTTACCGGTGCCAATAAAGATCGCATGGGTAAATTTGAACTCGCCAATCACGGAACATTATTTTTAGACGAAATAGGTGAGCTATCTTTAAATCTTCAAGCCAAGTTATTGAGAGCTATTCAAGAAGGCGAGATACAGCGTGTTGGTGCGGATAAAAACTTCTATGTTGATGTTCGAATTATTGCTGCGACGAATCGAGATTTATCCGAAGAAGTTGCCCAAGGACGTTTTAGAGAAGATCTTTATCACAGGTTAAGTGTCTTTCCGCTTAATGTACCGCCTTTGCGTGAACGAATTGATGATATTCCACAGTTGAGTGGCTTTATCTTAAATAATATTAAAGGAAAAATTGGTACCAATAATGTCAGAGTAAGTAAAACGGCTATGCATCAACTAATGCACTACGACTGGCCAGGCAATGTCAGAGAATTGCAACATGTGCTTATGCGCGCAGCATTGAGATCTGCAGCCAGCGCAGAAGGAAAAGCAGCAGTAATTGAGCTCAAACATTTAGGTTTAGACTTTGTTGCGCATAGCGCAGAGGAAAGTGGCAGTATTACCCCATTAATTTCGACTGAAAATAAATCATTCAACGAAATCTTATCTGACTTTCAACGTCAATTAATCACACAAGCAATGGAAGATAATGATCATGTGTGGGCAAAAGCTGCGCGTCAACTGCAACTCGATAGAGGAAACTTATATCGTCAAGCAAAACGTTTAGGTTTAACCTAAATTATTTATAACAAACAAAATGAAGCCAATAATTTATTATTGGCTTCATTTATTTAACGCTTTTTATTTCAACAGACTAATTATTTTAAACTGGCAAAATAGGCAGAAAGATTCTCAATATCACTATCAGATAAGGCACCAGCCATGCCTTGCATCACAGCGGATTGTCCGCCTTTTCTTTCCTTAGAGCGATAAGTTTTTAACGCACTAACCAAATACTGCTGGTTCTGTCCTGCAAGGTTTGGGTAAGTGGGGATCAGTGCTTTACCATTTACACCATGACAGCCTGCACACATACCTGATTTTGCTTTACCAGCGGAAATATCTCCAGCAAAGCTGTTAACAGACAATGTTATCAGCGCAAGTGTCATTGAACTCAAGAGTAATTTTTTCATAATTTTCCTTTGATTAATGTTAGATCTATTAATCTAAGAGCAACCAATGTGCCATATTGTATCTACTTGTTTTTATATTGTTTTTTATATGAAGAGTCTTTGTATTATGTGTTTGATGTAAGAATGACATCTGTTTTGTGTCTTTTTGTATGGGCTTGAGTATTTCTTCATTTTTCTTCTTTAATAGTGCTGCTTGATAGTAACAGTTCATCATTATTGCCCCTCGTGATTTTGAAAGTGGTCTGGGGCAAGTTTGATAATTGCTATCACTTAGACATAAAATCTCCGTGTGAATTTAACATCACTCTTGCTTTTGTTATTAATGGGAGCGTTAAAACCCTTTTATTTTCAATCTGTTATTTTGTTGGTGCTATTTTTGCTTTATGGAGGTTTTTACTGATAAGTGAGCCAATATGAGTTCCGTTATAAATTTTGATACAGAAATGATCCAAAAATACGATAGGCAGGGGCCTAGATACACCTCTTATCCAACTGCAGTGCAATTTAACCATGATGTTGATAATGACAGTCATATTGAAGAGCTAGATAACAGTAACCAAAGTAACAAATCATTGTCTTTGTACTTTCATATTCCTTTTTGTAATTCACTTTGTTTCTATTGTGCTTGCGCAAAAATTATTACAAAAAAGCCAGAGAGATCAATTCCATATTTGCAAAGGGTTTATAGGGAGTTGCACCATCAGGCGAAATTGATCAACAGTAATCGTGTTGTTGAACAACTGCATTTTGGCGGTGGCACACCCACTTTCCTCAGTGATGAGCAATTTGAAGAAATTTTTGAACATATTCGTAAAAACTTTACCTTGGCACCTGTTGAAGACAGGGAGTTTTCGATTGAAATAGACCCTAGAGCCGTTAGAGCTAGTACTATTCCTTTATTACATAGTCTAGGTTTTAACCGTATCAGTTTAGGTGTTCAAGACTTTGATCCTAAAGTACAAAAAGCGGTTAATCGTATTCAGTCGGTAGAGCAGACTTTTGATGTAATTGATGCGGCTAGAGCCGTGGGTTATAAATCTGTCAGTGTTGATCTTATTTATGGTTTGCCGTGTCAAAGCGTTGATAGTTTTAAAAGAACGCTAGATCTGGTCATGCAGAAAAGGCCCGATCGATTATCTATTTACAGCTATGCACATTTGCCGAATAAAGTTAGATCGCAGCGGACCTTAAATGCCGATGATTTACCCGATGCATCAACCAAGCTCGCTATTTTCAAAATGACGGTCAACTACTTACAAAAAGCGGGCTACGTATATATTGGTATGGACCACTTTGCTTTACCTGATGATGAACTCACTCTGGCAAAACAGAACGGTACATTACAACGAAATTTTCAAGGGTATTCAACACATGCTGATAGTGATCTCCTAGGATTTGGTATGACCTCAATTGGTCAACTAAATAATTGTTTTATTCAAAACATGGCGACTGAAGAAGAATATTTTCAAGGTATTGACCAAAGCGGTTTGGCCGTGAGCAGAGGTTATCGTTTAAATGAAGATGACTGTATTCGTCGCGATGTTATTCAGGCCTTAATGTGCCAAAACCGTGTATCTATAAACGATATTAATGAGCAATATAATATCAATTTTTTTGATTATTTTGCTGATGAAATAACCGAATTACTGCCAATGGTTGACGATAAGTTGATAACCCTAAGTATTGAAAATATTGCTGTTACCCAAGCCGGTCAACTGTTGTTGCGTAATATTGCTATGGTATTTGATGCCTATATTGAACCCATTAATAAGCAAGTGATATTTTCCAGAACAATATGTTCCTGCGGATAATTCATAATCACCTCACAAACAGCAAAGTGATTATTATATTTATGTTCATTTGTAGCGTTCAGTCGATAATGTTGATGTCAAATTGACTCTTCTTTGTGGGTTATATAGACACGATTATTTCATTTTATCATTGCTGTTTTCTTTATGTTTTTGATTTTTATGTTTTTATTGTTTTGGCATGCCTTCTGCAATATCTATTATATGGCTGGCTTAAACATTGTGATGACGAACTTGATAACTAGCCAAGCTACCTGAAACACGTATCTTCAAGTGGTTTGGCTATAAGGGGAAAATCACAAAAAATTAAGCCATATATTTTAATAATAAAAAGTATGAATTTTTCAAGTTGCGCTGGCACCCCTGAGAATATGCTAACTGTACCAAGGAGGTACTTATGAAAACCCTAACTACAGATGTTGCTATTATCGGGGCAGGTCCCGTTGGTTTATTTCAGATATTTGAGCTTGGCTTACAAGGGTTAAATACCATTGTGATTGATAGCTTGCCGGAAATAGGGGGTCAATGCAGTGAACTATACCCAGATAAACCTATCTACGATATTCCTGCATTGCCTAACGCAAAAGCAAGTGACGTAATAGATAATCTTTGGCAGCAAGCCGAAATTTTTGACCCTACTTTTTTATTGGCTGAGCGAGTTGAACATATCGAGAAAGTATCGGTTGATTCTTTCATTGTCACTACCAATAAACAGACATTAATTCATTGTCGGGCAGTCATTATTGCGGCAGGAAATGGCGCTTTTTCACCTGTTAAATTAAAAGTACCGTTAATTGATAAATTTGAAGATCAACAACTGTTTTACCGCATTAGCAATGTTGAACATTTCAGAGATAAGAATGTCGTGGTGCTAGGCGGTGGTGATTCTGCTTTGGATTGGAGTTTAACGCTGCAAAAAATAGCGAAAAGTGTGCTTCTTATTCATCGTAGTCGCAACTTTAAAGCAGCAAAAAGCAGCGTTAATAAAATGGTTGAGCTGTGTGAACAACTGAAAATGCAGTTCTTATGTGGGCGAGTAAGCAGTTTTAAAGAACAAGATAAAAAGCTAACGGAACTGACTATTACTTCAAAAGATGGCGTTAATCGCAGAGTCTCACTCGATGAACTGGTCGTGCTTTTTGGGGTGTCTCCTAAGCTTGGGCCAATAGATAATTGGCAGCTTGAAATGCATCAACATCAAATCATTGTGGACACGCAATCTTTTCAAACTTCAGTTTCTGGCATTTATGCCGTGGGCGATATTAATTATTATCCCGGTAAAAGAAAACTTATTTTAAGCGGCTTTCATGAGGCAGCATTAGCAGCTTTCTCTATCGCCGAAACTGTCTTAGATCAAGACCGTATTCCCACACTATACACAACGACGAGCCCAGTCGTTCACAAGCGTATGGGCGTTGAAAACTCGCTGGAAGAGATGTTGAATTAGTTATAGGTTACCGTCAGGTAGCCTACACAGAACAATTGGTCGTAGAACTTATCTGTTCAAAGTGAAACGAAACAAAGGGAGCAACTCATAATCAAAGAATCATTTACTTAACCATTCAATACAACAAGAGGAAATATCATGTTTAATATTTTTAAAACGAACAAAGCGCAGGCTAACGATGACGTATCAGCACAATCAACTGAATTTGAAAATGCTGTAAAAAGTAATTCAAGTAAGGGGCAAGAGAATAAAAAAGTACATGGCGAAGATGGCGTATGCTGTGGAGGTTGCGGAGGAGAGTAGTGCCGATATATTGTTTTACAAGCACGGATAACATTCTCTGTGCTATAAATGTATTTAAAGGTACGGTTAAATAAAGATCATCGATTAAATGGCAACATTTAAAAATAAATATTGAAAATTCTGCATCTTTTTATTAACCGTTCCGTCTTAGGGGAAGTATCGGAAAATTATAATGAGTTGAGACCCTGTTTGTATGATAACTGAATGGCAAAATCACAAAGCACAACTTCGTAGCTACATCAGTAAACGCATTGACGATGTAAATGCGGTAGATGATATTCTGCAAGATGTTTACATCAAAGCCAGTGGCAATTTTCATCAATTAAAAGTAACAGGCAGTCTCAAGAGTTGGCTTTATCGTATTGCTCACAATACGATTATGGACTTTTATCGACAACGCCAGTCCTATGAGGAGCTGCCAAAAGATCTCGTTGCTGAAGAGCAAGATACAGGTAAACAAGCACGCGAAGAGTTAGCCCAATGTTTAAGTCCGTTGATTGATGAACTGCCAGAAAAATATGGCACACCACTGCGTTTGGCTGAGCTTGAAGGTTTATCGCAACAAGACATTGCTGAGCAGCTCGGGTTATCTCTCTCGGGAGCTAAGAGTCGAGTGCAAAGAGCTCGCGTTAAATTTCGACAACAAATGATGGCTTGCTGTGATTTTGAAGTGGGTCAAGAAGGCATTACTGGCTACTCTAAAAAAGATTCAACTCAGCAAGCTAAGTGTTAGTGCTCCTGATCTAAAATAATAACTTTTTCTTTTTAATCACACACTAGCTCACCACGAAATGTACTCTTAATGATGATTTTGTGGTGCACAGTAGCGCTTTTTGGAGAACCAATGAATAGTAAAACACGTCCTTTGATATCACAGCATATAATTGACGAAGCCACTGAATGGGCCATTATGCATGGCGTCGCGTTTCGCCAAGCCGATAATACGGCGAGACATTGCCCTTTTAGTTTTGCGCCAATGACAATGCAGCGAGAGGTGTTTCAGCACTTACGTAAAGTAACCCCGCTCATTACTAAGCTGATCAATAATGTTTCTGAAGACCATGATTTCCTTCAATCTGCACTTGGTGATGTAGCAAAAGCCGATCCGTTTTTTGGGCGTTTATTATCTTTGCACCAACAGGTGCATGGCGATATTAAGCATCGACTGACACCAACTCGAAAACCGTTATTGTTAATGCGTACCGATTTTATGGATGATCGCCAGCATGGTGCTAAAGTCATTGAGTTTAATGGTATTGCCGCGGGTATGGCACCATTTGGCCAACGTGCCACTGAATTTCATAGTTTTTTGAACAGCCAATGGCCAGCAGATTATCAAAGATGGTTGGAAGATAGTCATTCGATACCGGCAGAAAATTATGGCCTCGATCAACTTGCCTTTGGTATTTCACAAGCCGCTAGAAAAGTGGCTGCGACGAATGCTAAGGGTACTGAGCAACATAAGCCGACCTTCTTGATGGTGATTCAAGAAAATGAAGATAATGTTTATGACCAACATTTACTTGAAATAGCACTACAGAAAAAAGGTCTACGAACCGTGAGGCGTACTTTTGAGCAGCTCAGTACTCAGCTTTCAACAGGCGACAATCAGCGCTTGATGTTAGAAGGAATTGGTGTCATTGATGTGGTGTACCTGCGAGCAGGCTATCAATACGCTGATTATTACTCGCCAGATCGGGATGAATCTTTATGTTGTCAGACGTTAAGCGAAACAAGATTATTTATCGAACAACATCATGTGGCGGTTAATGCGACATTTAGCCAACAACTCGCTACCAGTAAAACGATGCAGATGTTACTTACCATAATGCCGGCTGAAGAATATGCTCGATGGGGGCTTAACTTTGAAGAGGCTGAATTGGTTAAGAGTGTATTAGCGGAGATGAAACCAATAAATCAAGCAACTATCAGCTGGTTTAACACACAAGCTAATAAACACGATTGGGTTCTAAAAAACCAAGGCGAAGGCGGCGGTCACTGCATATTCGGTGATGATATCAGCGAGAAATTGAATCAACTCTCACCAATTGAGCATGACGCATGGGCATTAATGCAACGCTTATATCCACATGAGCGAGAGATGCCAACGATTGCTGTGCGCGATAGTGAGCAAAGTCAGGTTGATGATCTTGTGAGTGAGATAGGTTTATTTACAGTCTATTTTGACGGTACTCCTGTAACTGAACTAGAGGGGTACGCGGGTTATCTTATCCGCAGTAAACCCGCGAGTGAAAATGAGGGGGGAATTCATAGTGGCAAAGGCATTTTAGACTCTCTTACGTTGACTGGTTAACAATAGATTCAATTAATATTCAAAAAATTCTTTGCGTCTTTTAGCCTATCACTGCGTCTTAGTAGTACAAAACGAAAATTACCGAGAAAATAAATGTTTAAAGTTAGTTCCAATCGTACAGACATTAGCGACAAATTTATTAAGAACGATAGTCATATGCTTAATCAAATCTATGGAACCGATGATGTGACGCCCTATTGGATTGCTGATATGGATTTTCCCATTGCCTCACCAATAAACCAAGCCATGCAGCAACTGGTTAGTCGTGAATCGTATTCATATGAATTCGATTCCAAAACGGTTTTCAACGCCATTTCAACATGGAACAAAGATCGTCACAATCTCGAATTGAACCCTGAACATTTTGTTCAAGTACCAGGTGTGTTAAGTGCTATTGCATTATTGATCCGCGATTTTACCAATGAAGGCGATGGCGTTTTAATTCAAACTCCTGTCTATCATCAATTCCGTCGCTTGATTGAATCAGCTGAACGAACCGCTGTTAACAATTCGCTTACTATTGAAAATGACCGTTATGTTATTGATTTTGAGGAATTTGAAACACAGTTGAAAAGTGGCGACGTTTCTATGGTGCTGCTTTGTAATCCCCACAACCCTGTGGGACGCGTATGGACTAAAACGGAGCTGCAACAGTTAGTCGCTATCGCGAAAAAATATAACACCTTAATTATTAGTGATGAAGTGCATGCCGACATCATTTTTGAAGGCTCTACATTCACTAGCATGGCTTCTTTAGATTACGATAATAGCTTAACGATAATTGGCTCTCCAGCTAAGAACTTTGGCTTAAATAGTATTTCTAACGGCTACATTTACAGTGACAATCAAAGTCTGCGTGATAAAATTAAAGCCACCTCGGTCTCTATGTCACTCGATCACGGCAATGCGTTTACCACATATGCCACCATTGCAGCATATGAACACGGTAAGGAATGGTTTGATGAATTTTTATCGTACACGCAAACCACACGTAATTGGATTGTCGCGTTTATGGCAAGTGAACTTCCTCAAGTTAAGACCTTTGCACCAGAAGGAACTAATCAGATTTGGTTTGATTTTACTGGCTTAGGCTTAGGACCCGCGCAATTAAAATCCCTATTGACTCAACAGGCTAAACTGGCATTAACGCCCGGAGCTTGGTTTGGTGAGTCTGATGAAAATTATTACCGAATGAATTTCGCCTCACCACTAGAGCAAATTCAGGCTTCATTTGAGTTATTGAAGTTATCTATTAAATAAGCTCGTCATAATTTAGGGCATAAATCATGAAATGTCGACCTGAGACACCTTAACTTTGTTTAGCACTATAAGGGGATGGAGCCTAAAATGAGGTGGCCTGGAGTTCTCCATTTTAGTGGTCATTACTTATCTAGATATTCTTTGGGTAAGGGGATAAACATAGAGAAGTAAATCCCTCATACTTTAGCATGATGATGATTAAGGTTTATTTTTTTATCTTGTTGTAATTTATGGTTTTATTGTTTTATTTCTGTTTTTTGATTCGTTTCGCTCTGATTGATTTTTGACGAAGACTGCACCATCATCAGCGTTAATAATCATCTCAGGAATTTTTATGAAACGCGTCCCAGCCTCTATATGTTTTTTTATTACTTTGCCTGTTTTAGGGCAAGATATACTAGATATTGAAAAAATCAATGTTTATGGTCAAACACCACTGTCGAGTATTGTCGCAAGTGATTACAGTGCATTTGGGAGTGTTCAAACAATCGATTCGCAAGCATTGGTGAAATCACAAGCCATCTCTCTGGCTGAACATATGAAAAACCAGCTGACCAGTTTGCATATAAATGACGTGCAAAATAATCCTTTTCAACCTGATGTGCAATACCGAGGGTTTACCGCTTCACCATTATTGGGCTTACCTCAGGGGATTTCTGTTTATCTAAATGGCGTTCGATTTAATGAACCCTTCGGTGATACCGTTAACTGGGATTTAATTCCTCTTGCCGCGCTAGAAACTGTCGCTTTATATTCTGGTTCAAACCCAGCATTTGGTCAAAACACCTTAGGTGGCGCACTGGCGTTACAGACAAAAAATGGTTTTAGCTATACACAAAATGAAGTTGAAGCTCGTTTTGGTAGTTTTGGACAACAACAATATACCTTGCAATCTGGTGGTAATAAGGGCAATTGGGGCTATTATTTTGTAGCCAATAAGTATCAAGAGGATGGCTGGCGCGATTATTCTGAGAGTGAATTGCAACAGATGCTGGCAACCCTGACTCTGTCTCTTATACACATCTCCGAGCCCACGAGA
>OJIR01000320.1_pt1 | contig 16093 bp, 12 predicted proteins | sample 1595711 | NCBI WGS metagenome assembly OJIR01 (sample SAMN05416846, study PRJEB24817) | seawater metagenome | isolation source: Sea water | place: Canada:Atlantic | collected 2013-07
TCGTCGATTACTTACAACACGGTTATTGAGCATAAATATCGTGCCAGCTCTTTAGTACTATTTCCAAATATCGATATTACTTGTCGTGCGGTAAGTGCCTTAGCTGCTGAAGATGTTTCAGCAGTTGAATTGTTAGATTATCGATCATTAATGTCAGTTCGAGATATGGAAGGGCTGCCTGACTTTATTCATGACATGCCTGAAGGGGTTGCAGCTTTATTGATTGAGACTCGCGCAGCAAACCAAACATTACTAGAGCAACAAACCGTAAATTTAACGACGTTATTAGCACAATTTGAACAGCGCAATAGTATTGAGTTTACTGATGATGCTGATGAATACTCAAAACTTTGGGCAATAAGAAAACAAACCTTTCCCGCAGTAGGTGCTGTACGAGAAACTGGGACAACTGTGATTATTGAAGATGTCGCTTTTTCTGTTGAAGATTTAGCGCTAGGAGTTTCACAGTTACAGTGTTTGTTTAATAAATATAACTATGATGAAGCGATTATTTTTGGTCACGCGCTAGATGGCAACTTACATTTTGTTTTTACTCAAGATTTTTCATCGCAAAGTGAAATTGATCGCTATGAGGCGTTTATGAATGATGTTTGTCAGCTGGTAGCGGTTGATTTTAATGGCTCTTTAAAGGCCGAACATGGTACTGGACGTAACATGGCCCCTTTCATTGAACTTGAGTGGGGTAAGCAAGGCTATCAATTGATGGAAGAGATCAAAACTTTGTTTGATCCTGATAACATCTTAAATCCTGGGGTGATTATTAATGATGATGAAAAAGCCCATTTAAAATCACTCAAAGCTTTGCCTGCTGCGAATGAACTTGTTGATAAATGCATAGAATGTGGCTTTTGCGAACCAGTTTGTCCTTCGACAGGGTTAAGTTTTACCCCTCGACAGCGAATTAGCAGTTACAGAGAAATTCAACGGTTACGAAAAAGTGAAGAAAATCCAAGTCTACTCGCTGAATTAGAAGCCGACTTTGAGTATCTAGGCATAGATACTTGTGCTGCCACGGGTTTATGTGCGCAGAGATGCCCTGTAGGTATTAATACTGGGGATTTAATCCGTGAATTTCGCAGCGAGCGAAATAAAAAACATGAAACATTGTCTAAAACGTTAGCCAATGAGTTTACTTTAATTGAGAAAACCACACGTTTTTCCTTGGCAAGCGTTGCAACCGCGCAAAAAGTACTCGGCAACAGCGTGATGTCTTTTGCTAGCAAAGCGATGACAAAGATCAGCTTTAATCGTTTGCCGCTATGGAACAAAAATATGCCATCAAGGGCAAATTATCAGCCGACCACAATTAAGCCTGTTCAAGAAGCTGTTCAAGAAAAATCACGGCCTAAAGTGGTTTATTTTCCAAGCTGTGCTAGTCGTACCATGGGGCCAGCGGCAGCAGCTAAAGAGCAAGAATCATTAACTGACGTTACTGTGCGTTTACTCGATAAAGCCGGCTTTGAGGTGATCAGTCCAGATTTTACAGGCCAATGTTGTGGTATGCCATTTAAAAGCAAAGGCATGTTTAAGCAAGCTGAGCAAAAGCGTCAAGCAACAGAAAGCCAGTTGAGCAAATTGAGCAACAATGGCCAGTATCCTATTTTATTTGATACTAGCCCATGCAAATCGATGTTATCTGAAGATGATAGCGCTAATAGTTCACTAAACATATATGAGCCAGTTGGTTTTATTGAAGATGTATTAGCGAAGCATTTAACCTTTAATGCTACCGAAGAAAGCATCATGTTACATGTAACTTGCACTAGTCGAAAAATGGGCTTAACGGATAAAATGATTTCGTTAGCTAATCGATGTTCAACACAAGTGATTATTCCAGAGCATATTTATTGCTGTGGTTTTGCTGGCGATAAAGGATTTACCGTGCCAGAGCTCAATGCCAATGCTTTAGCGTCATTGAAAGACCAAGTGCCAAGCAATTGTAGTCAAGGTTATAGCAATAGCAGAACGTGTGAAATAGGTTTGTCAGAGCATGCGGGCATTGATTATCAATCAATTATTTACTTGGCTGATAAGGTGACCAATGCCAAGGAAACAGCAAGGAGTATAGTTAAATGAACTTACTCTTTGACTTAACAAATAATGTTGCTGTGATTACTGGAGCCAGTAGGGGGTTAGGCCAATATTTTGCTAGAGCTTTGGCCAAGTCAGGTGCAGATTTAGTATTAACAGCACGCAATGTTGATGACCTTACTGATATTGTTGATGAAATATCTACTCTGGGTGTAAAAGTACTTGCTCTTCCACTAGATGTAAATAATCAAAACAGTATTAATCACATGGTAGATGAAGCTATTGCTTATTATGGGAAAATTGACATCCTTGTTAATAATGCAGGCTGTAATATCCGCAAACCTGCTTTAGAAGTTAGTTGGGATGATTGGGAATTAGTGGTTAATACTAATTTAAGAGGTGCCTTTTTTGTCGCGCAGGCAGTTGCCAAGCATATGGTTAAAAAAAGTTATGGTCGCATTATAAATATAGGCTCAGTTACCAGTGTATCTGGCTTTGCTGGCTTAGCGCCGTATTGTGCTAGTCGTGGTGGTATTAAACAACTAACCATGAGCTTAGCGGATGACTGGGGTCAATCAGGTATTACTGTTAACTGCTTAGCACCAGGGTGGTTTGAAACCGCGCAAAACAAAGTGCTCTATGAAAATGAAGAGTGGCTAAGCTATATCTGTGATCGTATTCCATTAGGTCGCCCAGGACAACCACATGATCTTGATGGTGCGGTTGTATTTTTAGCCTCAAAATCAAGTGAATATGTAACGGGACAAACACTATTGGTTGATGGGGGCATTAGTACCGGGGCCACCAAGGCAACAATATAAATAACAAAACAAACCTTAATTAAACGTTTAAATAAAGAGAATAGAGCCATGCGAGTTATTGTAATTGGAGCGACCGGACATATCGGTAGTTATTTAGTGCCAAAATTAGTCAATCAAGGTTTTGAAGTATTGGCGGTAAGTCGTCACCAACAAACACCGTATAATGATAACCCAGCATGGAAGAGTGTAAAGTCAGTCGCTTTAGATAGGGTGAAATTAGAAGAGTCGAATCAGTTTGGTCAAGCTATAGCTGATTTAGAGCCGGACATAGTTATTGATTTGATTTGTTTTACTAAACAAAGTGCACAGCAACTGGTTGAGGCCGTAAAAGGGAAAATCAAACAATTTCTGCACTGCGGTACTATATGGGTACACGGCGAAATGAGATCAGTTCCAACAGTTGAAGGACAAACAAAACGTCCTTTAGGTGAATATGGAATAAACAAAGCAGAAATAGAAGAATACTTACATGAAGAATATATTTATCAGCAATTTCCTGCAACGGTAATTCATCCTGGCCATATTGTCGGTCCTGGGTGGATACCTCTAAACCCTGCGGGCAACTTTAATGAGCTATTTTTCATTGATATATCTCAAGGCCATGAAGTTTTGCTACCAAATTTAGGGTTAGAAACCTTACATCATGTCCATGCTGATGATGTAGCAAGCCTTTTTATACAAGCTATCAAACACCGTAAAAATGCTTTAGGAGAAAGTTTTCATGCTGTATCCGACCAAGCACTGACACTTAAAGGCTATGCGTTATCTTTAGCTGATTGGTATGCTCAGTCTGCTAATTTACGTTATTTACCTATTAATGAAATGAAGCATCACCTAAATGAGCAAGATTTTAACGCGACTGTTGAACATATAAGTCACAGTACTAACTGTAGTAACCTAAAAGCCAAAAAGCTGCTGGAATTTAAGCCTAAATATAGCTCTTTAGAGGCTATTCAAGAGTCTCTATCAGAGATGATTTAACTTGCTATTCATTTATTTTAAGTATGTTTTTATAGATAAAACCAAGCTTTAGATCAGTCTGGTTTAATCTTATCAGCATAATTTTTATTTTAAATATATCTACAGTAACAGCATTTAAAATTCAAAGCGGTAGGTAGAGTATATCCATTATTTATTCTTATTATTTGGCTAACCTTCAAATAAAACATTAAAGGTTGTTTTATTACTCAAGCGTTTGACCCGTATAATATTTTGAGAGCGTAATATGAATTTAGCATTAGGTAAATGTATTAATTTAGTTGCAGATATTGGCGGTACCAATATCAGATTAGCAATCACATCAGCAAATAACCGTTTAACTGATATTCAAACTTATCGATGTGAAAAATTTTCGGGTTTACTTCAAGTTATCGATCAATATATGATAGAAAAACAACTGAAGGGGGAGAAAGTTAATGCTTGTTTGGCCATTGCCTGTCCTGTTGATAATGATTTAATTTCAATGACTAACCTGCCATGGAAGTTCTCTCAACATGAATTAAAACAGCAGCTCGACTTAAATAGCTTGTGTTTAATTAATGATTATACCGCCATTGCCATGGCAATTCCTTTTCTTAGCAATAAACAAAAGGTCCAAATCGGTAGTGGTGAGCCTACAGCCGATAAAGCTATTACTGTTTGCGGCCCAGGAACCGGGTTAGGTGTTGCAACACTAGTCCCAATGGGGAGTATGTGGCATTGCCTAAGTGGTGAAGGTGGGCATGTTGATTTTGCCCCTGTCGATGAGATAGAAATAAAAATACTGCAATATTTACAGGAAGTGAAAGGTCGAGTTTCATATGAACAGCTACTTTCAGGGTTTGGTTTAGAGCAAATATATCAGGCGTTAATCACTCTAAATTACAGACAAAGTAGTCATAGTGCAGAAGCTGATAAATTGTCTGCCGAACAAATTAGCGCTCGTGCTATAGCTAGTGCTTGCCCAGTTTGTTATCAGGCATTGTCAGTGTTTTGTGGTGTACTCGGTTCATTCGCAGGAAATTTGGCATTAACGGCGAATAGTTTAGGAGGTGTTTATATTGCGGGTGGTATCGTGCCAAGGTTTATTAAATTTATTCAGCAAAGTGATTTTAGAGGCCGTTTTGATACTAAAGGACGTTTGTCATCATTAACACAGCAAACGCCTACCTATGTGATTACAGAGAAGCAACCTGGTCTATTGGGGGCTTCAGCCTATTTAAATCAAATTTTATAACTAATAAATTAACATGAGAAATTAGTTAAACTATTTATCTCGCTTGGGGGGCGAAAGCGAGATAGGAAAATACTGCTAATGTCAGCTGTTCTTGAAAATAACGGACATAAAAGTGGAGGTAATTGTTCTAATAATTAGGACTGCTTTGTGGCAAGAGTGGCGGTTAGCTCTAACTCTTTATGAGATCAAAAGCGAGATAGAAATATACTCGCTCTGTCTTGGTAAGGGGTAACTTATATTAAAGGCTCTTTGCAAAATAATCGTTAGCAGTTTTTAAGTCAGCTATAGGATTGAACATTTCAAAGCTAAATGCATTTAGTTCATCTTTATTTTGAATTGCATTTGGCCAATTTGGATTAGCTAGGGCAATTTTTCCAAGTGAAATAATATCAGCTTGGCTAGTCTCTATTAATAGCTTCGCATCACTTTCATTATTTACACTACCATTCGCTATAATAGGCACCCCACCATATTTCTTTGCAAGTTCAGCCAATGATAAACCTTCCTCAAATGCGGGCGATTTTGCATCAAATTCAGTCGTGTGAATATAGTCAACGCCAAAATTATTAACTGACTGGAATATGTACTCTGCGTCTAGCTCCTTCTCAGGCCATTTGTACTCAGAGTCATTTACCTTCGCTTGAGAAAAACGTACACCAATAAGAAAATCATGACCAACTGCTTCACGTACAGAAGTAATTATTTCTTTATAGATTCTTAATCGGTTAGTTAATATACCACCATATTCATCAGCTCGATCATTTGTATAGAGTGTCATAAACTGATCTAATAAGTAACCATTGGCACCGTGAATTTCAACACCATCAAATCCAGCGAGTTTCGCTAATCTAGCTGCATTGATAAAACCATTAATAACATTTGCTATATCGTCTTCAGTCATTGCTCTTGGAGTAGAGTAATCACCTTTGCCATAATAAAACGTCATTTCTTGACCTAAAGGTTGCACCGCAGAAGGAGCAATATTATGGTCTGAGTATTTATTGTACTGAGAAAGAGAACCTGCGTGCATCAATTGAGCAATAATCAATCCACCTCTTTGATGAACGGCGTCAGTTACCACACACCAGCTTTGTGATTGTTTTTCATCTGTGAGGCCTGGTTGGTATCTGTAGCCCTGGCTATGCAATTTATCAGTATATATACCTTCTGTGATTACTAATGAAAATCCTCCTTTAGCGAAAGATCGATAATAATCTTTCATTAACGGTCCTACTGTACCGTCCTCGTTTGCACTTACTCGGGTCATTGGTGCAACAGCTAATCTATTTTTAAGGGATAAACTGCCGATTTTGAAATTTGAAAAAACATCTGAAATATTATTTTTCATAATATTATCTACTACTTAATTTAATTAATTTTATCGAATTTTACATGATTAGAAAACAATGGTAATGTGCTTGTAGATTGAAATATTATTAACTTTTTATTGAATATGCCAAAAATTAACCAGTTAGAAAGCCTGAAAGTATTAAAAGCTGTCGTAGAAGGAGGGAGTTTCACAGCAGCAGCGAAACGTCTTAACTTGACAGTCGCAAGAATCTCTAAATCGATAGAGCGTTTGGAGTTAGAGTTAAACGCTAAACTTTTCATTCGAAGCACAAGGTATATGCAGCTAACTGATAGTGGCGAACGTACCTATCGTCATGGAGTTAAGCTTCTTGAGCAGTGGCGTGGGCTAACCGATGAATTGACTGAAACTCTAGATAAACCGAAAGGTAAAATAAAAATAAGTATACCTATGAGTTGGGGGTTATCTGTTTTCTCAACCGTTTTGGCCAAATTTATGGTGAAATATCCAAAGATTTCCATTGAAGCTCACATGAGTGATCAGTATGTCAATGTGATTGAAGGGGAGTACGATCTAGTCCTCAGGCTAACAAGTAAACTACAAGACAGCTCTTTGCTATGTAAAAAGCTAAAAACTTATAAGTTTATGACTTGTGCCTCCCCAGAATATTTATCAAAACATGGTATGCCAATGATTCCAGAGGATTTGAAAAATCATTCCTGTTTGGTCTACTCACAGCAAGGCAGTCGTTTAAAGTGGCAATTCATAAAAGGCTCTAAAAAAACTGATGTTTATATTAAGCCACATCTACAATCAAATAATAGTACGTTATTTAGAGAAACGTTATTGGCCCATCAAGGTATTGCTTTAATTCCAGAATTTGTCGTAGAAAATGATGTTTTATCAGGAAAACTTATGCCCATTTTAACTGATTATGCAAATCAAGAGCTGAACCTGTATTCTTTAAGGGCCGCAGATCATATGCTTTCAATGCGACTGAAACTATTAAATGATTTTATTTATGATGAGCTAACGTAACACTACTAGCTTTATCATTGACTGTAGGGCTATTTATACGATAAGCGAGATTCTACACTGATCGTGATACTACATTAGCTCATCGATGATCCAATTTTTAAATGTCATAATACTTTTACTGTGTACATTATGTTTGGGAATGACTAGATAGTAGCTAAAACCCTTTATTTTCTTGATGTTTTTCGTGAAGTTATAATCAACCAACCAACCCTGTTTAATCGCATTTTGAACAAGAAGAGAGCTTACTAAAGCAATTCCTTGCCCAGCTAATGCTGCTTGAATTATATGGTGTTCTTGGTCAAACTTTTGAGTTTTATATAGTTCTGGAATATCTGTTCTACCCTCAAGTAAAGCACTCCATGAAATCTCTGTAAAATCTTTATTCTGCCACTCGGTTTCTAAAAGGCAAACATCAGCTAAAGAGTTAATGCTCGCAATGTAATTCGCTGTAGCATACATTCCAATATCTTCAGTAATGAGTAGTTCAGAACTTTTTACTGAGCTTTCATAAACACCGTATCTAATGGCTAAATCGATTCGCTTATCTTTTTCCACATCATCAATTTGTTCCCCTGTATTGATAACAACTTCGATATTTGGATGCAATTTATGAAATTTATTTAAATTTGGGACCAACCACATAGCTGCAAAAGAGGATGTTGTACTTATCGTAATGACATTCCTAACACTTGAAATATCATTCACTACGTTTGCCAATTGTTGCAAAACACTATAAGACGTTTCAGCCAATAATTCGCCGTGTTTGGTTAGCTGAATTGCTCTAGTTTTTCGAATGAACAATAAAGTGCCCAATGAGTCTTCGAGGGTTTTAATTTGATGTGAAATAGCTGTTGGGGTTACATGGAGCTCTTCAGCTGCTTTTTTAAAGCTTCCTAATCTTGCTGCTGCATCGAATGCTTTTATGCCATTCAATGGAGGGAGGTGATAATACATATATTAACTCTATGGATAACTTAAATTCATCTGTAAGGTAATATTTGTCATTTGTTAATAAATAACACTTCAACCAAAATATACACTCAATTTTAAAATGAACAGGAGGTGTAATATGACAACAATACTACATATAGACTCAAGCGCAAGAAGAACAGATAATAGTGTTCAAGAGCATAATTCGATTTCAAAAACACTAGCAGCATATTTTATAGATAAATGGGTTTCTTCCAATGATGAAGATAATGTTATCTATAGAGACTTGGGTTTAAACCCACCTGAGTTTATCTGTCAGGATTGGATTTCTGCGGTATTTACACCGGATGATAGACAAACGGATAAGCAAAAATCGCTCTTGTTTTTATCCGATACGTTAATTGAAGAAGTAGACCAAGCTGAAGTTATTGTGATCTCTTCCCCCATGTATAACTACGGTATGCCAGCGGTTCTAAAAGCATGGTTTGACCAAGTCGTTAGAGTTAATAAAACCTTTACCTTTGATTTGGCTAGAGGTGACTTTCCACTAGAGCCCATCATGTCGGGTAAAAAGCTAATCTTCATATCATCAACAGGGGAGTTTGGTTTTGAAATTGGTGGTATCAGAGAAAATATGAATCATCTTGGACCTCATGTTAAGACGTTAGGTAAATATTTAGGTGTCGAAGAGTTTTATGAAATAAAATCTGAGTATCAAGAATATGGTGATGAAAGACATAAAAACTCTCTTGATGAGGCTTATCTCTCCATTGAAAAGCTTGTAGAGCAGCTTTCGTAATACTCTAATTTATAATTTGATAAATGTGTCGATATAAGAATAAATCTATTACCACATACATATATAACTTTAATAGTATCAGATAAATAGGGCTAGGAAGGTTCTGTTTTATTTCTAGTTAAACATGAGTTAAATATGATGCTACGACTATAAAAACCAACTGTTTTAATGTCTAAGTAATATCTATATTTGAAGCCAGCCTACAGTTCTAGATTGAGCTATAGACTGTCTGCACCAAACGTTATTTTTCTTTATAGTATTTTCATTTTCACTAAAATAGTTCAGCTTTGGTAAGATAATCTTAATTGTTTTCATGTTCTAGATTAGTGGGTTGTGGATATATAGAAAGATAACTTTCGACTGCAAAAATCAACTATACCTCTGATATAAACAGGAAAGTAATATGATTAATTTCATGAAAAAATCCTTCATATTTTTGATATTTATACTCATAAGTATTAACTATGTGAATGCAGAAAACATTCATTGGGAACAATGGCAAAAAGAAGCATTTGAAAAAGCAAAAACACAGAATAAACTTATTCTAATCAATGTCGGCCTTGAAGGTTGTACTGCTTGTAATAGAATGGCGAAGCACACCTATAGTGACTCAACAGTTATCAAATTGCTTAATGACAATTTTGTTAGCATTGAAGTAGATTCTCAAGCGCGTCCTGATATTGGTGAACGCTATTCTGATTGGGCATGGCCTGCAACGGTTTTTTTATCGCCTGAAGGTACTCAGATTTTTGCTATGGCAGGTAATCGCTATCCTGAAACTTTTACTTCCATTTTAAACAACCTTATAGAAAAACAGAAAAATAACACGCTAAAGCCCGATCCAGATTCACCTTATGGACTACCAGAAAAACCATTAGTAACCTCTTTTACGCAATTAAGAGATAGGCTAATCGATAAGTTGGACTCGCAGTTTGACCCACAGGTTAATGGTTGGAATTCCTGGGGCGTTAATGCTGAGGTGGACGGTTCAAAACTTAAGAGTTTATATGCTCAAGCTCATCGATTGGACGACAAGCGTTTACTTGCATCAGCAATAACAATCAGTGATACATTTTTCAAAACTCTTGATCCTGCTTGGGGAGGAGCATATGAAGCAAATATCGATGAATCTGTTCAAGACGTGCCAGAAGAATTCTCTAAATTAAAAGCAATCCCAGAAAAACGAATAAGTAGTCAGGCTAATGCGTTAACTGCGTTTTCAACTGCTTTTCAATTAACACAGGATAAAAAATACATTAAGGGGATTGAAAATGTAGATAAGTTTCTTACTCTTTGGATGTTAAGCCCAGAAGGAACTTGGTATGCAAATCAAAAAGATACGCCACCAATGTTACCCAAAGAATGGTGGCCACAAGATTATTGGTTGTTAAAATCAGACACTGCTCGTCGAAAGTATGGTGTTCCTCCTATAGACCATGCGATATATAGCGATAAGACTGCAGAGGTCATTTTAGCCTATATCAGTGTTTATCAAGCATTGAATGACCAACGGTATCTTGAAAAAGCTAAAAAGGCCGCGAATTCTATAATAAGCCAACGTCAAACATCAGAAGGCTGGATAATACAATTATTAGTTGATGAAACGTTGAAACAAGATAAACGTATTCGTTCATTCACGGACAAAAAAGTACCTTTTTTAATCACTCAAGCCCGGTTTGGTCAAAGTTTATTGCAACTTTATCAGGTAACAGCCGATAAAAAGTGGCTGGATAGTGCAACTGAAATTGCAGATTCAATGTTATCAAAACTCTATGATCATGAAAATGGAGGCTTTTGGGCGACCCCAGTCTCTGAAGGTTATGGGACTATATTGCCACGTAAACCTTTAGAAAATAATGCTCTCGCAGGTCAATTCTTTTACGACCTTCATGTTCTAACTAAAAATAGTAATTATAAAAACATTGCAGCCAATTCTTTAAAAGCAGTAGTTTCAGAAAAGATACTAAAAAGAGAGGGGAAAGTAGTCGCTGAAACTGTATTACTTCTTGAAAAAATTACGGCGCATTATGTTGAATTTACTGTCGTTACAAATGATAAGTCAAACAATAAAGCGCAAAATCTATTTGCCGCAGGTCTAAAATCGTACCACCCAAGAAAGCTCATTCATTTTGAAAAACCAGGTAGATATCCAAGTATTGGTGAAGCTGTAATGTTCATTTGTAATCCTCTTCGTTGTTCTCTTCCTCTAAAAAAACCAGAGGATATTGAACGTACCCTTAAGCAATATAGATAATGGAAAGTAGTATGTATAAAATTAAAACAAGCATCGTTGAATATGTGGAGTTTAAACCGTTAAATGGTGTCAAGGATGAACAAGTGTTTAGCGCTTTGAAGGAGACTGATTCTCTTTTGCAGGATATAAAGGGGTTCAAATCGAGACTAATTGCTAAGTCTGATCAAATATTCGTTGAAGTGGTGTATTGGGATAGTCAGGAAGAAGCATCAAAGGGTCTAAAAATATTCCAAGAAGATATTCGTTCTAAGAACCTATTTAACCTTATTGATAAAGATACGGTTACAATAAGGTATTCATCTATCGTTGATCTGTAATATTGCTGATTGAACGCTTTTCTAGTCATAGAATAAGTTAAAGAAATATTACCTTAGATTACTATTATTGGAGTAGAGCCTAATGGACAAAGGCTCTACTCGTTATCTCTAAACCTTAATCATCTGCCGTAATTAGATGATATGTATATAAAAGGAAATACTGATGACCATAGCATCCAGTGAATATATCGCTAAGAAAGTTGACGGTTCATTAGTCTCGTTAAACATTAGAATTGGATTTCCTGAACTTGATCCAGCCTCAAATGGTGCGGATTATCGTTGTAAGGTTGAAATACCTTCGCTTTCATTTTGTGAATACTCCCATGGTGTGGATGCAGTTCAGTCTCTATGTCTTGTTGTACAGTGTTTAAAATATGCTTTAGAACCACTAATATCAGAAGGTTATAAATTTTATTTTCCTCAAGATTTAGAACGAGAGTTAGACTTATTATCAGCTTTACTTCCAACGAACAGTTAGTTCCTAAATTTAAAGTACAGCCGATATTACTCCTTGTATTCTCCTTTGTAATTTGATTCTACACTATGCTAATTACTCGCTTTAAATCCAATTCTAAAGCCACCCCAATGTTTACCGTCAACAAAAATGGGGGCAGAAACATCATGCATTATTTCACCCGTATCACGTTTGTAAGTTTGTAATAAAAACTGGTCTATATTTTTAGCGCAACGAATGCCTGTCGCATCATCAAACATGCGCTTTGTGCGATTGTTGACGACATCTACTGCATGGTTGCCTGTAAGAGGCTTAGAAAAACACTTGTTATGTGTAGGGAAGTAACCATTTATATCTACGGCGCCAGCGTAGATCATTTCACTGAACTCCTGTAATAATGGCTCTTGAATTTGAGGTAAACACCTATCAGTGAAGCGGTCAAATCTCGTTGTAAACTTAGCTGGAAGTACGCTGTTTATTGGTCGATAATTGAAGTCGAACAGGTGTTGCATGCTGATGGTTTTATCAATGATGCTTCGTTCAAATAATTTTCCCACCATATCTGCTGCAAGTTGTGCTTGATTACACATTGACGTTATAAGAGTTTTACTTTGAAAAGCTGATAGTTGCACAAATATTGATTCGGTACTGCTTGATAAACTTGAAGCTTGAATTGAGGCTTGCTGTGTTTCACTGCTTTTGTCGATTAGAAAATCATGTAGATTGACCACCGAGCTTGATATTTCAGCGGCTGCCAAATCCTGCTCTTGTAATGCATGACTTATTTGATCGCTTGCCTCGGAGGAGTCAGACATGAGCTGATCTATTTGTTTAAATGATAGCGATAGATCTGTCATTGTCGTAACTACACTATTCGTTTGCTGGACGATTTCAGACATAACAGCAGTCGTTTCACTCGTTTCATCGCCAATTTGTTTTAACATATCTCCAATTTGACTAGTAGCTCCTGCCGTTTTTGCTGCTAATGTTCTTACTTCATCGGCAACAACAGCAAAACCGCGCCCTTGATCTCCAGCACGAGCCGCTTCAATGGCGGCATTGAGTGCGAGTAAATTAGTTTGTGAAGAAATAGCATCAATTACATCAGTTATACTTTGAATTTCTGAGGCCTTTTGTTCAAGAGAACGAATTTTTTCTGAAGCATTGTTTACCGCAATATTTAGCTGATTAACTATTTCTATATTGGTCGATAATTGTTGTGAGCTCGTAGAGCTGGCAAGCATTGCTTGGTTTGATTGGTCAGAAGCAATAGAGGCATTGTCATTTATTTGGTTGCTATTGACAGACATTTGTTCAGCCGCAGTAGCAAGCCGGTCGACGTCTTCACTCGATTTTTCAATAGCACTACTAAGTTGCTCCAGAAAAAAGCTAACTTCGGCTGAGTTAATGGCAAGTTCACTGGCTTTACTACTTATTTTCTCACCTACATCTGCAAAGTCACTATGTTCTTTGATAATGTTTTTTTGAGAGAGAGTCAACATGGTAGTCAACGTGGTTAGCTTATAGGTAATAAACGCCGTAATAATAAATACGCTTACACCTGATACTAAGGTAGTAATTATCATAGAATTTAATATTTGGTAGCTAATAAAACTTATCACTGAAATTACAGTAACTACCACTGATGAAATTAACATACATTTTATAAATTTATTTTTCATAATTTTCCTAATGAATTCAGTAGTTAGAAACAGAGTCAGAATGTGAAAGTTCAATAATTTTTAACATGCGTGTGAAGCCTTAATACTTTGGTGAACAAAAAAATAGCAACTACTAATCTCCACTGATACTTGGAGGTTTTTAGCATAAACGTGTTTGTTTAGTTAGGAAGGTAGCCTCAGGATTTCAATCCCGTTAGTAAATTCTGTATAGCTATTTCTGTTGCCCAAAATTATGCTTTCGCATTAAGAGTGAAAATCCTTTCAATCTGCTGAGCTATAGCAAGCGCCTTATCATCTTCACCTTGTGCACATACTATAGAAAGGCTTGCACCTGGTTTTTTAGCATATATGGGCAAAGCAATTGTCGGCATATCAAGGTATGCCAATAACATCGTATAACTCATTGTGTAAGCATTAATAAAAGAGAAATCCAAGTTATCCGATACCTCTGCTAATGATGGAGGCTTATTTGGCGTTGTAGGCATTAAAAAGACAGCTTCGCTTAGCTCGTTTCTTGCCTCTTCACAGAGTGTTTTTTTACTGTCGTATAATGTATTTATGTCATTTGAAGAAACTGTTGATATAGACTCCAAGCGGCTGCGAATCCGTGAATCAATGGGAGCGATATTAATATCAACATATTTGGATATTACTTTTCGTGCCTCAACAGCAACGAGAGTTCCGTGTTGAGCAAACAAGTCTTGTGTTCTACTTAATACTTTTAGATCACGCCTTTCTATTTTTGCTCCATTCATTTCAAGATATTCAATTGCTTCTTCAAACCATACTTGAATTTGATTATCTGCTTCTCTAATGAAATCTGGTGTTGGTGCAACAAAAGTCAGTTCCGATATATTTATCGTTTCAGGCATGGGGTTATCGGCCAGAATGTTGTCTAGAGCGATAATTTGATTAACAGTTTTAGATAATGAGCCCGGTGTGTCCAAGCTTTTAGCTAGAGGAAAAACACCGTCTAAACTATACCGGCCCATACTCGGTCTATAACCTACTAGTCCTTGAAACGCAGCAGGTATTCTAATAGAGCCAGAAGTATCAGTACCTATCGCTACATCAGCTATTCCCAAAGAAACAGCCGTTGCACTCCCTGATGAAGAGCCTCCTGGAATCAAAGGGGTATCTGATGAAAGTGGATTGATGGGATTACCAAAGTGAGGGTTTAAACCTAGCCCTGAAAAAGCAAATTCTGACATATTGGTGTGGCCAAGTATGATAGCGCCAGCACTGCGTAATCGTTTAACTAATTCAGCATCACATTTTGCGGGCGTAGAACTGAAAGCAATTGAACCCGCAGTATTTTCTATATCTACTAGGTCAATATTCGCTTTGATGGCAACAAGGTAACCATCAAGGGGACCCAATTGAGTATCAGTCTTGAAGCGCCCTGATGCCTTTTTCGCCTCGTCTCTAGCTGAACGGGCTGTTATTGATATAAAAACCCCTGCGGCAGTCTTTTTATGTGAAGCATATATTGCATTTTCAAGTCGTGTAACAGGATTTTGACTATTCATAATGAGGATACCTATTTAGCATCGGACGATAAATTTTATATAGCTATAAATCGTTCTTCAGTTTGTGTTTTTTAAATGTATCTTTATATCTATTGGCTATCAGCCTTGTATCTCTCAGAGCCATTTCACACCCTCGGGTGGGGGAGCGGGGTACCATTCTTCTGGTTGGGGATATACCCAGTCTTCGGGAAAATGGTAAGTCTCAAAAATAGTACCTGTTGCATCTGCAGTATCGAAAAATGCGAAGGCATTCTTTCCCATCCACTTTCCTGACTGAATACACTTAAAACCTCTATTTTTGAGCTCAGTGATTCGTTCATCCCAAGCGCAGTTATTACAATCGTATGCAATATGCTGCAATCCATCTCCATGCTCATCTAAGTAGTCTTGAAAAATTGTTGGTCCCCATAATGGTTCCATTATTTCCCACATCATGTTTCCAGATTTAGCAAAACAAACTTTAATAGCAAATTCTGCAGGAGCACCTTTATAAGTTTGGTCAGTGATGTTATCAGGGTTAAATTCATAGATTGCCCATGGGCCTATGCCTAATTTAACTAAACCTTCCATTGTCTTTCTATGGTCACTAGTTACTATTGCTAGCTCAATTACATTACCCAAAAATGTATTTGAGAGTATTTCATCACTCAATACCTCAGGCATTTCTGATAGAGTCGATTTTATTGAGTTATT
>OJIR01000335.1_pt1 | contig 15665 bp, 13 predicted proteins | sample 1595711 | NCBI WGS metagenome assembly OJIR01 (sample SAMN05416846, study PRJEB24817) | seawater metagenome | isolation source: Sea water | place: Canada:Atlantic | collected 2013-07
CTCGGAGATGTGTATAAGAGACAGGATTTGAAAAGGGCCTTTGCGCCAGGGGTGCAGAAGCATGAGTTGCTCTTGGAGTAGGCTGGTTGCGCCATCACTTAGATTTAGTTCGCAGCTAACCGCATCTGTTTGTAGTTGGACGTTTGCCTCATTAGGCGCCGCTGGAAGCCCATTGATGGCTTCCACCCAACGCGGAAAGTCGCCGTGATTTTCGCGGCGAAAACGCTCACTTAGCAGGTGTTTTGGCCATTCAGGTAAATTTTCGGGCCAGTCTAGAAATTCTATTGGTGCGCTCAAGAAGTGGGGAACCTTTTGTAGACTAAAAATGATGCCCAGTTAAGGCAACGAAACCATTGTTTGCTCTTGGTAAAACCGGCCTCCTGAAAGCGCAGGCGCTGCATTTCCTCGGTATCTACTTTCATCACATTTTCTAACGCCTGACGCTTTTGGCTCACCTCGATTTCGCTGTAGCCATTGGCTCGTTTCCAGTTCAGATGAGTTTCATCAAAAATACTTTGTGTTGCCACGTTAGCGTTGCGGACTTTTTCCGAAACAATGAGTAAGCCATTGGGGTGCATTTCTTCGCGTAGGCGGGTGAATAAAGCCAAGCGTTCTTCAGGGGCTAGGAACTGGGCAACGAAATTGAGTACCACTACCTTAGCGTCTTGTACCCGCGTGCTGAGTAAATCAGCGCATTGGAATGTAGCTCTGGGATCGCTAATTTGGTTTTGCGCTTCTTCGATCATGGCTGGGGAGTTATCCACGCCAATTACGCGAATATTAGCTGCTTGGCTCTGCTGCAAAATGGCCAGGGTAGATGCGCCAAGTGAGCAGCCCAGATCATAGGCGGTGCCTTCGCCGCCGAGATGCCGTGCGGCAATCAAGCCGGTCATGGGGATAATGGTTTCATAGCCCGGTACTGAACGTCGGATCATATCTGGGAACACGGCGACCACATCTTTGTTGAAGGCAAAGTCGACGATATGCTGTTGTTTATCTACATACACATTGTCATGCATGGTTGTTGGCCCTCTTTGTTTTTGTGGATGGTTTTTGTGGATGGTTTTTGTGGATGGTTTTTGTGGATAGTTCCTGTAGTTGGTGCTGATAACTCTTTGCTATGGTTTATCGCAAGTGTACGTTGCGATAGCCGGCGACCTTTACTAATCACATCACCGCTCAATAGCGGGAAGGGATCGCTAAATGGGCGTAGAGGTTGTGCCGCCTGCTCGCCGCGGCTGAACTGGCTTATTGTATTCAGAACAGGCTGCTACCCTGGGTCTGTGCGCAGCGGTGGTAGTGGGCAGTCTAAGGTGGCGCCTATTCCCTTAATGAGGGCAAATTGATCTTGGGTCAGCGTACCGTCTGCCAGTGCGGTATGAATGCAGGCTTTCATCAAGTGCGCTTTGAGGCTGGGTTTTAGGCCTTGCAGTTTACCCAGCGCATTGTTGAATGCTTCGTAGTCGAAATATTCTATCGTCGTGAAAGTTTTAGTCTTATTGGTCGGTAATAAATCCCAGCCTGCGTCAAAGGCGGAACTTTGTGCTTGTGGATCTGCAATGCCGGCTGCGGCGATAACGCTGAGCAATAAATGTAGTTCTGAAGTTAAGCGTTTCAATGAGCTGATATTGCCGCTACTTCTGCTTGGTGCAACAAAGTGTCCGTACAACTCTTGGGTCAAAATACGATGTAGTACCCATTCAAAAATATCTACCTGTTGATCGGCGACAATAAGTTGATTGGTGATGTCGTTGAAGCGTTCGTATTGTCTGGCTGACAGTTCTTTAAGGCTGGGAACAGCCATTTCCAGCAGTGTCAGTTTTTGTTCGTAGTTAGTCCTCATGAGCGCTGGTAGCAAACGATGTACATGCTTAGGTACCCCCTCTTCAGCGTTAAGGTCGACATACCTCAATTGTTTGTGTGCAACATCTGCCTCCACTGCTATGAGCATGGCATAAATCAATCCGCGAGCTTCAAAGGTGTCGTGGGCGGCGGATAACAGGACTTCATCTGCGTTTTGAATGAGCGCCCGGGCCTGGGCAAGATTGGCGCTGCCAATGCTTTCTAACAGCTCAGCTTGGTTAGCTCTAATCTGTGGTGTGGATGCCACTTCTGGAGCAGGTGTGGCCGTCGAGCCGTTGAAGCCAGAGGCCAGGGCCGATGTTTGGCTGCCGGTAGATTCTTTAGGTTGGCTGCCAGTGTCTTCAAATTTACCGCCCCAGCTTGGGTCTAAGGCTTGAATGCGCTTTTCTAACGGAGGGTGAGTGGACATTAGATTGGCAGCGAACGGCTTAATGGCACCAAAGAACATGTGACTACTTTGTTCCGCGTTAGCGTTTTCAATTTGTGATCCAACGCTATGACCGCCAATTTTTTTCAGAGCGTTGGCAATACCTTTGTTCGAGCGAGTAAATTGTACAGCTGCTGCGTCTGCCAGAAATTCACGTTGGCGGCTAACGGCAGCTTTAATTATGTTGCCGAAAAAAGTACCGCCATAACCGATGATCAATAAGCCGATACCCAGAGCGATTAAGCCGCCGCGTTCTTTGCTGCGGCTAAACATTGAACCTCTAAGAAAGCTGCCGCCAATGATGCCCAAAAATAGAATGCCGTGTAGTAATGCCATAAGTCGCAGATTTATGCGCATGTCGCCATTCAAAATATGGCTGAACTCGTGGGCAACTACACCCTGTAACTCTTCTCTATTGAGCAGATCTAGTGTGCCCTGATTAATACCAATAACGGCATCATTGGTCGAAAAGCCAGCAGCAAAGGCATTGATACTGTTTTCACGAATGAGATAAACCGGCGGCACGCTCAGTCCCGCAGCAATGGCCATTTCTTCGACTACGTTGAGTAAACGTTTTTCTTGAGCGTTACTCGTATTTTGATGGATCAGGATACCGCCCAAAGATTCGGCCACCGCTTTGCCGCCACCGCGCAGGGTTAAGTATTTAAATAGGCTGGCAACCGCCACCACGCCGCCTACGCCGAAGCTAATAAAAAACCAAGTCTCGGGTGGTGTTTGCGCAATAGTCTGGGCGAAATTGGATTCTGGATTTTCAAAGCTCAACATAATGGCTACGAGTAAGTTAGCCATGATGAGCAGTGAGACCAAGGCGGCTACAAACAAAAATGTAAGCTGCTTAGTCTTACTCTTAGCTTGGTCTTGGGCTTTGAAAAAGTTCATAGATTATTGTTACCCATTAATTGTTATGCCCCTCATTTGCTAAAGGTTGCTGTGCTAGAAGGAAATTTTGGGTGCTGCCTGAATAGCGGCAGAATCTTCAAATTCTAACAGTTGTGCATCACTGGGGTGACCAAAGGTTGCAGCAACCATCACGGGCGGAAAAGAGCTGCGGTAAGTATTGTATTCAGTGACTTGGTCATTAAAGGCTTGTCGAGAAAAGGCAACCTTGTTCTCAGTTGAGGTGAGCTCTTCAGTAAGTTGCATCATATTCTGATTGGCTTTGAGGTCAGGGTAGGCTTCCATAACCACATTAAGACGGCCCATGGCACTGCCTAATATACCCTCTGCTCCTGCAAGCTGCTGGATAGCTGCACCATTGCTCGGGTCTCCTGCGGCGGCGGCAAGGCCAGCAGAGGCGTCATTACGCGCGTTGATAACCGCTTCTAATGTCTCGCGCTCATGTGCCATATAGGCTTTAGCAGTTTCTACCAAATTTGGGATTAGGTCATAACGTCTTTTTAGTTGTACTTCGATTTGCGAAAAACCGTTTTCTTGGCGGTTTTTCAACGCGACAAGTTTGTTGTAGATAGCGACCAGCCAAAAAGCCAGTACCGCAACAACAACGAGCAGTATAATCATTTCCATGGCGACAATCCTATTAGGCAGATAAGGGGCTTATGATGAGGTTAGCTTGGGGAAATGCAACCAGCTTTTATATAAAAGGTCTATTTGCGTAGTGGCTGGTAGTGGCTGATGGTGATTAGTCTGTGTAGTGATAGGCTGCCCGTCATGAGTTTGTATTCGTCTGTCCGAGTCTGTTAGTTCAATTTTATTCGCTGTTTTAGCTTATACCTGCGCTGATGGTTTGAAGGCATTAGGTCTCTTTAAATACGGTGCGCTTAATCAGGAAATACCAATGACAGATAATCTGATGGTGTATTACCCCTATATCAAATTCATTCATCTGTTTTCGGTGATGATTTGGAGCATGAGCGCTGTGGGCGCTTATGTTTATTACTTTCGCACCACGCTATTTGAAGTAAAAAAAGATCCGCAAAATATGGAATTGCAACGGCGTTTGATTTGGGCCTATGAGCAATTTGATAAAACCGTAGTGCTTGAACACATCGCTTTTCCAATGCTGCTCATTACCGGGTTGTTGATGTTTTTAATGGCAGGTTGGACCACCGATAGTTCGTGGATGCTGGTCAAGTTGGTGATTGTGATCGGCTTTTTTGTTCCGCTGGAACTTTTAGATGTATGGATTTCGCATGTGCTGGGGCCCAGAATTTCAAAAAATAGAGAAAATGATGTAAATGGTTGGAATAAGGGCAGGGCACTGCACTGGCGGTTTCTGAAGACGGTGTCCCCTTGGGTGGCCGTTAGCATACCACTGGTGATTTTCTTGGCGGTGGTTAAGCCGGTGTTCTGGTAAGTAATTGCAGATTGATTAAAGAGGGGCTCGACAGGCCAAGGTCTCCCAATAGTGGCCGGTAGCGGCAAATAGCGGCATAGGTCTACAGAGGTCTACAGAGGTCTACAGAGGTCGATAAAAGCCAGTAAAGATCGGCGCATTAGCGCTTCACAAAACCCTTGTCGACCTTTAATGCCGCGACCGAATTAATCCGGTCGCGCCAGTTTCAGGTAAAGCAGTTAGTCAGGTAAGCCCAATACGCGTTTGGCAATGACATTCAATTGCACTTCGCTGGTGCCGCCTTCAATGGAGTTGGCTTTAGATCTCAACCATTGCCTGGTGGTGCCTATTTCCTTAGTAGAAAAAGCATCGCCACTCCAGCCCATAGCTTGCGTACCCATAATTTCTAACATGCGCTCATATTTGCGCTTGTTTTGTTCTGTGCCATAGAACTTAAAGATAGACGCCAGATTGCCGTCGGCTTTACCTGCTTTGGCTTCTTCCCCTGCACGAGCCATAGTCAGCTGAAAGGCTTTGTCATTGATTTCTTGTACAGCAACTTTTTCCCGGATCGCTGGATCTGCAATACGCCCAGCTTTTTCGCCCACATACGCTTTTGCAATGTCATGTAGCTTGCTAGATGAACCGCCCAAGGCGCTGTTGCCACCGATGCCTGAGATCATTTGTCGTTCGTGTTGCAGCAGACGCTTGGCAATGCCCCAGCCTTTGTTTAACTCGCCGACTAACTGAGTTTTGGGTACTCGAACATCGTCGAAGAAGGTTTGGCAAAAGGGCGAAGCGCCGCTGATTAGCTGGATTGGCGACGTACTCACGCCTTCGCTGGCCATATCGAACAAGAGAAAGCTGATGCCTTCGTGCTTGGAGACTTGCTGATTGGTGCGCACTAAACAAAAAATCCAGTCCGCTTCATTGGCGTAGGAGGTCCAAATTTTTGCGCCATTGACCAAGTAATGGTCGCCTTGGTCCTCTGCTTTTGTTTGTAGGCCAGCAAGGTCAGAGCCGAAGTTGGGTTCTGAATAACCCTGGCACCAGCGGATTTCGCCGCGAGCGATTTGCGGTAGGTAGTGTTTCTTTTGTTCTTCCGTGGCGAACTCAAGTAGTGCTGGCCCTAACATCCAGATACCAAAGCTCTGGAGTGGCGAGCGTGCTTTGATGCGGCCTAATTCTTGTTGCAGCACTTTGTCTTCGTCAGCGGTTAAACCGCCGCCGCCATACTCTGCCGGCCAGCGCGGTACTGTCCAACCTTTCTCAGCCATGCGCTCTAACCACAATTTACAATCTTCGTTAGCCCATTGCTGCTTACGACCACCCCACACGGTTTCCTCTTCTGGCATTGGCGTGCGCATTGAGGTTGGGCAGTTGGCCTCTAGCCAGCTTCTCGTGTCTGTTCTGAATGTGGATAGATCGCTCACCGTAGATTCCTCAAATTTATTGTTTTATACCTGCCGTGTATTTAAGCAGAGGCGTTTACTTAAGCAAAGGCTCAGGTGGATGATCCTATTGGGTTGGCGCTCATGCAAGCCGCTACTTTCGGACATGGGTTGGCCCAAGAGAGCGGCATTCTAATATTTGTGATTCTTTGCGGTATGATGGTACTTGTGAAAATATAATAAGGCTGCGCGATCATGGCAGAAGTTTCTGGGGAGCACTTTGACGGTGCAGCGTTTCGTCAAACAATGGGTAATTTTTGTTCCGGCATCGTCATAGTCACGGCAAATTTTGAAGGCGCGCCTGTGGGTTTTGCAGCGCAGTCATTTGTCTCGCTCTCGTTAGATCCGCCTTTGGTAGCTTTTTGTCCTGGCAAAACCTCTTCCAGTTGGCCAAAAATTCGCGCCAGCGGTGGCTTCTGTATCAATATTTTGGCAGCAAACCAAGCGGATGTTTGTGTCACCATGGCGCAACCAGGTGCTGATAAATTTGCCACTGTTGAGTGGCGTGAAGGTTTGTTAGGCGCACCGATATTAGCTGGTGTGTTGGCTCATATTGAATGCGATTTAGAAGTTGAACACGATGCTGGTGATCACACAATTGCTGTTGGCCGTGTGCGTCATTTTGAATCTTCTCAAAGCCAGAGTCAGCCTTTACTTTATTTTCGTAGCAAGTACGGGGCCTTTTCTGAATTTGATTAGGCTCAGGTTTAGTTAGGTGGCAGTTGCGCCGCGGAAATAGCCTATTTCTAATTGGGCTGCTTACGAAAAGCGGTAAAACCTAATGTCTTACCGCTTTGCCGTTCTTTAACTAGCGCGTTTCTTTTTAGGGCGCTAACGCTTCTCTCGTTTAGGGCGCTAACGCTTCTAGGCACTCCCAGTGCAGGTCGCCAAATACGCCATTTGGATTGACCGGCTGTATACAAACGTGGTCTGCGCCAGCGTCCATATGTTCGGCTATGCGTTCTTTGATTGCGTCTGCATCGCCGTAGGCAAAGGTAGCGTCTATAAACTTGTCACTGAGGTTGTCTATATCGGCCTCGTTCAAACCCATGCGCAACCAGTTGTTACGGTAGTTGGGTAGCTTGTTGTAAATGGATGCCACAGGTCGTGCTAGTTCTCGTGCCTTTGCAGTGTCTGTTTCCAAAATCACCTTTTGCTCTACACACAACAGCGGCCCTTCACCCAAAATGTCTCTAGCCATCTTGGTGTGAACGGGCGACGTGAAGTAGGGGTGAGCGCCATCGGTATTGGTTTTTGCTAATTCGAGCATTTTGGGGCCTAGGGCCGCAATGAGTGTCGGCGGTGTCTCAGCCGGGGGCAAGCCGTTGTACGGCGCTGTGGCCATACGCTCTAGGTATGTGCGCATAGTGGCAAGCGGTGGGCCGTACTCTAAACCTCTAACACCCTCAACTAAGGGCTTGTGGGATACCCCTATTGCTAGCGCGAAGCGGCCGCCAGATTGTTCTGCCAAAGTTTTTTGTGCAGCAACGGTAACGCCGGGTTCACGGTTATAGATGTTCACAATGCCCGTTGCCAAGTTGAGCTTTTGCGTATTTGCCATTAACCAAGAAGACATTACTAATGGGTCCTTGCCCACAGTTTCAGGCAGCCATAACGTGCCATAACCCAGCGCTTCCATGCGTTTTGCTGCGGTTGCGCCGTCTGCTGCTGACATACCGTCTAAGAAATACCAGACGCCAAGTTTGCCTAAATCCATAACCTATCTCTCCATTTTGCTTTTTTTGATAAATTTTTGTGAGCGTTAAAATTTGTGTTCTATGGCTTTATTTGCCGAACCTTACTATCTACCTTTAAACAGGCCCGGTCGACGTTCACTGACGGCGCGGATGCCCTCATACGCATCTTCTGTGGCGCGCAGCCATTGTTGCTCTGCCAGTTCGTGGACCGTGGCATTCGCCACCGCGTCAGCCAAACCTTGACGCATTGTTGCCCTCACGGACTGCATGGCTAGTGGTGCATTTTCTGCTAACTCGGAAGCCAGTTTTATCGCCGCGTTAAGCAATTCGCCTTCTGCCGCCACTTCATCTACAAGGCCTAAGGATAATGCTTCTTCAGCATTAATGCGTCTTCCCGAAAGCAACAATCGGGCTGCATTTTGATGTCCGATTAAGCGCGGTAGCGTAACGGAAATGCCAAACCCTTGGTGTAACCCAAGCTTTACAAAGTTTGCCGCAAAGCGTGCTTTTGGACTGGCAATGCGAAAGTCAGCAACACACGCAAGGCCAAATCCACCGCCAATTGCTGGGCCATGAATTGCAGCAATGATAGGTTTTTTGTTTCTAAATAGACGAATTGCTTCAGAATAGAGTTTTCCTGTGGTGTTCTGGAAGCCTTCCTCTGTAAACTCAGGACTCTGGTCGCCATCTGTTTGCCCGCTGCCAAAGTTGGCACCCGCACAAAACGCTGTGCCGGCAGAAGTTAGGACGACTACCCGACATTCAGGATTATTATCCGCGTGGTCAAAAGCATCAGCTAGTTGTTGTATTAAGCTGAGATCGAAAAAATTGTATGGAGGTCGCTGGATCTCTATTACGGCGACATGGTCGCTTAGTGTGACTTCTATATCGGCATATTTAGCATGAGCAGTTGTGCCGCTGGTTCCATTGGACATGGTATCTCTCTCCTAATTCGAGTCGGGATACTATCAAAGGTTTGCGACATCTGTGACAGGCGAAATTCCGATTAAGACGAATAAAACTAATAACGAGACCGAAGTCGGCTTTTCCTCCGCCTCTTCCTCAAATGCATCAGAAGCGTCAAAAGCATCAGCGCCGCCTGTTAGCAAGAAACCTAACCAATACGAGCGCCCGTCGATTTGGCAATTGGCTCTGCCAAGTATTCTGGGCAATTTGAGTTATACCGTTGTTGGTATGGTGCAAACTAAATTTGTTGGTGAGCTAGGCCCTCAGGCTTTGGCCGCCGTGGGGGCTGGTCAGCGGGTAATGTTTGCCATGTTGGCGATCTTAATGGCGGTCAGTGCTGGCACCACAGCATTGGTCGCTCGGGCTTGGGGCGCTGGAGATTATGAGGAAGCCAGTCGCGTAACGATGGCATCTCTGGTCCTAGGTTGCGCTCTGTCATTGGTGGTGGCCACGCTTGGGTTTTTCTTTGCCGGCTCTCTCGCCGGCGTTTTTGGTTTGGATGAACAAACCTTAGCTATGGCCACAGAGAATATTCGGCTGCTGGCCTTTTTTAATGTGGCCTTTGCAGGAATGCTGATTTTGGGCGCAGCTCTGCGAGCCTCAGGAGATGCTTGGACACCATTATGGATCAGTGGCGGGGTGAATCTGATTAATCTGCCTTTGCTTTACGCCTTTATCTTTGGTCACTGGGGTATGCCGGAAATGGGTGTAGCTGGTGCTGCCGCCGCTGCGGGCATTGCCTTTACCATTGGCTCGCTTGTGCAGCTTATTTTGTGGATCAAACAAAAGTTTCGGGTGCGCCATGTGGTCAATGGCTGGTGGCGTAAAACTCGATTGCGCCAGTTGCTAGATATTGGTTACCCAGCGGCGCTAGAGCAGGGTGTTTTTCAGTTAGGATTTTTCATCTTTTTGATTGTCATCGGTAAGAACTATGGCACCGAGGCATTTGCCGCTTACAACATTGGCGTTAATATTTTGGCCGTGTGTATGACCATTGGTTTTGGGTTTTCCATCGCCGGGTCAACCTTGGTGGGCCAACACTTGGGTGCAAAAGATTTTGAAGGCGCTGCTCGTAGCGGTTGGCGCTCGCTTTGGCTGGCAGTGGTTTCTATGGGCTCGGTAGGCTTATTGGTGGTGTCTTTTGCGCAAGAGTTGGCCGAATACTTTATTGGCGATGGTGCGCTGACCATTGTTTATACAGTGCAATTTATTTATGTCTTAGGTGCAATGATGCCCTTGCTGGCGGTGGAATTTGCCCTCGGCGGCGCGTTGCGCGGCGCTGGAGATACGCGCTTCCCGTTAATCACAACTGTACTTGGGCTGCTGGTGATGCGCTGTGGCTTAGCAGCCATTGCAGCGTATCTAGGCGCACCGGTGATATGGGTCTATGCGGCGTTGATAGGCGACTACGTACTAAAGAGCATTATGTTGATTTGGCGCTTTCGCCAAGGTCGCTGGAAGACAATTGTGCCGGCCTCTTATACAGGTTAATAAGCACGGGTTAACAAGCACGGGTCAATAAGCATCGGCCAATAAGCGGCGCTTGCTAGCTTAAGGTTTGTTGCGAGCTGCTGAGCGAATGGCGGAGGACGAGGTGTCATTGCGGTATTGGCTGACCGGCACCCCTTGGCAAAGCTGCATAAGGACTGGCGGCAGGTCTAAGTCTTCGAAGGTGATAAAGTCGTCGCCATCATCATTAACGCGGCCAAAAACTAAAAACTTAGTCTCTAGGTTAGCCAGCGCTTGCAGTGCTTGTTCATGTCGCTTTGCATCGCCTGCGTAGAATTTCAGCTGGCCAATGCGCGCAAGGGTGTCTGTGCCCAGGGCGAATGTTGCGCCGGGAAATGCCGCCGCCTTTGCCGAGAAGTTGCTCAGATTAGTCAGCCAAACATCATGATGTTTGATGTTTGCAAGGCGCTCAGCGGTGCTTAGAAAGTCTATGTCTGGTTTATCTGCATTACGCAGTGTTAGTTCAAAGGCACCTTTTAGGCCAGTAATAGACTCCGCGACTTTGAGCATGTCCTCGTGGCCTTGGTGAATGGGGTTAAAGGAACCCGGAAGCAATAATTTGCCATCGTGATCTCCCGTGCACCAAGTATGTGGCGAGGCTTGCAGTAACGGCTGCCATTGTTTTTGCGCAATGTGACTTTGAATTTCTATTTTTGCGGTTGATTCAAGTGCAAGGTCGGCATCAGCGTCTGCCTTAGGTGGGTTTAATAATGCCCAGTTTATACACCACCAAAATGCCTGCGTGAGCTTTGCTTCTTGTGCCGATCTAGATTGCTGGGCATCCAACAACAAACTAAATGAGTGCGTGAATTCTGCGGCTTGGATGGCCCAGTGGGCGCGAGTTTGACCTTTTTTCTCTCTATTAGTCACGAGACTTGCACTGGCACCAAAACCAAACGTTTTGCCATCTGCCAGTACGTTGGCCCGCCTAAAAGCAGTCATGGCCAGAGCTCTGGCTGTATTCGTTGCTACCGCTTGCTCAGGGGCTTTACCCAGCAATTGAGCCAGTGACTTTTCTGCATACGGGACAGTGGCTTCCAAGACAGTGTTAGATGCGCCAGGCACTTCGAGCAACTGACTGATTAGTGAAGCACCGCCACCAGTGATGTAAAACACCCCTTGCCAAGGGGCGGCATGTAGTTTGGCTGCGAGGGCGGTCATAGAATTTCGCCGCCGCTAGTCAGCTAAAAAGGTTTTAACGCGCTTCACAAAGCCGTCTAATTGATCGTGATGGACCCAGTGCCCTGCTTCAGCAAAAGCTTCTACTTCAAGCTCACAGTTGAAACTCTTGGTGCGCCCATCAGCAATTGGATCAGATGCCCATGACTCTAAACCGCGGACCAACAGGGTTGGGCAGGTGATGTCGCCATACAGGGTAGCCATTTCGTCGAATGGCACGCCTATTGGGGCGAAGTTCCTGACATAGTTGTCGAACTTCCAACTGAATGTGCCGTCTTCGTTTTGATTGCTGCCATGAATGGTCAGGTGTCTTGCCTGATCTTCTGATAGATGGGGATTTTCCGTCTGCATGCGCTGGAATGCTTCTTCCAACGTCAGATAGCGGCGGGGTAAGCGCCCTGAAGATTTACGCAGATCATTCATCCAATTGTGCAGGCGTTTGCTTATGGGTTGATTGATACGCTCTTCGATCATTTTGGGCGGTGGCCCCATACCTTCAATAGCCACAAGCTTGTTGACCTTTTCAGGGTGCAGGGCAGTATAAAGTGTAGCAATTGACCCGCCTAAAGAATGCCCAATAACGGTCACCGGTGACATTTGCTTTTGTTGCAGCAACTGGGCGATGTCGTAAACATAGTCAATTTGGCTGTAAGAGCCGCCTTCCATCCATTGGCTGTCGCCATGACCGCGCAGGTCTGGGGCAATGATGTGGTAGTCGTGCCTAAAGTGCTCTGCGACCCAGTCCCAGTTACGGCAATGGTCTCGGCCACCGTGAATTAAAATCATCGGCGGCGCATCGGGGTTTCCCCAATCTACATAATGCAGGCGTAGTCTTTGTGAGAAGTAGGTATGTGAGGTTGGCCCAAGCATAGAGGTCATCTGAATTCCGTTTTCTTAGCTATTCATGGCGCTAGTATAAAACACGTTGGCTTGATCTGCCTTAAGCTTTCACTCACTAGCTGCCGCTAATTGTTTATTGGCTGCTTTTTTCTTGCTCATGCGCTCGTTCTTGAGAAAGTACTTTGATGCTGGATTGCCGAGCTATGACCGCCTCAATTATAAATCCTAAGATTAGGATGAAAGTGGCGGTTATGTGGTTGAGTAAATCTAAGCTAAAGAAAACTTGCGCAGATAAGTAAATGCCAATGACACGAATAATACTGCCGTAGGCCATGCCGCCAGTTTTTCGGCTCATCATTAGACGACCGTGGAAGAAGTTGCGATAGATAATAATTGTCGGCATGAGACACATTATCAGTGAAACATCTTTGGCAATACTGACCAAGTCGCTGGGTAGACCCATTAGGTCTGCCCAGAGGATATTTGATAGTGGGGTAATAGCAAATGCCAGCATCAGCGCGGTGAGACCTGCCGCCACTAAGGTAAGGAACTTCTTCTTACGCTGAATGTCGTCAAAGCCAAAAGTGATGAAAAAATGACGAAATTGATTAGCTGCTTGTTGAAAAATCATGCTGAAATCAAAGGCGACTCTGAGCGCCGCAATAGCCAATATGCCGTCTGGTGCGCGAGCAACGAAGGCAAATAGAATGGGGCGGCTCAGCGCAAACATGACGCCGGTTGTAGACACCGGAATAAAGAAGTTGAGCAATTCTTTGTAGGTCACGTCTTCGTGTTCTTGCTTCTCCGGAGGGACATACAGGTAATAGCGCGCATACAACAAAAGGCCGATAAATAGGATGACCCCTACGGTTTCTGCGCCTACAACCACGTACACCGGCTGGGCGCCTGCAGCAAAACCCAGTAACAAAGCGACAATGACGGTGCCCAAATAAATGAAATTAAAAATAGTCATCCATCCGGTCAAGCGCGATTGCACAAGTAATCCTGAGTAATAGTGACGCTGACCGTTAAGTACTATGAGCGGACACAACAGCGCAAGGTAATGGGTTACCCGTGCGACAATAGGCGCTTCGATGCTGAAGATATAAGCGATGAGCTGTGCGCCGACCTCTGTGAATGCAATGTACGCCAGTGGCAGCATGATGCAGAAGCTGATTATGAGTACAAATAGCCATGAGCGGTGTGTGGCAATCGGGCTGCGGGCGTAAACATTGGACAGCTGAGCAATGAATTGCATGCCCGCGTTGAAGGTGCCAAATACACCATAGGCCAACGCTAGTACTGCAAGTTCTGTGACCGCCTCGGGGTAGCGCGCTAACGTGGCATTCTGGAATTGCAGCGACAGCACCATGCCCACACCGGTCAGTGCCAGCGGCCAATAGAATTTCCAATAGGTATACATGTAAGCGCCGTTGCAGAGGTGTGGGCAGTATAGAGTGATTCGGCGGGCGTTGAGTAACTGCTTAATCCCGCCCTGAATAAAAGCCTTAAGCCAAGCCTGTTGTTATGAACAAGCTTGGCTTAAGTGTCGTTAGACAGAGGCGAGGGTGTTTACTGCTGGAATATCAAACTGAAAGTTACTGGCACGCTATGGCTGATGGACGGTAGGCCTGCGATATTGCGCAGTTTTTCTATGCCCTCAATAACGCTCAAGGAATCGGCCTTGAGTATTATCGGCTTAAGGGTTTGGACCTGTACCCGATTACCATCTAGCTTAATGACTCGCACGTTAGCATTGAGCGGCAGTGTGGCGTTGCGCAGCGACAGTTCACCGTTTAGCGCCATATCTTTCATTGCGCCAACATTGAGCTTGTTGAAGGCCTCAATATCTACTTGGGCGCTAAACTTCGCTGTAGGGAATGCAGCGATATCAAACAACATCGTGCCCATGCGCTCATTGCGAATAGGGATCATTGTCTCAACGCTGGCTATATCTATGGTCAGGTTTGCTTGGCCCGCATCATTGACACTGCCCTGCAGCTTGGTGAATGTGTGTGATTCAGCAGTATGCGTGGCCTTAGTGGAAATGAAACTGAGTTGTGAGGCCTCGTTGTCCAGCTGCCATTGGGCTTGAGCGTTAGCCGTAAAGCCTAAGCAGCTGATCAGTAATCCGGCCATAACGCATAAGTGAAACTGATTGATTCTGTTGATGCTGTTTAAAAAGGTCATTGGTATTTCCGCTTTAGGTATTGTTAGTTAACTTGTGAGGGGGGGCGAAGGTGCCCAAATGGACGGGCACCCTATGCTACCGCTTAATTTTTTGTCGGTTCGATTGTCTTTTGGTCTAATCGTCTACCGGTCTAATCGTCTATCTTTCTGATCTTTTATCTTGCCAATTTTTTAGGCATCTAATGTGCGGCTAATCAACTCTTTCATGATCTCGTTGGTGCCACCGTAAATGGACTGGACTCTGGCGTCTTTATACATGCCAGAGATAGGGTACTCCTCCATATAACCAGCGCCGCCGTGCAACTGCAGGCAGGTGTCGATAATTTGATTTTGTTTATCAGTACACCAGTACTTGGCCATTGATGCGGTGGACGCATCTAGCTCGCCGGCCATATGCCTAACCAAGCATTGGTCAACAAAAGTCCGAGCGATAAATGCTTCGGTTTTGCATTCTGCTAATTTGAATTTGGTGTTTTGGAAGTCCATTACGCGCTGACCAAATGCTTTGCGCTGTTTGACAAAGTCGATGGTCATAGCGATTGCGCGTTCCATTTCTACTACAGCGGCTTGAGCAATGTTTAGACGCTCTTGGGGTAATTGCTGCATAAGCTGGACAAAGCCTTTGCCTTCGTCGCCGAGACAATTACCCACGGGTACGCGGCAGTCAGCAAAAAACAGTTCTGATGTGTCTGCCGCAGCTTGGCCCATTTTCTTCAGGTTTCTGCCACGCTGAAAGCCGGGTGTGCTCGCTTCAACAACAATCAGGCTAATGCCTTTTGCACCCTGAGTGGGGTCAGTTTTTGCTACAACAATCACCAAGTCGCAATGCTGGCCGTTGCTGATATAGGTTTTCGAACCGTTAATCACATACTCGTCGCCATCGCGGATGGCCGTGGTGCGTACACCTTGTAAATCTGAACCCGTATTAGGTTCAGTCATGGCGATTGCGCCGACGCTCTCGCCCGTTGCCATTTTCGGCAGCCACTTTTGCTTTTGTTCTTCGGTGCCGTAGTTCAAAAAATATGGGGCAACAATTTGGCTGTGAACTTGACTGCCTAAACCGGATGCGCCAGCGCGTAGCTGTTCTTCCATAATGACAGTTTCGTGGCGATAGTCGCCGCCACTGCCGCCGTATTCTACTGGCATTTCCGCGAGCAAAAATCCCGCTGCGCCGGTTTTTGTCCAGGCATCTCTGTCGACCATTCCTTGTTCTTCCCAGCGCGCTTGGT
>OJIR01000336.1_pt1 | contig 15661 bp, 11 predicted proteins | sample 1595711 | NCBI WGS metagenome assembly OJIR01 (sample SAMN05416846, study PRJEB24817) | seawater metagenome | isolation source: Sea water | place: Canada:Atlantic | collected 2013-07
ATATCTAAGGATTTCTGCTCCTTGTTTTGTTGTACTTCAGATCTGTTTGATAGCAGTATCAGCGTTTAATTAATGAGCTAAATAGAAGGTCTAATTATACCTGAAATATGTGTTTACTTTATGAAATACTTAACAAAAACAATGTGTTACTAGAGTTAAACTGCCTAAGGCTATTCCGATGAAACTAAAATCTCTATTGTTAATCCTATCGTTATTCTTCTCTACATCTGTTCTTGCTGATCACCATGCCAAGACATCTACATCCAGTGAAGTGGAGGCAATCACAACGGTGTATGACTTGTACGTAAAGCATTTTATTGAAAGTGATTACGAAGGGATCGCCAGTGTGATGCAGCTTCCGTTGGTTCAAAAAGCTGATAAGACTTTAATTGCTGTGACTAAAGAGGAAGTGATTGATCTCTATAGAGATTTGAAAGCGAATATTCGTCCTGACTACAAGTACAGCACCGTGGATAAAATCAAAGTATCGAAGGTCATTGAGTCTATCTACTCAATTGATGCCTACGTCACTCGCTATAGCGATAAGGATGAGGTGATTAGCAAGGGTCAGGCGGTATATTTTTTGAACAATGATGAAGGCGTATGGAAGATTTTTTATATGCAATTCTTTATAAAGTGAGGTTCCCCGCTGTTTCGGATTTCAGTGGATTAGTTGCATTATGTACATGGTTTGCTGGATTCGGGCGTGGTCGATTTACTCTCTGAAAAATATAATTAAAAAGGAACACCATGAAAAAATTGATTGTTTTAACGTTGGCTTCGTTGGTCTCGCTTTCTGCAGCCTTTGCTCAGGCGGACGATCATGCTTCCAGTGGCCCTCTTTTCTACGGACAAAGCTTTGGCTTTGTTGCTGATGACGCACCCGCTGTAGTAGCTGCAATGGATAAGTGGCGCAATTCTAAAGCTGGAAAATCTGGCCCAAACACTGTCGTTCTTATTCAAAATATTGTAAACGGTGATTACAAAAGCACTCATGCTGTAAACGTTTTCTATCCCAATGGCGCGGCCATGGACGCGTCAATGGCAATCTCTCGAGGCAGCAAGGGGTGGGCTGAATTTCAGGCGACTATGGACGAACTTGCGGAGCCTGAATGGGAGAATATGTATTCAATTCTCCGAGCAAAAGTTAACCAAGGAGATATTTCTAGCAGTAATCCTGTGAGCATAATTTTCGCTTTTACTGTTACTGATCCGGCTGGTTTTACGGCGGCGTTTGATACTTGGTGGGAAACTTCAACGGTTCAGAACTTCCCCGGCAATGTATATTTGGGGCAATCTCTTGCTTCGGGAACAATGGCTGGAACGCACTTCGTTACTTGGGTAGCGGACAGCCAAGGTAAACTGATGGATGCCATGACAGCTTTGCGGTCATCCAAAGATACAGCTGAATATTTTAAGGCTGCCTCTGGTACGAGAACGCTTGAGGCTACTAATATGAGCGTTGAAGTTAAACGCTGGGCCAACGGCGGTTAATCAGAGATTGCCTAGCCCTTGAGTAATTCTCTTAAGGGTTGGGCAGTTTGTTTATTCTCCTTCCCAGTATTCATTCTCCCTAATTTTATTAGCTTCTAGCTCTTCCTGCATTACTGGACTATCTGGATCGGGCGGAACCTTTCCGTAAAAACAGTGCCGCATCAGGTCGGTAGCGGATAAGAAATATTCGTTTTTTTCTGCTGAGATGTCATCAAAAGGGATCATGCGATCCAAAGCATTAACTACTTGCTGATATTTTCTTCGTGCTTTCTCCAAAGACTGATTAATATAAATTGGCGTTACGGTTTTAGGTGAATGGTTAAGTAGCTTGCCGATTTCTATTTCGGATATATCAAGTTCATGACAGACACTTGCAAATAGTCTGCGGAAGTCGTGGTGTGAGTATTGTTGCGTATCGGCTGAGGAGGCTATTTTAGCCAAGGCTTTTCTTGCGCCAGTAATCGGTTTTTTCCCTTTGCTTGTAAAGACGTATTCCTTGTCTCTATCGGGGAGATTAAAGCGTGATTGAAACATGTCGTAGGTCAAACCAATCATAGGAACTATCAGAAATCTATCTGATTTGTTGGTGGGCAGGGTGACTCTTTTTTTATCAAGGTCAACCTGCGTCCACTTAATCGTCCTAGATTCTTGTGAGCGTAGACCAGTTGTTAGGCTGAGAACTATCCAATCTCGCATTACTGCACTAATGTCTGCTGTTATGAACGCTTCCATAAATTTAGGTAGCTGATCGTAGATGTTGCTTAGGTGCTGTTGTTTACTGGGGTTAACTTTCCTTTTTATGAGCTGCGCTGCCTTATTGGCTGGATTCACCTCTAGATAACCAAGTGCGAATCCGTAGTTTAAGACCGATTTGAGGGTGACAAATGTTCGCTCTGTTCCTGTAGCGTGACTCACGCCTGAGCCATACCAGCTAACAATGTCCTCTGTAGTAATGTCTTTTATAGATTTTTTGTGAAGCGGTTTAAGGTAGTGGCGGAAGTTGTACCTGTACCCGTCTATGGTCCTCTCTACTAAGTTTTTACTGAGGATGTACTTTTCTAAAAGATCAGTTGGAGTAATTAAGTTGCGATCTTGTTCTTTTGGGTCCATCCCCTCATGAATTTTCTTTAGCCAATCTCTCGCTATTTCTCTCGCATCTCGCGGTGTGTAGGTGTGTGCGCTTCCAATGATGCGTTCAACTTTTTTATTGGTTCTATTAAATCTTCCAGAGATGCCATAGCTCTTAACCCCACTAGGAAGGACTCTCAAATAGAATCCTTTTATTTCAGTATCTCTAATGAAGTATTCTTTTTGTCTTGGTTCGGCTTTAGATACAATACCGTAGGAAAGACGAACGTGTTGTGTGTGAGATACATCAAGACTTATCAAGTTTTCGGGTGTCATGTGAGCGTTATGTGACTAGTATGTTTGTTTTATAGCCCATGTGACCGTATGTGAGCAAGAGGCAAGGTTACTAGACTTTAAATAAGTTGTTGATTTATAACAATAATAATTATTGCCGGGATAGCTCAGTTGGTAGAGCGACTGATTCGTAATCAGTAGGCCCGCGGTTCGATTCCGCGTTCCGGCACCACTCTAGGGGTATAAGCCCTCACACATAAACATTTCTACATAATTTGGTAGGGCTAATTCCTATTACTTGACGCTTTCTACCTTCATAAACATCTGTAACCTTGAACCAGCGCCCGACTACTTCTGACTTCCACGCCGGTTCTTTAATGCCCGTAAATTAGCTAATGCGTCAGCTCCCTCTTCACTAACCCTCTGTTTACCGACAGTTGTTTTAATATGGCCCGAATGACGGACCTTGCGTTGAAGCCAACTGTACTGCGCTTTCTCCACTTGATCTTTAGCCGCTTTTTTCACCGGTTGTTTTACGGCTTGCTTCAGAGCTGTGTTCACTGCCCGTGTGCGTCTGTTGGTATCCTCCGTCCCGTTAGATTCGCCTGTAAACTCAGCTTTCGCACTGCTGCTATCAGTGAAATTTTTGCTCCGTGGCCCTTGAACCGAAATTTCTCCCTGGTTGTTAGACTGGGGACCAATGCCGGACCAGCTGTACAAACCACTGAACACAGATCCAAACGCCTTCGTGGTGTACATGCGCGACCGTGCTTTGTTTTGCTCAGATTTTGCCCCAAGCGTTTGCGCTCTGAAGTTCACCTCTCCTTTATCGCTTGTTTGACTCGCACCGTCCAATTCCGCTGTCTCGGCCGCGCCAAATTTATTTGCTGTTGTCGTTGCACGGCGTGCATTAAATGCCCATCCAACAGCGGTTATCGCTTTGCGGACGTAACCAAGAGGGTGAGCGAAAGCTGCCCCGGCAATGGCGCCGCCTCTCTGGGCAATTTTGGCTCCTGTGTCGAATCTTTTGAGGTTCTTTTCCCTGCCCTCAACTTTCTTTTCTGCTTTGAAAGCCTCTTTGTGATCGCTGATGAGGCCTTGCATTGTGTCACTTAGCGCTTCACCTTCTTTACGGTGATCAGCCGCAAACTGCGCCTTAAAAGCATGCTTTCGAGCATGATAGGTCAGTGGCGAGAACCACTTGTTTGTTTCATGGTGACTCGCAGTCTGCCCCCCAAGATAGGCTTTAGCAGCTCTGGCAGTTAGCGCACCTTTATCTATGCCCGTGTCGATGCCTAGTATTTTGGTATAATCGCTCTTGCCTTTTTGTGCTCTTTTCAAGGCCTTGGTTTTAATTTCGTTGTCGATTTTCTTACTTTCATCGTGCCGTTTACCTGGGCCTAGAAGTAGGGCGGCGCCCAAGGCTTCAAAATTCTGCTCTTTTTTGAATGCGCTAGGTTTTAGATTCCTGCTTTCCTGCGCAGAATCGTTAGCTAAACCTTGCTTAAAAACTGCAGTTGCGTTTGACCGGGCAACATTTGCGTCTTTGATCTCGCTGCGACTCATATAGAGATTCGCTATTAAGTCATTCACCCGGGACCTTATAGGTTTGGTCAAACCTTTTGCGGAACTTTGACGCCGGATATGACCGAGGTGGTTTTGTGCATCCGCAACAGTTTGCCCAATATTCGGTGCAGAGATCGCGTTACTGCGCGGCCGGGTATTGGGTTCGGACATTGCGTTACTGCGCGGCCGAGTATTTGGTTCCGACATTGCGTTACTGCGCGGCCGGGTATTTGGTTCCGACATTGCGTTACTGCGCGGCCGGGTATTTGGTTCCGACATTGCGTTACTGCGCGGCCGGGTATTTGGTTCCGACATCGCGTTACTGCGCGGCCGGGTATTTGGTTCCGACATTGCGTTACTGCGCGGCCGAGTATTTGGTTCCGACATTGCGTTACTGCGTGGCCGGGTATTCGTCTCCGAATGCCCCGTCGATTCTTCGTGCTTAGGCATTTTTTTGCCCTTTCATGCTCTTATTTTTAGAATTATTCATATAAAAAGGATACGGGAATCTTCCGCAAAGTGAAATCTGCCAAGGTGTTTAGTTTGCATTTAGAGTATTTATCAGTGAGCAAGCGCAAAGTGTGTGCCTGCGTGAAACCCTTTAGTTTTACACCTGCAAGCCAGCGCCCTGTCTGATGTAGGTTCAAAGACACAGCAGCTACAGCATTCTTGGCTAGATAAGTGCTTACGCTAGGCTAGGGAAGTCTTTATCTGTCCTTTATCCAGCACACAGCTGTTTTTTTAGAATTTGCTTCAGGTGTTTAGCAGCGGTAACTAAAGACAATTAGAAGGTATACAGCCCCCCTTGCCTTCTTAAAAGACCTCACGCTTTGTTTTGTTACGAAAACTTCTCCTAAACCCCGTGTGTTTGCTGGCAATAAGGCGAGCTATAGCGACGTTTCTAAGGGGCTAACACAGTATGCAGCCCTGCGTTGTGGTGCCATCTTTCTCCTTTAAGGCCCTTAAAAATGTGCGTTTTATTTCGAAACACTGTCATAGGCTAACGGCGGAATGGTAGGCATTGATCACCCCGGATAAACCTAAGTTAAGCGTGGTGTTTTCTACTGCACTGAATCGGCACCTATAGATTTAGGGCCTCATTATCTAAAAGCTAGCGCTGTTCAGGGCATAACTCTGGGGCTGGCAGACCACTCTCAGTTTGTTTCAAGATAGCCAATATCTGGCTATCGGCGAATCGTGATGTCGTAATACAGAATCTCCTGGACAAATATTGCGAGAAAATTCTACTTGTAGGTAACGCAATCTAGAGACGGGATCACCAAAACTGTCGAGATCAAAATAGCGAAACACGCGATAAATAGGTGACGTGAATCGCTCTTTGCATAGGTTAAAACTACGAAATCTTTTGTTGGAAAATAATTTAACCTAAAGTATTTCAATTTAGGTGAGCACTAATTGAACTCGCGTTAATTTAATATTTTTCTGCGTATTGTTGGATTAGTTGTCGTTTACAAAACCACCGGATAGGTTTGCAACGTTAAGCCTTTGTTCGGCGATCAAACCAAGAGTATCTTGCGAATATTCAAAGTCTCCCAATCCACCCTGGTAGGACTTGAGATGGGCTATATAGCGCTGAACTTCTGGCGTATTTTTCGCTGCGACCCAAAAAATTGCAAACTTCCTGCGAGAGTTCAATTGTTGACTTGCTCGATGTAAGAGTCTGAAGTGAAAGCCAACCAGATCACCCGCTTTGCTTGGAATAGAATAAGATGGAATAAGTTTGTTTCTCAAACGTCTTAGTACACGCCTGAAAAAACCATCATGGCGTAAAGCTGTCAAATATTCCTCATGCCCCCCAGGTCGAACATCCAGCCCGCCACCATACTCAGCGTCGTTGTCCTGCAAGTAGACGGCTAATTGGACTTGGGACCAACTTGGGTCGTATACGAAATCAACCAAACCAAGATTAGCTGAATCCGTGTGCCAACCACCAAACTGATCTGTTTGCATCGTGTATTCAGGAATGGTGACATAATCATCGCCAAGCTGTTTTCTTAGTTCCGCAACGACTGAAGGAAGAAAAGGGATTTGAGCAAGTTCGGGAGTTGCCAGAAAGTCAGCCACGGGCATCACGGCATTTTTTGTTTCAGCGTAGTAGGCTTCACAAATTTTTTTCAAGGAACTAATCTTGCGATCATCGATAATACTGTTCGCCTTGAAGTAGCCTTTAGAGTTAGCGCCCATTTTTTACTCCGAATTTTTAAAAGATTATATCTTTTTTTACGAGCTATCAAAAGATATCACTTTGGATCTAATAAGTCCGGGCTGGACGTGTTTGGAAAACAATAGCTGACGCTCATATTCGGATATCGTTACCGTTAGATTGCGCATAGGTATAGGTAGTGACAACTGCCTAAACCAAATAGCTAAGGACTTGCTTAGAAAAATAACTTCTATGCGCAAACTATGCGCAAACAGAAAAAGATATTGCTGACAGCAATTGTCAATATGCATTCACAACCGCTGCGCGATAAATTACAACGGCTACCTTTTATGCAACTGGCATGTATCTAACCATCCACTACTAGGGGCTTTTATAAGGTGCGCTGCGTTATCTCACTACAGCACTTACATTATCGGAAAGAGGACAAAAAGGCCGCGCAATGGTAAGTTTGCTGATAGTTTCAACAGCGGTTCTAGTGCAGGAACTGCAAAAAAAAGGGGCTTGTGAGCATTGCCAGCCAGACAAATCAGCATGGGTAGAGGTTATGAATAAATATAAATTAACAGTTAATGGAAATGCTTTAGAGGTTGATGTCGCGCCTGACATGCCGTTGCTGTGGGTGTTGCGTGACAAGCTCAAACTCACTGGCACCAAGTTTGGTTGCGGCATTGCCCAGTGCGGTGCGTGCACTGTGCATATTGACGGCGTGGCGGTTCGCTCTTGCGTGTTGCCTGTTTCTGCAGTTTCAGGTCCAGTCACTACCATTGAAGGCCTCGCCCAGGGCGATGATCTACACCCCCTACAATCCGCATGGATAGAGCACGATGTGCCCCAGTGCGGGTACTGCCAAGCAGGCCAAATTATGAGCGCTGCGGCATTGTTATCTAATAATAGTCAGCCCTCAGACGATGACATTGACCAGGCCCTGGAGGGCAACTACTGCCGGTGTGGTACCTACGTACGCATTCGCAAAGCGGTGCACACAGCTGCTTCCTTTTACAATGCAGACAAGAGGAACGGATAAATGAATAGCAAAAAAATTAGTCGCCGAAACCTATTTAAAGTTTCCGCAATTGCTGGTGGTGGGCTGATGCTTAAGTTGAGCTTGCCTGCTAACGCACTGGAAGACAGCGCAACAACTTTGGTGAAGTCGTCTGAGTTGAACTTTTACGTACAAATTGCGTCAGATGGGCAGATCACTATCTATGCGCCAAATCCTGAGATGGGCCAAGGGATCAAGACCACCTTGCCAATGATTATCGCGGAAGAAATGGGCGCTAATTGGGATGATGTTGAAGTTGTTCTTGCGCCAATTGATCCGGCTAAGTTCGGGTTGCAGGGTTCAGGCGGTTCTATGTCAGTTACCAGAAATTTTGACGCCATGCGCCGCATGGGTGCATCTGCGCGTGAAATGTTGATTGGCGCTGCGTCTGAACTGATGGAAGTTGAAAGGCGCGACCTTAAGGCTGAGGCAAGCCAAGTCATTCATGGCTCCGGTCGCAGCATGACCTTTGGCCAACTTGCCTCTGTAGCTGCCCAGCAGCCTGTACCCGTCCCAGAGCAACTGTCTTTCAAGGACCCTCGCTCCTACTCAATTATTGGTACTTCTGTGGGTAGTGTGGATAATTTAGTCATTGCTACAGGCCTGTCTAAGTTTGGTATTGATGTAGATGTGCCTGGCATGAAGTTCGCCAGCTATACGCGCTGCCCGCGACCTGGCGGTAAAGCTGTCAGTTTCAATTCGGCAGAAATCAAGGCACTTCCGGGGGTGATCGATGCGTTTATTTTGCAGCCAGATTCAAGATCCGGGAAAGCGTCTATGGCTTTCTTGGATGGGCTAGCGGCCTTGCAGGGAGGCGTTGCAATTGTTGGTGATGACACTTGGTCTGTATTTGCGGCCAAAGCTAAACTCAAAGTCAGCTGGGATGAAAGAGAAGCTTCCACTGATCAATGGTCAAAGATGGCCAGCGACGCGCGAGCAATAGCTGTGAAAGGCGGCGGCGAAGTTAAATTGGCAGGCGCGTCAGTGGGTGAAGCCCTGTCTGACAGCAACAACCGTACGTTAGAGGGCTTTTACGAATTCCCTTATGTTGCCCACGTATGTATGGAACCCATGAATTGCACCGTTGATTTCAGGAAGGGCGCTTCCGGTAAGCCAGACGCCATGGAAATTTGGTTGGGGAGTCAGTTTCCGAATCAAGTAAAGGAAATTGCCGAAAACATGCTTGGCGTTAAGCAAGAAAACGTCAAAGTACACGGGCTGCGTATGGGTGGAGGCTTTGGCCGGCGGGCAGTACACGACTTTGCCGCAGAGGCGATGGCAATATCCCATCAAAGCGGGTTGCCGGTGAAACTTACCTGGACCCGCACAGACGATATTCATAACGACTACTTTAGAGTGGGCGGCTTCGAAAATATGAAGGGTGCCGTAAGCCCAGACGGTAAGTTGGCGGCATGGGACCAGCACTACATTGGCTTTGCAGACAACGGTAAACCCGTCATCGGTTCTGGATTACGTGGTAATGAATTGCCTATGGTTGCCTTCGATAATGCCAGTATTAGACAGACAATGATGCCGGTGGCCACTGCCTGCGGTGCTTGGCGCGCGCCGGGTTCCAATACCAACGCTTTTGTAGAGCAGAGCTTTATTCATGAGCTGGCTAATTTGGCCGAGCGTGATCACGTTGAATTTTTGACTGAACTTATGGGTTCACGTCGCTGGATTAAAGAGGGCAATATTTCTGCTCTTAATACGGGGCGGGCGATTGATGTTATCAAGCTGGCAGCAGAAAAAGCCGGGTGGGGCAGAACAATGCCCGAAGGCACCGGCCTTGGTTTGGCTTTTTACTTCTGTCACGCAGCCCACGTTGCCGAAGTTGCGGAGGTATCTGTAGATGCCGAGCGTAATTTCAGCGTTAAACGAGTCACGGTTGCAGTGGACGTTGGACCGATTATTAACATGAGCGGTGCAATTAATCAGGTTCAAGGCTCCATAGTGGATGGGTTAAGCACCATGGCCTTACAAGAGATCACAATGCAAAATGGTCGTATTGAGCAGGATAACTTCCACCAATACCCTGTTATGCGCATTGCCTCAACGCCAGAAATTGATGTGCACTTTATCCAAAGTGACAACAAGCCAACGGGCTTAGGCGAACCGGCATTGCCGCCACTGGCACCTGCGGTGACCAATGCAATTTTTGCAGCCACTGGGGAGCGCATTCGAACTATGCCATTGAGTAACGCCGGATATAAACTCGTCTAAAGCGGGTGGGTAGAGCTAGGAGGGGTTTGGCTGAGCATTGCGGGCGCTTCAGCTTGGCTCCGGCCGACTTCGGCTGTAACGCTATCTAACGGTATGCTTAACTTTTTAATGGTTTGCTCCGCCAGATCGACGCTTCGTGTATAAACGCGAAGCATCCCTTGGCGCAAAGGCCCAGCCTATTAACGTTAGGCTACTATGCCTCCTTGGGTCATTGCCTGAATGCGTTCCGCAGAAAACTCAAAATCAGCCAAAACTTCGGCTGTATGTTCACCGTGATCCGGACTCGGGCGAGAAGGTTCCAAGCGTTTGCCGCCAAAGCGCGCTGGAGATTTTATAATCCGCATCTTGCCCATTATTGGGTGATCAAGAAGGCCAACCGTGTCGTTGGCGGCGAGCTGCTCTTGGGCTAATACTTCATCTTTGTCCAGACTCCTGGCGCATGGCACATCTGCTGCTTGGAGTTTTTGCAAAATTTCGTCGGTAGTGAACTGCAAATACGCCTTGGCGACCAGATCTTTAAATTCTTTAAGGTTTGTGACCATTTTTTCAAAAGAGTTGAAGCGATCATCCACCAGCAAGTGCTCCATACCTAGCGCAATCAACCCCCGCATTTGCATCTCATCAGTGGCCGCAGACACAGTTATTGCACCATCTTTTGTTGGCGACAGTTCGTAGAGCAAGTCTATTAACAGTGGGCCTGGTTCGTGATCTGGGTCAAGCAAGGTATGGTTTTGAAAACCGTCCGGGAAAACAAAGAATAAGCTAGAGTCGAGCATAGACAGGTCAATATGTTGACCCTGGCCTGTTTTTTCGCGTACGTAAAGTGCGCAGGTTACAGCTTGGCAAGCAGTATAGGCGGTGATTTTGTCGCAGATTAAAGTGCGAAAAAATGCCGGTTCGTTGTTCTTGCCTTGGGTAGCGGTGAGTCCCGCTTGAGCCTGGATAATGGGATCATATGCCGGTGCGCCACCTAATGGGCCTTCTTTGCCAAAGCCTGATATTGCTGCGTAAATTAGTCTCGGTTGCAGTGCCCGCAAGGACTCGCTGCCTAAGTTCAACTTATCCATAACACCAGGTCTAAAGTTGTGAATAAAAATGTCAACTTGGGGGATCATTTCACGAATAAGTGCTTGGCCTTCTTCTTCTTTGAGGTTGACGCGAATGGACTGTTTGCCTCTATTGCAGTTAGCAAACAATGATGAAATTCCGCCTTTGTTAGCGCCGATGTACCTCATTGGATCGCCCATATTCATTGGCTCGACCTTGATTACTCGTGCGCCTTGTTCAGCCATCATCATCGCCGCAAAAGATGCGGTAATCATTGTTGAAAATTCTAGTACGGTAATGCCTTCTAACGGTTTCAATCTTTTCCCCTTATGAAAATCTAGCGATTGGCAGGCTAAGCGCTAGCAAAGCCTCCGGATAATAAATCGGCAATAGACATTTTTTAGTAATTTGCCTAGTAGTTCTATCCTAGATCCCAAGATGACACAAGCTTAAGCATCAGTGGGCTAGAGGCATAGTGCTTACGCTACATACGGCCCTTTTATCCGTCGCCGTTTTACGTTTTCGACGCTTTACGGGTTTGGTTATATGATTATTTTGGAGTACTTGCTCAACTGTTAATAAGTGCAATCGAAACTTAGCAGAAAGTGTTAAAATTTTGCGCAGAAAAATAATAATGCTTTGGGGTCACTTTATGCTTTCTTACATATCGGCGCTGGCAGATGTCTTCGCTTCATTGGCGCTACTGGTCTCTATGGTTTTCCTCCTTAAGGAAGTAAGACTGATGCGCGACTCTTTACGCCATTCGGATTTTGTCAGTTCCGTGAATCGTAGTTCCGATAACATGTTACGCATTACCGAAAACGACGGCTTGCTTGGAACAATTCATAAGGTCAGTGCTTATCGCTTTAAAGAATTGCGCGACCCCGCAGAATTGCGCGCAATTCTTGCTGAAATCCCACCCATGGAGAAAATTCGCTACTTCCACTTTCAACGTAATGCCTGCCTGAACTGTGAGGTTTTTTTGGAGAGCGTTGAATCTGGGTTTATTGACGCGGCCCGTTTTGCCATGGCCTTTGGGTGGTCTAATGTAGATTTTGAAATCTGGACGGAGTTAGGGTTAGAGGCAGGGCCTAGGTCGCAGCTGCATTTTAAAAATGCCCTAGAGTCGCAAAAATTGGCTCAGATTGCCGCGGCTCAATTGGATAATGCCGCTAACACGGCTAAGGCCCCAAGCAATGCCGTACTTGCTGAATAGGTTGCCAACAGTGGGCTTGGGCGGGCTGGCAAATACTCGCGTTGGATTTAATAGTCGATTTAAAACGCCAAGCTTTCCACTGCGCTCAGGCATAATATGCTTGTCGTCTAAACTTGCTGTTAATCAATGAATTCACCTGTTCCTAGTCAAGCAAAGCCATCGTGGATTAAGACCGGTTGGATTACCGTGCTGCTCATTGCCATGGCGGCAGCAGTGGGCCAGGCCTTTGGTCGATTTGGTTATGGCGTACTGTTACCCGCGGTGCGCGACGATTTGGGTATTAGCAATACGTTGGCTGGGCTTGTTGGAGCGGCCAATGTGGGCGCCTACCTCCTAGGTACGTTGATGGTTGCTTGGGCTACCAGTCGCTACTTATTGATCAATGTCATGCGCATAGGGCTAGCATTCGCAACGCTCGGATTACTTATAGCCAGTTTGGCTGGCTCACCTTGGGTATTGGCGGGGGGGTTGTTTGTAGCGGGTATCGGTGGTGCGTTTCTTTGGATTCCTGCGCCGGTTATTGCCGCTGATGCATTGCCGGCTAATCGGCGCCCTCTTGCTGTGGGTTTGATGAGTTCCGGCATTGGCGTAGGCGTAATGTTCGTCAGTATTTTGAGCGGTATCTTACGGCCAATACAGGGTGATAGTGCTTGGTCGAGTGTCTACGAAATCCAGTTTTTTATTGGCTTGGCAGTGTTGATAGCTGTACTGCTATTGGTACGGCATCAACAAGAAACCCCGTCTGGTGGTGCGGGTATAGGCGGTTTTACCGCGCTGCAACGCATGCCCGGATGGCTGCCGCACATTATTGCTTACTCCACTTTCGGTTTTATGTATTTGCTTATTTTAGGATTTCTAACCACGAGGTTAGAAGACGACAGTCTCTGGGCATCAGTCGATGCCGCCTATGCGTTTACGTTGGTGGGGTTCACGATGATTTTGGGTGGCCCTATATTTGTCGCCATAGCCCAACGTATAGGCGTTCGATTGACCTTAGCATTGGCTTTTGCGCTGTGGCCGATCTTTGTTGGCGTGATTCTGAGTGGCTATGAAGTGCCTGTGCTGGCAGCGTGTATCGGCATTGGTTTTTTGTTTGGCGCAATACCCACACTGATGACGCTTTATGTGGTGGAAAACACCACCACCCAGGATTACGGCCCCAGTTTTGCAGCAGCCACATTGGCCTTTGGTATCGCGCAAACGATCTCTCCGCCCATTGGAGGCTTTATTGCTGATCTCACCGGGTCTTTTACCTATGTGTTTCTGCTTGCGGCGTGCATGAGTATTCTCGGCCTAGCCGCAGCTTTGAGATTGCCGCGACACGATGCAAAATAGTAATCTAGCGATTGACAGGTAAGAACAATAATAAGAGCAATGGTTTTGACGTCATGCAAGGCGTTAATAATGAAAACAAAACTAACCGTGATCTATATAACCTTTCTCTCACTTGCGTTGCCTTTTGCAATGGCAAGTTAGGCTGAAGAGCCAACCACACCTCATACCTCCGTGGCATGGTAGATTTGGTCTACACTAACGCAGCGCCCTCATTCATCGGTAACGCCGCTAAGGTTTAAAATGCCAATAATGAAGTGCTTCGTGAAGGCAACAACGGCTGGACATATATGCCGGGTAATACCCGAGAAATGCCGCAAACTGGCTGGCCCAGTGCTCACCATGCAATGCCTGTATGTGCTGACCTTGAGTCTTTGAAGTGTATACAAGCATATCTTTCAGAAGAGAAGCCTGAGCTAATGCGGGGTGGGTTTATGTGGATGCTGCATCGTCATGTGGGAAAGGATAATACGACACCGATGGTCATGGAGAAGTCTAAGTCTGCAATGGGCCACTGGATTGAATTCGGTCCTCACTTGATGATTATGCCAAAAGACCCCTAAACGATTGCTGGGCATACCACTGATTTTCTTCTGGCTCTCTACTAATTTCGCCACCAATTCTTCCCACTCAAAAAAGATTTTAGTACTGTTGACGTCAACGCGGGCTATTAGCGTACAGTCGTTCTGCTAGCTAGTGAGTAACTAGAATAATAAAATTCGTAATCGAAGGAGATTTATCATGAAATTGTTACCGAATACATTACTCGTATTTGCGCTTGCTCTTTTGTTCGGTTGTGGTCAGTCCGGTGAAGAAACAGCAAGAGAAACAGCAAAAGTAACTGAAAAGGTAGGCGTGTCGAACAATGATCTTGCTACTCGCGCCGGGGCGCCATTGTTTGACAATATGGGTACCTTTGCTATGCCTATTACAACGGCTGACGCAGATGCGCAAAAGTATTTCAATCAAGGCATGGTCTTGGCCTTTGCTTTTAACCACGCTGAATCTATCCGCAGTTTCAAAGCCGCGCAGACTTTAGATCCTAGTTGCGCAATGTGTTTTTGGGGTGAAGCGTTAGCAACCGGGCCAAACATTAATGTCACTAGTAAAGGCAAAGTGATTATGTCCGCCCAAGCACGCCTGAATGCTTTTGCTGCACTTCAGAAAGCTACGGCACTTAGCGGTGGCGTTAGTCAGCGAGAGCAGAGCTATATTAAGGCGTTGTCTGCCCGTTATAATGGAGACGTGGACAGTCCGCGTGAACCCCTAGATCTTGCTTGGGCTAAGGCTATGGGCGACCTGGCTGCGCAATTCCCAGATGATATGAATGCCGCGTCGATTTATGCCGAGGCGCTTATGAACACAATGCCTTGGAACTACTGGTCAGACGATGGCATAGCTAAGCCTGAAACATCGGCGGTCATTGCCAGTTTAGAAAAAGTAATGGCAGCTGAACCAGATCACCCATTAGCCTTACATTTGTATATTCACGCATTGGAGGCATCCTCTGACCCTAGTCGTGCAGAAGCAGCGGCTGATAGGCTGTCCAACTTGGTGCCCGGTGCGGGACACTTGGTGCACATGCCCTCACACATCTTTTTTCGTATAGGTCGATACAATGATGCGGCGCAGGCGAATTTGCGAGCTGCTGCTGTTGATGAGGCTTACATTGCAGCGTGCAATGCTCAAGGTTTCTATCCGGCTGCATACTACCCTCATAACATCCACTTTCTTTGGTCAGCATCCACCATGCAGGGGCAGAGTGCACTGAGCATCGACAGTGCCCGCCGTGTTGTGGAGAATGTGCGCGTTGAGCAGGTAAAGGCATTTCCCACAATCGAGTTCTTCCGCACGGTACCTTTGCTGTCCTTAGTGCGCTTTGCTAAGTGGGATGACATTCTTGCGGAACCACAACCTCACGAAGAGTTTATGTTTGCACGGTCTGTCTGGCATTACGCCCGTGGCGTAGCTTACGCAGCGAAAGGACAGCCTGAAGAAGCCAAAGCAGAGCTGGCCTTGCTGGAGCCTCTAAAAGACGATGTGTCTGTGCGCTTCTTAGATAGCCGTGATTACCCAGGTTCTGCGTTAGTAGGTATTGCTATTCATTTGCTGCAGGGGGAAATGGCCTATCGTGCGGGAGAGTTTGATCAGGCGGTTAGTCATTTTGAACAAGCAGTGGCCGCTCAAGATCTGC
>OJIR01000341.1_pt1 | contig 15548 bp, 11 predicted proteins | sample 1595711 | NCBI WGS metagenome assembly OJIR01 (sample SAMN05416846, study PRJEB24817) | seawater metagenome | isolation source: Sea water | place: Canada:Atlantic | collected 2013-07
AGCTAGTGGCTTCTTCGCTATTAACAACATCGCCTAAAGTGAGCTGGTCTAACGTGACATTATTTTCAGCTACAAGCTTATTATTCGACAATTTATAATTTAGCCCTAAACTCAGTTTGCCTTTATCTATTGCGTAGCCAGCAAATTTTCCGCTATAAGGGGTAAAGGTTGTTAACTCGATCCCTTTAAATAACATATCAATATCAGTGAAGGCATCATGACTTAGTGGGTTAATTGCACCTTTGATAATAACCGGTGCATATTTATCAACCTTACCTTTTAAATCTATTTTCGCTCTGCTGTCTTCATTAGAAGACAGCCCAGTTATATCACCGTTTAAACTGTAAATTCCGGCGCTAAATTTAGGAGTTAATGAGCTATCTGAGAAATCTAATTTCCCATTAGTTATATTGATTTCATTAATGTCTGCGGTAAAACTTTTTGCTGCTGAAACGGGTTCATCCTTGGCCTTAGACTCATTATTTTTTGTCTCTGAATTTGATGGTCCTTCGTGTTCTTTCATTAATCGTTGAATATTAGTAGTGCTGCCTTCGTTAATGACAAAACGTAAAAAAGGTTCGTTAATATTAATTGCTGACAAGGTCAATTTTTGCTCAGGGTAACTAAATTGAATATCGTTTAATATTAAGTTTTCCCAACTTAACAATTCTTCATTTAAGCTTGTCTCAATAACATTCAGTGCACTTACTTTAATATCCCCTTTAACCTTCAACAAAGGTGTTGGCTTAGCGGCATCAATATCAACCAGTAAGTTTGTGGCTAGCTCACCATTAAGTATTTTCATGTTGGCAACAGAATTAATATAAGGTTGGAAACCTGTTAGCAAAATATTCTCTGTATCAAGGGCAAGAGACAACTGTTTAGACTCAGGTTTTATTGTGCCCTTTGTATTAATAACACCCTGATTATTCAAGCGTATAGTTGATGATAAAAGTGCTAGCTCATCAGTAAAAGGCTTTAAATGTTCAATGGCTAATGACTTTATCATGACATCATGAATTGCAGTAGGAGCAACAGAGCTGTCATTAATAACAATATTATTATTATTTGTGTTGATGACCTTAATTTCTAAATCCCAGTTCTCACGCTTTTTATTGCTATGGGATGAGGCTGACTTTATTTCAGTCGAGCTCTCGAGTGAATTTTCCGTTTTATCTTCGGTGTTATCAACGCCAACTGATTGATTTAGCTGTTGCAACACGAATAACTTTTCTATATCGAACTGCGATAATTTGTTCCTGTTAACTGCAATAAAGCTGCTTTCATTAGCAATACGATTTATGATTATTTTTTTATCTGCTGAACTCAATTGTTCGAGATCTAAACTTAACTTATCCGAAGAAATAATTTTTTTGTTATCTACTCTACGACGAATCTCTAACTCTGAAATAGAGGCCAGTAAATTAGTGATAGTAAATTGTGGCTGCTCACCAGCCAAATTAACGTCATAGTGACTATTAAGCTCAAATACCCCTTCAGTAATCTTAAATAATATTCTTTGTTGCATATAGTCTGAAACGACATGCAATGGACTAACAAAACTAATATCACCTGAAGACTTAAGGGGAGACAAACTAAAATTCCCGTGCCAGTTAAGCTCTGTACCTTGTGATGTTTTAGCTTTCACATGATGCATATTATTGTCACCCGCTTTGGTGGAAAAATTATCCAACGCGACATTAATTTCCTTAATTTTATGCTTGTAGGCAATTTCTCTGTTCTGATCACTAAAGTTGATAATTCCCTCATTATGGCGAAACTTGTCTATTGATAAAATCCAAGCAGGCTCATTGGTCTTTTCACTGTCAATCTCACTTGGAGCTGCAGTGTTTTTTAGAATAATGTCTTGAAAGTTAAAGTCACCATTAGCAAGTATTAATACGCTAACTTCTGGTTTATTAATGATGACTTCATCAAAGGAAATAGTTTTTTGTATTAGCGGTAAAGCTTGTAGATTTAGGGTTAACAGATCAAACCCAAGTAATTTATCAGTATACTTTCCGCTAATACTGAGGCCTTTTAAGGTTATGGATAGCGTGAACGGGTTGAATTCAATAACTTCTAATTGGGCTTGTCTATCTAACTTTTCCGTCACCGTATCAATAATTAGTGGCTTTACTACAAGGGGTAAGATAAAAAAGCCACTGATGGCATAAAGTACCACGACGATGCCACTATAAATTACGGCTTTAGTGCGCTTATTTAATACAGAAAATTTTTGCCAAAAGGTCATAATAAACTCATTTAATATACTTATTCAAACAAGAGTTTGGATGTGAAAAATAATATCTATCTAATCATTTTATGTCATAAATTACCATTGTTTTCATAAGTTTAAATATAATAAAGCAATGATGTCTTATTTGTACTGTTTACGAGATATGAAAATTTAGTAGTCGACGACAAACATTTTATGACGATGAAATATTACGCCTAAAGACTTAGTATAGAAAAAGTGACTAATTTATCGAGAAAAACAATGTTCGCCCACGCATTCATGGATATTCATTTTGATTGCAAATGGCTTTATAAAGCGTTCAATAACCAAAGTATAGAATGACTATGCATAATTCATTACGCTTACCTAAAGTCATTTAAATTCCCATAAAAACCTGAACTTTGCATGATAACAGGTACACATATTGCTTTAAGTAACCATAAAACAAAGAAAATGCCCATTTTTCGCACAAAAGTTAAGATTTCTATTGCTCAATTCACCGTTATTTTTTAGTATGTTGGTGTTAACCATAATTAAGGAATAATAATAATGAACAAAAGTGAATTGGTAGAGAAAATCGCTGAAGGCGCAGACATTTCAAAAGCTTCAGCTGGCCGTGCTTTAGATAGTTTAATTGGTTCTGTAACTACTGAATTAGCTAATGGCGGTGATGTCGCATTAGTGGGTTTTGGTACTTACAAAGTAAATGACCGTGCTGCTCGTACTGGTCGCAATCCTCAGACAGGTGCAGAGATCCAAATTTCTGCAGCGAAAGTTCCTGCTTTCAAAGCAGGTAAAGCATTAAAAGATGCAGTAAACGTTTAGTCATTTGATGTCAATAATGCCCCTCGAAATGAGGGGTGTTATTTTGTTTGATACGCTAGAATCCATATAAAATAAACTCTTCATATCTAAATATTCTGACTACTCTTCCTCAGTAAAATTTCCCCTAAATAAGACTTAACCTAGTTATTACAACATCTAAGCATTATCTTCTGATAATACAAAATAAGCATAATCATTTGGTTTACGCTTTATCACGACTGTTTTAATAGGGATTTAAGTAAGTCGTTGTTGCTGAGAAATGAGTTTTTCAATCAATGTAAAGGGCTGCTAACAGCCCTTTACTACATGTATTAATTTAAGTCGCTACCGCAGGAGCCCCGCTAAGTTTATTTGCACGTTTCTCATCTAGTTTTAGATGAATACTACTGCCAACATAACCTGCAGCAATACCACAAATAGACGCAGCAATAACAGCCATTACCACCGTGCCAGCTTCATTAAAGGCAAAAGGAGCAAGCAATCCAGGAATTGGTGCTGCAGTGCCTGGTGCATCGTTAATGATATTAAAATAAACAGCCACTAAACCAGATAAGGCGCCACCGAAAAAGTTACAAGAATAAATCTTAAAGGCATTTCTTGTCACTATATCCGCTTGAGTCAAAGGCTCTAACATAATGGCAATAACTTTATTTCTATCACCGAGCTTTAATCTTTTCATTAATATTCCATTAGTGAAAGACCCACCAACACAGGCGATTGCCGCTATCCCCATAGGTAGTCCGGTCAATCCAAGAATTGCCGTTAGTGCCATAGAGCTTAATGGTGAAGTACAGATCATCTTGATCAGGCCACCAAGTAAAAAGCCCATCACATAAGGTGATGCACTAGTAGCGCCAGTTATAGCTGAACCTATAATAGCCATGATACTACCGACGACGGGCCCGGATGCATGCGCAATAATATAAGCACAAGGTGCAATAATTAATGCGCCAACAATAATGTCGATGCCTTCAGGAAGGTGTTTTTCAATAACTTTTGAAATAAAGTAACAAAGATAACCCGCAATAAAGCCGGCTAATATACCCGTTCCTTTCGTTGCAATGGCAGCAACAATGGCAAACACAGGATTAGCACCTAAGGCTAATGCAACAAGAGCCGCCGCAGCTGGACCACCCATAGCTCCCGCAGCTAGACCAGTTTCTCTTAAGATATCAATACCAAGAAAGTCACCTGAGATGTAGGCATGTATAGCTTCAACTAAAAAGCTAGCAACCGCTGCAGAGGCAAGTCCGCCCATCGCTTTTGTGCCGTGGGGCGCAAAACGACTAAATAAAGAAAATGCCGTTAACGCAGCAAGAAGAAGGGTAATACCCTTAAGTAATTCCATAAAAGTTTCCTAAGCAAATGAGACATATGTTTATCAAGGATAAGTAGCCCAAATAATAATGGGATTTCCCTTGTTAACATTGCCGTATAATTGTTGTAACACTGAAAATTCACCGTAGATATTTACTGCTATTTAGCACTTTATAATAGTGCTTTATTAATTATCTATCGGTTGGATTATCGCGCTGATTTTTGTATATCTAATAATTGACCCTTTTATTATTCATGTTTACTTAGATATAAAAGTTGAGATAGCGCAATAAAATACACTTTAATTGAAATAAAATCCACAATAGTGAATAAAGTTTCCTAAAGGAAACGTAATTTTTTGGTTTGATTGGTCATTAACCAATCAATCACATCGAGTTCATCGCGAGAAGATACGCTGGGTGCATCGATAAACGGTAAAAATTATTTTGTAAATAGCCATCTTACTATTGAAAGTCACAGCAAATTTGGAGGTGTTAGGAAGCAATTATTATTCATTTTCATCAGAGCTACATTTATGTATTAATGCTCTGTGAGTAAGCCTATTTATTTTTCAGCTTTCAGTGAAAGGAAACGCAGATCGATCAACAACTATCTATGCGTGTCTGTATGTTTTTTTGAGCTCTATCATTAATATATCGACAACATAGCACTAGCCTTTTAATCCAAGCATAAATAAACAGTTAATCAAAAGCCGTTGTTAAATTAAATTGTTGTTTAGCGACACAGTCACCTGAAGACGCATAACTGCGGTCATAGGTTTCCACGTTACCTTCGACATCTTGCACGATAATAGTGGTTGTCCGTGTCCCATATGTTGGAGATTTAATAAAAATAGCACTGAGTAGCTGTTCCCATTCCTCATCAAGTCCTGTTTCAGGCAGCAAATGAGGTAAAGCCTGTTTATCATTGCTCATTAAATCAAATAGTGAGTTAACGGATAGGTTAACTTGTGAATGAATCGTCTCACTTAACAGTTTTTCTCCTTGTGCCATTTTAGGCCAAATATCATCCAACCCACCATTACAAATGCTATGTACACCTTTACTCAACTGATGACTTTGATTATTTACGCTGTCATAACAGTACAGTTGCTTCAATGAACCATAGATGAGATTAAAGCCATGATATTGGCTTGCTTGCTGGGACAACTTAGTCGTCATGTCGACTTTCGTGTCCGCTAGGGCTTGCAAAACAAGGTCACCCCTAGATTTTTTAGGTGCTTCACTTAACGGCAATTTTCTAAAATTCGTTAATGCAGCAAACTTTCCCGTTGATGATAAACCTAACCAAGTCCCGCCTGCTTGCAGATCTTTGCCAGCCAAGATCTTGGCTTCTTGCCAGGCATGCATCGCTTGTGTTGGCCGTTGATGAAATTCATCTCTATTGGCACAAATAATTAACGGATATTTGGGATGTTGCTCTATAGCAATAAATAAAATACACATGAATGATTGCTTACTGTCTGCTTAAGTTAATGACTAGCTTGATTATTGCACTCTACCAATGTAGTGACTATCTAATAATTGTTAATCTAAGTACCAGGATTAACAATCAATTTGGTAAAAAATGATACCTCACTATTCTTTATCTTTATCGGAGGAAGTTAACTCTCACTCAAACTAGCTTTTTGATCAAAAATAACTGAAGCTGTACAACCATCACCTTGATTATTTTTTATATTAAATTGCCAATGATATTTTTCACAAATATCTCTAACAATATTGAGCCCTATGCCAAAACCTTCGTAACCTCGGGGCTGTGCATCAAGTCCTACACCATTATCTATAACATCAATTCGTTGTGGAGAAATAAAGAGGCTGACATTACCTTCAACACTGCAGTTAATGGCATTTTTCAATAAATTTTTAATGACTGCTGAAAATAACAAAGGCTGAACAGCAAGGCTAAAGTCACATTGTAGTTCTTGATGAAAAGTAACATGATTCGCTTTTATTGTAGACTCAAAGTCTTGTACTATTTTTTGGATATAATCCTCTGAGATATCAACATTGATAGAGCTACTCTCTTCATTCCTCGCCATTAGCAAAAAGGTGTGAACTAACTGTTCCATTTCAATAATGGCATTATCAATGCGACTGGATTGCTTTTGCACTTTTTCATCATCTAACCGTCGTAAAATACTAATGCCACCACGGATGACTGTCATAGGTGTGCGAAACTCATGACTGACATAACGAGTAAAAGCTTGCTCTCTAATGAAAGCCTCTCGGATCCTACTACGATAACTATTAATGCTCGTTAACATCTGCACTAACTCTTGTGATAACTCTCCATCAACGGATAGTGGTGCATACTCTTCATTATCATTACTTTCTAATTTATCAGCCAAACTTGAAAATGGCTTACTAATCCGCTTAGCCATTTTTATAATAAATAATGCTGCAATAATATAAATGAGGAGGCCAAATCCAAATATCGCCGTTTGAAAGATGGCGAATTCTGTATCATTCCATTCAATCGCATCTATATCTTCCAAAGCATAAACAATGGTTAGACCTTGCTGTGTCATTGCCTGTTCTGCAAACACACTATATTCATGGTCATCTTCAAAATGAAAAATAATACTGCCCTGCCAGGTTTTATCGATTCTTCGTTTTATAGAAGAGGGTAAAATATCATATTGATCATATATTTTTAGCATGGGATCAATTTGAATTTCGCCAGAAAAACCTTGGCTAAACAGCTTAAAGTGATAGGGTGAAATTAAAGCTAAACGCCGCTCACTACTTTTATTCTCAGTGTATAAAATTGTGTTATTAAATATTGCCCCATAAAAAACTAACAGTACCATTGCACCCAATAAATAAACTCGGATAATTTTACTACTCATAGGTTTAGCATTGTTCATTGTGCTACCACCAAGCGATAACCTAACTTAGGTACTGTTTCTATAATATTGTCTTTAAAGGGCTTATCTACCTTATGGCGAAGTTGATAAACATGTTTGCGTAATATATCTTGGTCGGGTAAATCATCAGACCAAAGCACCTCTTCTATTTCTTGGCGTAAAACAACATTCGGTGACTTTTTAACTAATAGGTTCAATATTTTAAAACAAATCGGTGTCAATTTTATTTCCTGCTTGCCACGCCACACTTGATGAGTATTTATATCGAGAGTAATAGGGCCACAAGTCATTTGAGTAATAAAACCTGAACCGGAATGACGACGAGTAACACTGTGAATACGCGCTTCAAGTAACTCTAAATTGAAGGGTTTTACAATATAATCATCGGCTCCTTGGCGAAGTCCGAGTAACATATCATCATTAGTATCTCGTGCCGTTAACATGATGATTGGCGTGTTATTCCCCTCAGATCTAAGCTGCTTACAAAGGCTAATACCGTCAAGACCTGGCAACATGATATCTAGGATAATACAGTCAAATTTTTGGGATTGAGCTAAAGATAACCCCAAGTTCCCCGTAGCAGCATAATCGAGGTCGAAGTCTGATTCTTCAAAGTAATCAAAAATAACTTCTGCAACACTTTGACAGTCTTCTACCAATAAAATTTTCAAACGATAATCCTTAACAATGTTTTTTATATTAATTGCACTTCAATAACAGACGTTTTTTGGTTTGATTAGTTCCCACACAAACTGGTGTTAGAGCACTTTGTAATAGTTCAAAATCATGTAAATTTATCGCAATAAAAAACGATTCATCTGAGTTTAATAAAATCTTTAGCTTATCTTTATCTACAAGCAATTGTGCTTGGCCTTTAGAGTAAAATTGCGCACTAAAAGGTCTTTTATTCCAATAATAAAGCGGCGTATATTGCGAGAAAGTTCGATTTAGACCAAGTAATTCAGATTCACTCTTCTTATTAACCATCCCCAAACTTAACATCATAATAACTAACGCTATGATCACTAATGAAATGAGAGCTAAATAGTTACTACTTTTTGTCAATCGACAGTTTATTGCAACAAGCACTGCTAGCGCGCTAAATCCTGGCAATACATAAATAGGTAAAACATTGCCAGCTAAGGTAAACAACAATAACGGTGATATCATCCAACAAATTAGATATTTATTTATTCCTAAGGCCTGAAACCTGTTTGAAGGTAGCTCAACACCACGATATCTTTTAATGATTAACCCTATGACAACAAAAGACCATGGGCTAGCACAAGCGAGCCAGTACAACCAAATAATGCCTCTTGGTTTAACATGTGCCGTACCGTATAGATCACCCTGCCAGCCTGATACAAGAAATCGCTGAACATGTTCGCCAATTATAAAATATTCTAAAAAACCCGGCGTACGTACCTCAGCCCAAATGTACCAAGGTAAGATCAACAACAAAAATACCAGCATACCGGTTAACCAAGGTAACCGTTTTATGGCGACTTTAAAACAACCTTGCCACAGGCTCCAAAAAACCAGTGAGATGCCAATCAATGCCACGGCAACAGGACCTTTAATGAGCATGCCCAATGCCAAAGCGACAAAAAACAAATGCCCAGATACCACTTTATCTTCTTGGCTATAGCATTGCCAATAACAAACCATGGCCAAAGTGTATGCCATTAACAGAGCACTATCTGTCATGACCATACCTATAGCAATAATAAAACCAAGGCTAGAGGTAAGTACTAATAAAGAAAAAATTGCACTATTTTTGTTGGTAAGTGACTTAGTAAAGCGAAAAACAAAGTAACAAGTTAGTAAACCACAAACGAAATGTGGTAAACGTGCGCTAAACTCACTAACACCAAACCACGAAAAGCTTAAAGCACTTATCCATGTTTGAAATGGCGGCTTCCCCCAAAAAGGAACATTGTAATCAAATTGAGGTGTCACCCAATTATTGGTTTCATACATTATCCGAGCCATTTCACCGTATCGCGCTTCGGTCGTATCATAAAGCGGAAAGAGGCCTAATGAGACAAGTCTAATGACAATTAATGATAAAATTAATGTTGCAGCCCAAAATACCAGTGACGAAGTTACATTACTATTATGGTTATCTGAATCAACCATGTTTTTCCACCATCGAACTCACTATAGTATTTCTTTCTTTATCCATGATTAAATATATCGGTCGAGCCTTAGCTTCAGCATATATACGCCCTACATACTCGCCTAAAACACCGATAGCTAATAGTTGTACTCCGCCTAAAAACAACTGTATTAACATCATAGAGGGGTAACCTGCTACGGCTTCGCCATAGACTAAGGTTTTGAATAAAATCCAAAGTCCGTAGCAAAAAGCAGAAGCTGAAATTAGCGCGCCAGCCCAAGTAGATATCCTTAATGGTTTAACACTAAACGCAGTTATGCCCGACAATCCTAATTTAACTAATTGCATGAAAGACCATTTTGTCTCTCCTGCTACACGTTCTGGGCGCTCAAAATTAATGGTCGTTTGTTTATATCCTGGCCAAGAAAGAATGCCTTTCATATATCTACTTCGTTCAGATAATTTTTTGATATCGTCAATAACTCTTCGACTCAATAACCTGAAGTCGCCTACATCTTTTTGTAACGGTACTTCTGATAAATGATCAAGCAGTCGATAATAAACGTGGGCAGACCAGCATTTAAATTTGGACTCTCCAAGTCGTGCACTACGCTTCATATTAACGACATCAAAGCCTTCGTGCCAAGCAGCGAGCATGTCAGGGATCAGCTCAGGAGGGTCTTGTAAGTCAGCGTCTAATAAAATGATAGCTTGGCCTTTCGCATTATCTATACCAGCAGTCATGGCCGCTTCTTTGCCAAAATTTCGACTTAAGTTTATACACTCAATACTGGCGTAATGACTATTTAAATCCAGCATAACATCCCAGCTATCGTCACAACTTCCATCATTAACATAAATGATTTCAACGTGCTCTTCAGAGAGAGTACTGAGAACTTTTGCTAAATGATGGTGAAATATAGGTAGCATTTCCTGCTCATTATAAACGGGCACAATAATACTGAGGGTTATTTCACTTTTAGTCGACAAGTCATTATTTACAAGCTGCATTTTTCTCTCCAAAATTCATTCTGCAGCTACTTTAGAACAAGTAAGGTCTAAAAAAAGTCACTATTATCTCGGCCACGTTACTGACACTTTTTAGACGTTCCATACGATAAGCTTGGCTCATAGTTAAAATAGATGATTCGGGAAATTATGGAGCAGTTTAAAAAATTTTGTCTTATTGGTGGTTTGGGATTTGTTGTTGATAGCCTTTTTTTTATATTTTTAAGCCAACTAACTGACAATATAATGCTAGCAAGATTATTGTCATTTTGGTTAGCCGCCTCTGCAACCTGGTTTGGTAATAGAATTTACACCTTTAGCCACCAACAATTTACCAATGTTATCACTCAATGGTGCAAGCACTTATTAACGGCTCATATCTCTGGCTGCGTAAACTTGCTGGTATTTTGGTACATAAAAGAGATGACATATACTCCCATTGCTTTTTGTCTTGGTATCCTGGCTGGGCTGTTTAGCAATTATTTTATTGCTAGCCGGTTTGTTTATGTCTGCACAAAAAACTCTAGCATTAATGCCGATTAACCCACTCACCAAGATACTGATAACTGATACTTACCAATTTAACTTATCAGATATTACATAGACCTATAGCGTAGAAAGCTAACTAACCTTTTACTATCCAACAGCTAAAAAAGTTATCTGAAAGGAGCTAGATTCAGCGTTAAGTAGCGTTCCTGCTAGTGACATAAATTAGACTTATACAACTCTATAATATTTTTCTTTTCAATCAAGTTATCCACCACAATATACTGGGTCACAGCATGCAAAAATTAATCTTCAAGCCATGGACGGCAATCATCGCCCTGGTCGCACTAATTAGCTCTGCCGCTATTTTAGCGACATCACCAACCCAAGAGTTGTCCGCACAAACGGAAAAGGTGTTATCGGTAAGTGTTATTAATGTTTTACCACAAGAATTTACACCAAGTTATCAAGCCTTTGGGAAAATTGAATCCCCTCGCCTACTATTATTGACGGCTCAAGTCGAAGGAGAAATAACGTATGTTAATAAAGCCTTTATCGAAGGTGGTCAGCTGCTAAAAGGCGATATCATCTATCAGATAGATGATAGTGATTATCAACATAAATTAAATCAAAGCAAAAGTGATTTGAAAATAGCACAAGCGAACTTACAGCTGGAACTCGGTGAGCAAAAAGTTGCAGAAAAAGAATATCAACAAATACGTAGTGATTTCGCTGGTGAAAACATCCTTTTGCAAAAGTCACTAATGTTGCGACAACCACAACTTGAGACAGCAAAAGCAAATGTTACTATTGCACAAAGTAATGTGAATCTTGCTAAAAAAAACCTGCAAAGATGTACCCTTGTTAGTAGCAGTGATTTTACCGTATTAACAAAAGTAATTTATCAAGGAAGTTATGTTAATAAAGGCGATAGTTTAGGAGAGTTAGCACAACTTTCACAACTACGGGTTTCACTTGCTGTCCCCAGTGATATTGCAATACTGCTGCGCATTAACCAAACCGTTAATATTTCATCTGATAGTCATGAAAATTATCAAGCAGTGATATCACAATTATCATCAAGCTTGCATGAGAATAGTCAATTACAGCAAGTATACCTGAGTATAATAAATCCAAAAAAATCGTTCATATTAGGAGAATTCATTACCGCCGACTTAAAATTAACGCCACAACAAAATACCCTTAAACTTCCGCTGAGTGCAATTGATGATGGCATTTTCTGGATTGTCGATCAAAACAAAAAGCTATCAGCAAAAGCCGCTAATATTATTTGGCAAAACAAGAGTTATGCCATTGTAAATAATAATATTGGCATAGCTGACGTCGTAGTTACTAGTGCCATAACTGGCGCAACAGAAGGCATGCTCACTAATATCGTCTCAGGAGTTTTGTAATGGCTACAAAGAGAATAACGTCAAGTAAAAGCATGCTATCAGCTCCGTCACTTTGGATGATTGATAACCCCATCGCCTCAAGCTTATTAACCTTTGCGATTATTATTCTCGGCTTACTTTCGTTTAATAGTATTAACCAAGAGAGTAGCCCTTCTTTTCAAATCAATGAGATTATAATAGAAGCAAGTTACCCAGGTGCCACGCCTAAAGATATCGAACAAGGTATCATTTTAAGCATTGAACATAAGTTAAGAGATAATCCTAATATTGACCGAATAAGCGCCAATGCATACGAAGGCTCTGCGGAAATAATAGTAGAGTTAATTGAAGGTGTTAACCCTGACACTATATTATCGCAAGTTAAAAACAGTATCGATGGCATTAACAGTTTCCCCGTTGAAATGGAAAATCCTACGATTACTTTTGTTGAAGAATTGGACAGTATTGTTGAAATTGGACTGCACGGTAACTTATCAGAATTGCTGATCTACCGTGAAGCATCACAACTAAAACAAGCGCTGTTAGCTGAACTTGAGTTAGCAAAGATTGATATCCAAGGCGCACGTTCACCTGAAGTGGTTATCGAACTTAATCAAGCAAAATTACGCCAATATCAACTCACGTTAGCGCAAGTATTATCTAAAGTGAGAACATCAGTTAATGACGTTCCTGCAGGAAGTATTAATACTCAAGGTGGTGAGATTTTAATTCGCACCTTAGGTAGAAAAGAATTACCCAAGCAATTCGCAGGTATTTCTATTATTACTGACGTTAGTGGAAATAGCGTGACACTCGCTGACATTGCAACCATTAGTGATAGTTTCCAAGGACAAACAAGACCGTTTAAAGTCAATAGTGAAGCAGGATTAGAACTAAAGGTTTATCAAAATAAAAGCAGTAAACCCATAGATATAAGCAAAGAGATTCAAACGTTTATTGCAGACTATCAATCAGAAATCCCCGCAGGATTAACATTAACAATACTGCAAGACCAGTCGGAGCCTTTTAGTCAACGCATTAACTTGTTAACCAGTAATGGTCTTATTGGCATGTTGTTGGTTATCTTAGTGCTATCACTTTTTCTTGATTTAAGATTAGCTTTTTGGGTAAGCATGGGTATACCTATTTCGATAGTCGGCACCTTGGGACTCATGCCATTACTGGATATTCCTATCAACATGATTACCCTCTTCGCTTTTATCATTACCTTAGGAATACTGGTTGATGATGCAGTAATTGTCGCCGAAAATATTTACCTAAAAGTACAGCAAGGTATTGCAATGGATATAGCCCTTAAAGAGGGGGTGAAAGAGATGACCTTACCTGTGGTGTTTTCAGTAGCAACCAATATTATTGCGTTTATCCCACTGCTTTATGTACCGGGAGAACTGGGTGTTATGTATAAACCCATGACCCTACTCATTTTTGCTATTTTCATCGTTTCTCTTATCGAAGCCTTATTAATCTTGCCTCTTCACTTAAGGCATATTGATAAGCCGATGCGTTTTCGGGTTATATCTACTGTTCAAGCTTATTGCTTTAAACGCTTCGACCACTTTAAAACATCGGTTTATGCTCGATGGTTACGAGTCAGTTGCAATAATCCTGTTACGATAATTATCATCTTTGTATCACTTGCTACGCTCGTTTTCTCTTGGGTTTACAGTGGCCGAGTTGACTCTAGCTTTGTGCCTAAAATTGAATCGACTCGTATCGATGCCGAGGTTGAATTTCCTACGGGTGCGCCGTTAACCGATAAAATAAACATTATTAATTATATTGAAGCGGCTGGTATCAAAGCTATTAAGAGCTTGAACGGACAACATGATTATAAGTTTCGCATGCAAGATATTGGCTCAAGCAGTGGCTCTTCAACGTTTATGATTGTTGCAGATGATCAACGGAATTTTACCGCTAAAGAATTTGTCGATGTTTGGCGGATCAATATTGGTGAAGTACCTGGCGTTAAATCAATTTTTTTTGACTATCAAGTTGGTCCAGGTGGCGGTAAAGAGCTTGTGATCGAGTTAGGCCACAAGAATACTGAAATATTAAACCTTGCGGCTAATGAGTTAATGGAAGGATTAAAGAGAATATCAGGCGTTACTGATATTGATAGTGCTCTGATGGATGGCAAACTCCAATATAACCTGGAACCAACGCCTTTAGGAAGGAATCTTGGCTTTACCAGTGATAACTTAGGAGAGTTGATTCGGTTACGTTTTTTTGGTGGCGAAGCTATTCGACAAATCGTTGCCGGAGATGAAGTAAAAGTAAGAGTTATGATGCAAAGAAATCAGCAGTATTATGCTAATCAACTCAGTCAGTTAATCATCACAGCACCTAATGGTGATATGGTTGAATTAGGACAAGTTGCTAATATTACTACCACTAAAGCTGCCACAAGTATTAATCGTGTTGATGGTATTCAACTAGTGGAAGTTACCGCCAGTATATTGCGCCAAGTAGCCAGCGCTTCTTTAATACTTAACACCGTCGAAGAAGATTTATTAAGCAAATTAAGTGCTAAGTACCCTGAACTTGACGTAGAGCTTGGTGGTGAGGCGCGAATAGAATCAAAAGTTAATGCGGAAATTATAAAAGGAGCAGGCCTAGCATTCGCGCTTATTTTTGCTATGTTAGCAATAATTTTTCGTAACTACCTTGACGCGATTTTGGTGCTACTTATTATTCCCTTTTGCATAGCCGCTGCTATGTTAGGGCATATTGTGATGGGTTATTCGTTTAGTGTTATGAGCCTATTTGGCATGATTGCACTTTCAGGTTTAGTCATAAATGGTTCATTTGTCATGTTGCTTAAAGTTAAAGCCTTGAGAAAGGACGGTATGGATTATAAAGAGGCGGTAATAGAGGCATCGTTGAACCGTTTTAGACCAGTAGTATTAACAGCAGTCACTACTGCAGCGGGTTTATTTCCCATGCTATTTGAAACATCAACACAAGCATTATATTTAGTACCTATGGTCATTAGTTTAAGTTTTGGTTCGGTATTCTCTATTGCCACTATTTTGTTGTTAAGCCCTGCAATGTTTACATTGTCAGAGCAATTTAAAAACAAAAATTATGTTACCGAGTCGCTAGGAAATCTGGAGGCAAATGCTTAACGCTCAAACAAAACTAGTTTTATCACTTATCAATATAAATTTTGAATGATCTAACGTTATCGACGGTCTATTGAAATACAGTACATTAATGGCACTCAATATGAATAAAAGTTTTATAGCGTTA
>OJIR01000343.1_pt1 | contig 15523 bp, 8 predicted proteins | sample 1595711 | NCBI WGS metagenome assembly OJIR01 (sample SAMN05416846, study PRJEB24817) | seawater metagenome | isolation source: Sea water | place: Canada:Atlantic | collected 2013-07
TTGATGCTGCGGGTAATGCTGGGGTAGGCGCAACCGGTCCAACGTTAAGCATTGATACTCAAGCACCAAGCCTAGTGATTACATCAGATGTTGATGCTTTGAAGGCTGGCGAAACTGCCACAATCACCTTTACGTTCAATGAAGCGCCAATAGGTTTTGGTGAGGAAGATTTAGCTGTTGCTGGCGGTGAGTTATCAGCGCCTGTTGCTTCAGAGTCCGATCCAAAGGTCTATACCGCAACATTTACGCCGACTGCTGGCAGTGAAACAACTGGCAGTGTAAGTGTTAGTTCTGGTTCCTATGTTGATGCTGCGGGTAATGCTGGGGTAGGCGCAACCGGTCCAACGTTAAGCATTGATACTCAAGCACCAAGTCTTGTTATCACATCAAATGTTGCAAACTTAAAGGCTGGCGAAACTGCTACTCTCACCTTTACCTTCAGTGAAGCACCTATTGGTTTTGGTGAGGATGATTTAATTGTTATTGGTGGTGAGTTGTCAGCACCTGTTGCTTCAGAGTCCGACCCAAAAATTTATACTGCAATATTTACCCCGACTGTTGGCAGTGAATCGACGGGCAATGTAAGTGTTAGTTCTGGTTCCTACTTTGATGCTGCGGGTAATGCTGGGGTAGGCGCAACCGGTCCAACGTTAAGCATTGATACTCAAGCACCAAGCCTGTTGATTACTTCAGATGTTGATACTTTGAAGGCGGGCGAAGCTGCAACTGTCACCTTTACCTTCAGTGAAGCACCTACTGGTTTTAGTGTTAATGATATTGCCGTAAGTGGCGGTTCATTGGGCAATGACTTTGCTGTCAGCCAAAACGATGCCAAAGTTTATACTGTAACTTTTACGCCTACTGCAAACAGTGAAGGCTCAGCCAGCATTAGCGTGGCTGATAATAAGTACACTGATGCAACGGGTAATGCTGGTAGTGGTGCGGTTGCGCCAAGCTTAACGTTTGATACCCAGGCCCCAAGTCTCGTTATAACATCCGACACGACAAGTCTAAAAGCTGGCGAAACCGCCGCCATCACCTTTACGTTTAGTGAGGTGCCAATAACCTTCATTGAAAATGACGTTATCGTCAGTGGTGGACTGTTGTCAGGCTTTGGGCCTATTACGCCAGGCTCCAGAGTGTACACCGCTACCTTTACCCCAACGACCCATAGTGAATCGGACGCCAGTATTAGTGTTGCCTCTAACACATTTACGGATCAAGTAGGGAATGCCGGAACGGGTTTTGATATCACGCTCAGTATAGACACAAAAGCACCGAACACTCCAAGCCTGGTTCTCAATCAAGATACAGGGGTTAGCGCCTCAGATAGCATTACCAGTGATCCAGCAATTTTGATTCAAAACCTTGAAATAGGTGCGCGCTGGGAATATCGCTTAGGGGCGAGCAGTAGTTGGATTGCAGGGGGTATTGCCCAAGCTTCAGAAAGCCAGATTAATTTGGCTGCGAATGAAATTTATGCCATTGGCGCTATTCAAGTTCGCCAGACTGATGAAGCGGGAAATCAGAGCGCTATTGGTCAAAATTCAAACGTATTGGAAATTGATAGTACTGCGCCTGTGGTTACCGAGGTCAACATTACCAGTTCGGGACCCTACGAGGTGGGAGAGTTTGTTGAGATCAGTGTAACGTTTGATTCTGAGATTTTTGTAGATACTACAAATGGCAACCCAGAAATTTACTTAGAGTTAGGCTTCGGCATTTATGTTCTGGCCTCCTATCGAGGCCTTTCCGAAGATAACACCCTCGTCTTTGAGTACTCTAGAAATTCCCGTATAAACTATGGTTTCTCTGTTGTCGCTAATTCCCTGCATGTCGGCGGTGCGGTGATTGTCGACGCAGCAGGGCATTCAATTCGCACCAGCCACGGTGTAGCTGTAGAAGCACTTCTTGAGCTTCGCGAGGGAGCCACTATTTATTTCTCGGTCAATACGTTTGGAATAAATTAGTACCTTGACACTGCCATAGTGAAGACGAACAACTCTAGTGGCGGTGTCTTCTACAAAAACGGGGTAGCTGTAGACCAATTTTTCGTCGCGGACTTGCGATCTTTTAGTGTGTATTTTGTAGATGATGGGGACGAGCAGGGGCCGCAATTTGATTTGTCCATAACCGACGGCTCCTTGCCCGAACATCAAATCGATTTAACTGTTAATTATATTCCAGTTAATGATGCGCCTTTATTGCCAAGCAGCGATCATCACATTAATTTGCGTGGCGCAGATTCTGTAGTGCTTACTGAGAATATGTTGGGTGTAATCGACCCAGATACGGCCGCTAGCAACGTAACAATCAGCGTCAGCAGCATTGCCGGTCTTGAAATTTTACGCAGTAATATTGTGACAACATCGTTCACATTAGCCGATGTTCAAGCTGGCATCATAAGACTCAATAACCTTGGTGATGCTACGCCATTATTGCAACTGTCGGTAAATGATGGCGCAAGCGATGATCAAGTTTTGGCTCTTCAATTCAATGAACTGGACTTGCTTAGTGAGATAACTTTAAGCGCTACAGTTTTGGGTAATGGTCGATCGCAAATTGAAATTAGCGGTCTGTTAGACGCGGGTTTTGCACCACACAGTACCTTGCAAGTATCGACTAACGATGGGCAATCCTGGCAGACAATTGAGGTTAATCCCAACTTGACTTATGTGGGTGGGATAAACTACCAGGATGCGCGTTGGGCAAATGAAAATTTTAACTATGCGAGTAGTTGGGCGGGCACTGGCTTTGGGCTATCGGGGACTCAGCGCGGTGCTCCGGAAAATATTTCAATCGGCGAGATCGAGGGAAGAACGGCGCTTACTTTTGTAGATGGCCCTCGCGATGCGGCGTGGTATGCAGCTAATCCTGGTGCGTCAACGGCTAATGTATATAAAAATCAAGATGGCGAAGGGCAGGATGACTTTTTCTGGTATCAACCAGATTGGCATGCCAGTGACAGGCCCTATTTTTCAGCGCATATTTATAAACCTGCAGGAAATGTGTTGGCATTTCGAATACCGGTGCTTCATGCAGATTCCGACGGCACGGGTGAGTACAGATCCTACCCAGCCATCTGGATACACGACAGCCATGTTGCGCTTCGTGCCGGCGGCCGCTATGACATTGGGGTTGCTGCCGATGCTCCAAACGACTATGTGGGCTGGTTAACCGCAGGCTTGCACGTATCCGCAGACGGTGATTTACACTACTTCCTCGCTAAAGATCATGTTGAGAATGTTTTTACCAGTGAACATCTAATCACAACAAATAAGATGATCACTGACGAAACCCCAGGTTACGGCTATGACGTTTTTCCTATTGTGCGACGCAATGATGCCACGGTTATGGTATCTAACGTCTTCTACAACGGTCCAAATGCGATTCAAGATCTCTCTTATAGCAAACAGTTGAATGATGCCAGTTGGAGTATTACCGATGCCCAAGATTATGGGAGTGCTGCTCAACTAGATTACAGTTTTAGAATTTTGGATGTTAATGGCAATGTCCAAGAGCGGTTGAATTACGACAGCGTTAATGTGCAAAACCTGGTCGATAACGGAGATATTGTCCTCACTGATAACGGCAGCTTGTATCGCGACTCTGCAGTGATGAGCGCTGCTAGAGATCCGGAAATTTTTCAAATTGTTGAAGGGCAAAGCTTAACTTTGTCCGCGGGGATGCTCGGTGTTGATCATCATACTGATGCTGCGCTATTAACAATTAGCGGCGTCAGCGGCGGTATTTTTTATCGCGACGATGTTGCTGTAGAGCATTTTAGTGTTGAGGATTTACGCGCTGGCCGTGTGTCTTTTGTTGATGACGATAATGAACAGGCGCCACAAATTGTATTAACAATTAAAGAAGCAGGGCAGCCGGCGCGAGATATTAACTTGAGCAACCCTTATGTTTCGGTCAACGACGCGCCTCTGGTGCCAGATAATGACCAGCATATTAATTTGCGTAATTCCGATCAGGTTACGCTGACTGCGAGCATATTGGGTGTCAGTGATCCTGATACAAACTCCTCTGCTGTGGTGATTAATGTTATCAGTATTGCTGGCTTAGATATTAAGCTGAGTGATGCTTCGGTAACTTTCTTCACCCTAGCGGATGTCGAACGGGGCCATGTAACGCTGAATAAGTCTGGTGACGTTGACCCCACTTTACAGTTGTCGGTAAATGACGGCGCAAGCAGTGATCAAGTTGTGGACGTGCAATTCAATGAACTTGGTTTACTTAACGATATTACAGTATCCGCAAGAGCTCTAAATAGTGAACAATCGCAAATTGAAATTAGCGGCCTGCTAGATTCGGATTTTGCGCCACACAGTACCTTGCAAGTATCGACTAACGACGAGCAAACCTGGCAGACAATTGAGGTGGATCAAAACTTGACTCTTGTGGGTGGGGTAAACTACCAAGATGCGCGTTGGGTAAATGAGGATTTTAACTATGCGAATGGTTGGGCAGGTACTGGATTTGGCCTTTCCGGAACTCAACGCGGCGCTCCGGAAAACATATCTATCGGTGAGATAGAGGGCAGAACAGCGCTTACTTATACATCAGGCCCTAGAGATGCAGCTTGGTATGCGGCTAATCCCGGCGCATCAACTGCTAACGTATATAAGAATCAAGACGGCGAGATTCAGGATGATTTTTTCTGGTATCAGTCGTCATGGACTCCCAGTGATAAACCCTATTTTTCCGCGCATGTTTATAAAGGAGCTGGCAGTACTCTTGGGTTCCGGCTGCCCGTAAAGTATGAGTACTCCGATGGAAACTTATATGATTCGTGGCCAGCGATATGGATCTATGATAATTCAGTGAAGCTTCGCGGGCCAAACCGTTATGATATTTCTCTTCCTCCAGTTGAGGATAATGAATATGTTGGATGGCTAACAGTAGGAATACATGTTTCGACCGATGGTGACCTGCATTATTTTCTAGCGGCGGACCATGTCGAAAACGTTTTCACCAGTGAACATCTGCTGGCTTCTAACAAAGCACTCACTGCTGGCTACGACGGTTTTCCATACGCGTTTTGGCCGGTAGCTCGGCAGAATGACGCAACCGTCATGATTTCAAATCTTATTTATGGGGATGGAAATGCCATTCAAGATTTGTCCTATAGCAAGCAGTTGAACGATGCCAGTTGGAGCATTTCTGACACCCAAACTCACGATAACGACGCTCAACTAAACTACAGTTTTAGAATTTTGGATGTTAATGGCAACGTCCAAGAGCAGTTGAATTACGACAGCGTTAATGTGCAAAATCTGGTCGATAACGGCGATATTGTTCTCACTGAGAACGATAGTCTATATAGAGATATGGATGCCTCGTCAGAAAGCGCCTCGGCGAGTAATCGAGTTGCGACTTCTAGTCGAGCCGAAGTTAATCCGATTAACGGTGAGATTTTGGTGGGCACTGACGCAGACGATGTTTTGCTAATAAGAGATTTAAGTTTTGTAACGCTAGATGGTGGCCTAGGAACAGATACCTTGCGCTTTGATGCAGCTTTGACTGTGGATTTCCGTGATTTAGCGGACGAGGCAATCAGCAGTATAGAAGTGATCGACATAGCCAACGATGGCGGAGACAGTACTCTAGCTTTCGACGTATCGGACGTTTTGAATTTCAGTGAAACGACGGATGAATTAATTATTCAAGGGAAGGTCGGGGACACAGTCGATTTGGCTAATATTGCTGAGGGTTATGCCGGAGCTTGGGTAATAGTGGGTGGCGCTGCAGCAGCAACCATTTATAGTTATGTGGATGCCGGCCAAGGTCTTGCAAGTGTAATTGTTGATGATGCTATTTTGGTAAATGTCCTAGGCTAGCGTTTAGTAATGCGCAGCGAAAACCCAAAATTTGGGTGGGTCGCTGAGGTTTTCCGCTTTTAGCTGGTCTGTAATTTTCAGTTGGACCTTTCTTCATACTGCCTTGCCTGAAGCGATCAGCTAAGCCTGTTGTTGGAATGCGCGTAGTTCTCTCGCTTTTCTTAACCCGCTCAAGTTCTTATTTCACTCTTTGTAAGTCTAGATAGGAATTCTTCACAAGCTCATTTTATTGGTGGGGAGAGTGTGACGATTTCAACTGTGCAGGGGTATTTGTTATGGTGGTCATCCACATAATAAGGATCTAATGATGCCCACGGTTGATTCTTTCGAATTGGGTACCTTTCGCGCGGAAACACGCGCTTGGTTGGAAGCCAACTGCCCATTGTCAATGCGTACGCGAATGCTTGAGGGTGAAGAAATAAACGGCGGTAATAAACGCCGCAGTACTAACCCCGACGCGCACCTATGGCTAACTGCTATGGCTGAGAAAGGTTGGACTGTGCCTACTTGGCCTGTAGAGTTTGGTGGCGCAGGACTCAGTAAAGAAGCCTTCGTGGTGCTGATAGATGAGCTGCAACGCATTAATGCGCGCCCGCCATTAGGAGGTATGGGCGTGTCGATGATCGGTCCAACGTTGCTTGAGTACGGCAGCAATGAACAAAAGGAAGAACATTTACGGCCTATAGCCCGTGGTGACCTGGCGTGGTGCCAAGGTTATAGCGAGCCAGGGGCGGGATCAGATTTAGCGAGTCTGCAAACTTTTGCCGAAGACAAAGGCGACTATTTTTCCGTGAACGGGGCAAAAATTTGGACTTCGGGTGCCCATTATGCGGATTGGATGTTTTGCCTTGTACGCACCAATAAAGAGGTGCCCAAACACCAGGGCATTAGCTTTGTGTTGTTTTCTATGGACAGCCCCGGTGTGACCACCAAGCCCATTGAATTGCTCAACGGTAAATCGCCATTCTGCCAAACCTTTTTTGATGACGTGCGCGTGCCGAAAGACAATTTAGTTGGTCAGCTCAATCAAGGTTGGACCGTAGGCAAAAGGTTGTTACAGCACGAACGCTCTGGGCTGGCCGCGCTGGCCAGTGCCGACAAGATTGGGCCTATGGAGCGTATTAAGCCGAAACTGAAGTTGAGCAACCTTGCGCGTAAATATGCCGCTGATCAGACCACCATTGAACCGGGCTTGCGCAAGGGTTTGATCGAAAATGAGATGCTTAAGCAAGCCTTTTTCCTTACTCAACAAAGAGCCATGGAAGAAACGGCCTCCAGTGCGCCGGGTGCTGCGACCTCTATCTTTAAATATGTGGAAGCCAATTACGTTAAAGAGCAATTGGAACTGCAGTTGCGTATTCGCGGCACTCAAGGCCTTGGCTGGGAGGGCGCTTCCTTTGATGATGAAGAAATTTCAATGTGCCGTCTTTGGTTAGAAGCCAAGTCAATTTCTATCGCCGGAGGGTCGAACGAGATTCAGCTCAATATTATTGCCAAGCGTGTACTGGGGTTACCCGACTGATTTTTGGAGCGCGCTTAGAATCGGGGAGATAAAAGTGACAGAAGTAATTACTGGGCCGCTATGGGCGGCAAGAAACTGGTCGGCAGATGGTGGCGCGGGCAGCATTCATGATGATGAGACCGCAGCTGAACTGGGTTTTCGCGGCGGCACAGTCGCCGGTGATGTGCACATGAACCAATTCCCGCCTGTCTTGCTGAAAATTTTTGGTAATGCATGGTTTGAGCGCGGCAACCTTTCGCTGAGCTTTAAAAATGCCACAATAGATTTGGAGAGGGTGCAGGTTTTTGCTTGGCCACGTAAGCCGGGTGAAGATTCCGTACGCGTATGGATGGAGCGCGAAGACGGCTTGCTGGTGGCGACAGGTACAGCCTCGGTGGGGGATCATTCGGTGTCTGAGTTGCGCAGCAAAGACTATCGTCCTTGCGACCCAAGCGATCTGCGTATCCTGCATCGCCTACAGCCCGGCATGTCTCTAGGGACTTATGAAGTGACAACCGATCCAACTAAGCAGTTTCACCGCTTTGATACCCACGTGATCAGCGATCCGTTAGATTGGTATCGTCATGCTTCGCCATGGGGTGCGCCGGTTTCAGCGCCGTGTACAGTGATTGAGTATTTGTGGGCTTACCCAATGCAAGGCCTAACCCCGTATACAGGCGATTCAGTAGGTTTGTTTGGCGCCATCGAAATTGGTTTTGACCATGGGCCGTTTTTGCTGAATCAAGCGTATCGGCTTGAGAGCAAGGTTTTGTGTGTCGGCCAGAGTCCGCAAACCGAGTATGTTTGGTATGAGACCCAGGCGTTTAACAGGGACAATAAGCGTGTTGTTTCAATGTTGATGCAGTCGCGGGTAATGAAGGCATCTTCAGCTGAGTATACTAATACCCTATAGCAAGGGCGACAGTAATCGGACGAAGGCGCGCAAGGATACTTATTGAGTGTTTTCCGTGTCGGCTTGCCATTAGGAAATATTGGTTATGGTTAATGAAACGAAAGGCATGCTGATTGGTGCTATTGGTGTGCTGATATTTAGCCTAACGCTGCCTTTTACCCGTATCGCGGTATTAGAGCTGAGTCCTCTGTTTGTGGCATTTGGTCGAGCGCTGCTTGCTGGTCTGTGTGCGGTGGGTTGGCTATATTTTTCTAAGGCGCAAAGACCGACAAAAACTCAACTCTACAAACTCTTGGTTATCGCCATTGGCATTGTTTACGGATTCCCCATCTTTACGTCCGTTGCCATGACCACATTGCCGTCTGCCCACGGAGGCATCGTATTGGGCGTGTTGCCTCTAGTTACTGCAATTTTTGGCGCCTTGCGCTTCAAAGAAAGACCCTCCATAAGTTATTGGCTGGCGGCATTGTTTGGCTCGCTGCTGGTCTTGGGCTATGCTTACTTAGACGGAGTAACGGGTTTGATGTTGGGCGACTTGTGGTTGTTAATAGCCATCATCTTTGCCGCAATAGGTTACGCGGAAGGTGGCAAGTTATCTTCGGAGCTGGGCGCGATCAATGTAATCAGTTGGGCCTTGGCGCTGACGCTGCCAATTAATCTTGTTGCCACTTATCTGTTTTTTGACACGCCCTTAGAGGCGGTCTCCAACGAAGCCATAGGTTCATTTTTGTACGTGGCATTATTTTCCATGTATATAGGCTTCTTTTTTTGGTATCGGGGTCTTGCAGTGGGCGGTGTTGCCCGAGTGGGGCAGGTGCAATTGCTGCAACCCTTCGCCACGCTTATAGGCGCTTATTTTTTGTTAGGCGAGCCATTTACTTTACTTAATGCAGTTTTTGCTGGGGTCGTTTTCTTGGTAGTCGTGATAGGACGTAAAATGCCTATACACAATAACTAAATTTATACTGTATTCGTCTATGAGGGCTGCTCTGTCGCGTTAATCGGACAGTTCAAGGGTTGAAGTTTACGTGTAGGGATTTTTTGACTGTACTGTTGGCAAATACGCTAAGTTTCTTTGTCAGAGGTAGAGCCTAGGTGTTTGATCACCCAGGCCCCTGTGGAAAATCACTCGCTTTGTGTTGGGATTATCTCAAAATCGTCAACTACTTCGTATGCTGGTTGATAAGACCACTCAGCCCTTGAGTCGAATACGTCCAACCCAGCCTCTTTCGTAATGCCAGAGGTCTCGCCTTCCGGTACATAGAAACGATGTCGACGCGCACCCCACCGGTTTTCAAAGCTAGCATATCCTTCAGAAGTCTCGTCGACTTTCCAATTTAAGCTCCAGAACCTTACAGGCAAATTACCAAGTTGTAGTTCTCCGTTTGCTCTTTCTATGTTCAATGGTCTATTTGTTTCAGCATTTCTGAAGATTATGAATCGCTGTGGAGCGGCCATACTCTCTATTAACCATTTAGTTCTTGAGGCGGATTCTAATGGAGCAAATTTCGCTACGTTAGCATTCGCTTGGCCTGGGTCATAGAGTATTGATCCTGAGCGGCGATTGATTAGAGTAGCTACATCCCTAGTTCTAACTACTGGTAGTTCTAACTCACTCAAAAACTTCGCAGAGTATTGCCATTTAGACCTGCTGTTAGCGTCGCTTGTAGAAAAAATGTTCGGTGCGTGCTGTGTTCGTACAGTGCCATTTCCGGCATCGTGTAAATAGATATATGCGCCGTGTCGGGCGCCCAATACAAATTCATTTGTTGCGCGCGTAGTGAACTGAAGGTGCCACTGCCCAGCCCAGAACGAGTATGGTACTACGCTGTCTGCATGAACTTTGTTTTCATAGGATTCGTTATTCAGAGTTTTTGCAGTGCTAAGGTTAACGAATCGCAAGAACTGGGTTTGTCCATTGGGATCAATAAGCCACCGATTATTGTGGTTTGCCCCGGTAACAAGCGCGCCACTCCCTGGTTCAACGTTACCAAAGCCTTGCTCAGTGAAACTATTGGAAAACTCAATCACCACAGGTTCGTCTAATTGTTGCACAACAGCGGGAGGGGGGAGGCCTGCTCCTGCAATTTTTAATATTAAACTAAAATACCCTGGATCATTCCTATCGGTTTCAGAAGCCTGAATAATTGGTCCGCTTCCATCTAGTACGTTTGCAATGAACCCTTGTATATTCTGGTCGAGCTCATCAATCTCTGTGTTGTGAAAGGTGACGATTGTTGTGCAATGACTTTCATTAAAATTTCTCTGGCGCGGGATGTAGTAGCCAAAATTTGGGTAATTGTCTAATTCGGCGATAAGATTGTGGGTGTCTCTTTCCCACCGAGTACGTAATATTGGCCATCTGCTATTAGGGGTATTGCCTAATGCCATTTCCGGATGCAAGCGTTCGTATGAATAGCTGGAAAAATTTCTATCCTCCCAAAATTGAGTGTGGGCCATCCGATCATTCGGGAACTGGTTAGCCATAGAACCGTAGATGGATCCCATATTATTTGTATCAAAGCTTGGCAATCGTTCCGACAAATAATTTATTGCGCCATTATCCAGTCCCCACGATTCACGAATTTGCAAGTGTAGGGGAAGAGATGGGTGATCTGCACGATTAGAACTTAGCGGCGCGTTGTATATTGGTCCTGAGTCATCGATCAAGAATCCTTTGATTGGATCTAAGTCTTGGCGCAAGTGAGGATAATTGGTCAGGCTGCCGACGCCTCCAGAGCTGCAGCCGGTTGCTAGCATTTGTGGCGGTTTGGGAAGATTATTTTTTAACCAAGCCAGTACTGCTCTTACGTTTCTCACGCCATTGTGAAGCCACGGTAATTTTTCACTAGGATTGTCCGGGTTTACATAAAGAGCCACTGTGTCACCGCTGAATATGTCCCCTGTACAATACGGCATATAAACTGCAGTCCACTCTACCGGTTCTACATGGTCCTGTGGTGCAAGGAACGACAAACCGCTGGAAATTAGTGGGCTCACCGTGTTTGTTCCTTGGGAGTCCAGGTAGTTATCGGGAATGCCGTTGGGGTTTCTGGCGCCGCGAATACCTGTTTCGCCCGTACAGGACTCGTAGTCCACACACGCGCCTCCTGGCTCAAAGTAAATGATCATATTGGTGGTTTTGGGTTTTCTATTGACAAAGAATTTGTAGGGGCTACCGTTCCCACATACGGCACCGGTCTCGGGGCTTAATTGGACGACTTGCCACTGTGAAAAATCTCCCGGATTGAATTCGTCGTCAAAATCCTATGGATTCGGTATTAGGGGAAAGTTATCCGCATTCATTTGAAGTGACGTTACTTCATTGTCTGCTGCGTATGGATTTTCTTTGCTTTCGGCGATTTGCTCTGCGTTAAGATAACCAAGCTCTAGCGCCGAATCCTGAACAAAAAAGTTGGGTGGTAAGTCGGTGGTAGAGTCGTTATCGGCCAGCGCCGTAGGGACTCCGCAGAAACTGCTGTAGGTGAGCAATGCGATTGCGATTATAAGGGTCTTATTGCTATATCCAAGTTCTTTCATTTGAAAAACTCCCCCACGACTATTCGTCAGTGGAATTGTGTTTTGCTTTCTCGATTCATACAACGGAGATGGGTATAACATATCGTTATCAAAATTGTTGTGCAAAATTTGGCTTTCTTACAGACGGTATTTTTTTTCGTTCAAGGGTAGGATTTGAGAAAATGTCAAATTTCTCTTTACATAAAAATCTCTAGTTTTTCTCCTAACAGCTTTTTTATTAGACAAATATGCGATGTCAAAGGCTTCGGTAATTTTCTTCTAGCATAGTGCGTTGCGGTTCACTTCAATTCAATTAGGGTAAAGGGGTGTGGCCTATTTGGTTAAGTTCTGGTGGGTGAAGGAAAGCGTGGTATTGTCTTCCTAGGTTGTTTTGCTAGGCATTTTTTTCTTTCTCTATTGTGCTCGAGTTTCAAATCTCTTTTGTTTGTGTTTGGTTTGCTAGGTGATTGAGTAAAAGCCGGGGTGCCGAGTCGTTTTTCCAATCCCTCTTTGTTGATGAGCTGTTTTGGGGCGACATTAGAGAGTATCTAGGGAATGCAGTGACGATATTCAGAAAAATGGTAAACCTATCTTGTGCGAAAAAAAATGGACTCGCACGGAGTTTTGGAAATAATTAAGCAGTTTTTCTAAACTGCACACTTCACCGTATGCTCCACTCCTCGTGAGTATTAAACCTTTCGTCTTCAACTTCTTTCTTATTGTATTGATAAATGCATCTTAAAATCTCTTTCGCTCACGTTGAGGTTAGTATGAAAAAAATATTGATATACGCAGGGATTTTTGGTGCTGCATTATTATTGGTGGGATTTCAAAAGGGCTTCTTTAATTTTTCAAAAATGGTTGAGCCCGGCGTCACGCAAGCCCCTCAGAGTTCGAACGTTAGTTTTATAGACGAGAATGATGTGACCTCAATAGCCAGCGATAACTCTATAGAGGGCTCGGTCACTGCCATTAACAAAAGACCAGTTAGCAATACATCACTTGAGGAATTTTTGGCATTTGAGGCGAAAAGCAGGGGGTTACGGGTTGAGCTAGAAGCACTTAATGACATTGAGCGCGGCATTAGATTGGATAAGTATCTAGAAGATTTAGAAAGATTTGAGGCGGATGATCGGTTCATAGCTCAAGAAGCGATGCTGATGAAAATCCAAATTTTGGAGCTTCGGCAGTTTGAGCAAAGCGTTTTAGAGGAGCAGTCACTTGCGATCGCTGCCGAATATCGAGTCCGAAGCGAGCAAGCTGCATCGAACGTGGGAGACAACCCTAGTAAAGAGTCGGTGATGTATAAAGCTGAGGCTCAGCGAATTATTGCTGAGGTAGCTGCGATGGGTGATAGCGCGTTTGGCGATGGAATTTCTCGAAATGAATATCTACGACAACAGCTGCAAAATGTTCGGGTCAAAATTTATGCGAAGGGGGAGCAATAACGGAGCTTGGGCTGCAAGTTTAGTTAAACAAGGATGCAATAGGGTTTAGGAAATTGCTTACCTAGACCGTTTTGCAAGCTAATGTTCTTGTGCGAGATCTAATTTGTAGTATTTTGCTACTTTATAGGTCGGTCGATAACTCCGCTCAGTTCTTGGATTGAATATGGCTGGCCGAGCTTCTTGCTCAACCCCGACGTTTCACCTTCAACAGCATAAGTCCGGTATTGGTGGGACCTCCATTGATTTTTGAAGTTTACATACCCTTTAGAAATCCGATCGACCTTCCAATTTCCGCTCTAGTATCTAACTGTAGCATGCCGATTTGATACTTCCAGTTTGCTCTCTGGATGTTCATGAGGGTTTTGGTACCCGCATTTACCGGTACTGTGTCCTGCTCTAGAGATGCAACTCTTGTATCAACCATTTCTTGCTAGTTGCGGCTGTTGCGGAAGGATATTTTGCAACGCCGGCGAAAATCAGCCCCGGATCTTAAAAAGATAACACTCGATTGACGGTTAGTCAGAGAAACCATCTCTCTGATTTTTGCTAATGGTTGGTTTGGTTCGTTTTAAATTTTGGCAGAGTATTCCCATTTAAATCTTTTGTTTGCCGTATTAGTTTGAATTTTTCCGGCATTTAGGTCCACGAATCTCAAGAATTTGGATAGCTCGAGTGGGGTAGGTGCAGCTTTTGCAACCGTTGGTTACGCTCACTGGCGCTTATTTTCTACTAGGAGACTCGCTTACCGTACTCAACGCCACTTGTGCCGGAGCCGTTTTTTTTTGCGGTTATTATTGGGCTTAAAATGCCTATCTTTTCGACCTATATGGCATCCACGCTAGCTTGACGCGCTTGGCATCCTATAAACACCCTCTGTCCTCTTCAAATACCGGCCGTCAGGTACGCCTTGTATGTGCTGACGGCTTTCTAATCAATTCACTTTTTATGTATTTGGGCCATGGTCTTAATGCTTTTTGCTTTGAAGAATTATTGAAAGGGGGAGGTGTGTCTCATTTCCAGCAACAAAAATTTTTACAATTGGCGGTAGAATATTTTGCTCTAGGCTCGCAGCAGAATTTAGCGGTGCTAGAAATTGGTTCCTTCGACGTAAACGGTTCTATTCGCAGCCTCTTTAGCGCCCAGAACTATGTCGGGGTTGATCTTGTAGAAGGGCCTGGTGTAGATGTGGTTGCGGGTGGACAGTCATTAGATTTTGCGGATGCCAAGTTCGATGTGGTGCTATCGTGCGAAGTTTTTGAGCACAATCCGTTCTGGCAGGAAACCTTCGAAAACATGCATCGAATGCTTAAACCAGGAGGTCTGCTAATTATGACTTGTGCCTCTCGAGGGCGTAGAGAGCACGGCACCACTCGCACCTCTCCAGAAAACTCTCCGGGCACTCAGTCTTTAAACTGGGATTATTATCGCAATCTCACGGCTACTGATTTTGACTGTTTTGATGTTGATGCAATGTTTTCCAGTCATCGGTTTGACTACAATAAGTTCAGTCGCGATTTGTACTTTTTAGGTGTTAAGGCGTCACAGGACGGGGAGGCAATGTTGCCATGGAACGAGGCAGACCTTACCGCGGCCTTGCAACCAGCATTTGCTTATAAACCTGAACGGGTAGAGCAAAGAGGCTCCTTACGATATTTATACTTCCTCTTCAGGCAAAAAAAATACGGTCTTTACTCAAGGGTTTTTTCTGACAAAACCTACCAAAATATTCGCTGCACCAATTTGCTTAATCTACTGTTTAGTAGGTAGGCTAGGCACGAAGGTTAGGGTACCTAAAGCTAGAACTCACATTGGTCATTGCCAGCGGCGGGTAGTTTCTCACAGATAGACGCCAGTAGTTGGGTTGCAGGTTTAGTACAGCACGTGGATGACTGAGATGGCAGACAAAATAGTTTTAAGCGGTTTTATCGCAGTGGCTCATGCAGAAGTAGAGGTGGTTTTAAAGCATTTGCCAGAACACGTTGCCTTAACTTTGGCCGAACCCGGGTGTTTGGTTTTTGAGGTACGTCAACGAGCGGGTACGCCGACTATTTTCGATGTTTACGAAGAATTTCAAGATGCCGAGGCATTCGCTGGGCACCAAGCACGCGTTAAGGCAAGTTCTTGGGGTGCAGTGACTAAAGATGTTGAACGCACTTATACAGTTACTGGTACCTAGCAGGCTTTTTAGCTTCTGCCCACCTCCTTCTCACATTCAGCCAAAAAATGGCTAAAGATTCGTTCTAATGGTTTGTTTCGAGGCTGGCGCTGTTAATATAGCGGCTTCTAAATCACC
>OJIR01000352.1_pt1 | contig 15197 bp, 3 predicted proteins | sample 1595711 | NCBI WGS metagenome assembly OJIR01 (sample SAMN05416846, study PRJEB24817) | seawater metagenome | isolation source: Sea water | place: Canada:Atlantic | collected 2013-07
GAGTCCGTCTCGTGGGCTCGGAGATGTGTATAAGAGACAGCTACTAACGGCGCATTTGAATTTAATACCACTTCTCTTCGACTGCAGTGGTCACAGGCAAACTGGGCGACATCGGTGCTCACATTGATTCGTGCTGCATCGAGCAAATAACTGCGCGGGCGGGTGTCCTCGTCTGCCTCTCTGGAGGTTCCCAGTAACCAGCCATCATCCGTAAGACGATCTAACAATAGTTGATAAATATCTCGTGGGCTAGCAAGGGACAGCGCACCGCGAAACAGCGATCGGTACAGCCAGTCTTTAAACCAATTGGTTAACGCATCGCTATTTATATTATCGAAGTGCGTCAATCCGCCCCGCATCGATACTGGCCTTGGGGCCAGTCCATTCCGCACATTCAAGCCGGGCATCATTCGATCTAAGTCCAACGTTTTTCCTGCTGCGAAATCGCCTAACCGCCCATCGTGCCGAGACTTTTCTATGGCTCGTACAAGATAAGGGTGATTAACAGAGCCCTGCCTGCGCAGCCGCTGCAGTACGCCAAAAACAAATTGCCTGAGATGCAGTGGGTCAGTGCCGTCTATGTCCGAAAACTCGTTGTTTAACTGCTTAGCAAACTTCTCAACGGTTTCGCTTAACGCTGCAATGGATACATCGGCACTGGCTATTCTGTGGCCTTCCAACGAACTAAGTAGATGTGATTTATAGGTAAGATCCTCAAAGATCGACCAGCCTAAGCGCCACTCGATACCGCGCAGCAGTTTGCGCGATTCGATAGATTTATCGGCACTGACCAGCTCTTGATAGGCACGCCGCCAAGTAAGGTCACGCGGGATAAAAAGCGCGGTAAAATTATCTGCACCCATTTGGGTATGCAAAGTTTCTGGCAGAGCTGAGGTGAGTGACGCAACGGTTTGACCACCCGCCTCATTATTACGTAATGCACCGTACAAGGTTTTTTGTATGACGGACTGAGTATTACGTACTTCAGTAACAGCGCCCCGCTGGGCTGCGTCTTGGACTGAATCAGAAAAGAGTAAAAACCGAGGTTTATCTGCGGCGTCTTCCTCGTTTTGTTCAGAACTGAACAGAATTGAACTCACCGCAGCGGTCATGCGGGTGGAGCGAATGCCAAAAAGAACCAGGCCCTGAGCACTGCCACAGGCCGGACACGTACGGTCTATTCGCCCATCCGTTGCCGGCATATACATCCATACTGGGATCTTGCCTTCTGTGCGATCTAGTTGTCGTTCGTCGCGCTCAAATTCTAAAGTACTGGGGTTCATCAGCCCCGGAAAGACTAACTGGTTCGCGGCTTTTTTCGCCCGCAACGAAATCTTATCCGTATAAAAAAGTCTCAGCCTACTGGCGCTTGAACCATCAAAAAACTCGTCGTAGATTATATCCAACGGCGCGTGATAGGAGGTGGAGCCTACATTTTCGCGGCCGATATGTGCTGTTGAACCACAGCGCTGACAGTTCACTACCGGCAGTGTTTCTTGTGATTGTAAAACGTCTAAATCATCGGCATGGTGAAGCTCACAAGGCACCAACCGTTCATCTTCAAGTTGCGGCAAACTTGCGACCATGCGCGCCATTTCACGTAGCCAAACCTGAATGCGTAGACTAAATAGTGGTCTTAAAGCATCTGAGTCACCACTGCGCGCCCAACTAATTAAAGATACGAGCAACTCCGCTAAACCATGAACCGCTTCGTTGCTCCAACTCCTCAGCGGCTTTGCCTGAGCCAGAGAGGCGCTGAGTTCGTCGATGCTAATAGGGCCAGCAAACTGGTCGATGGTTGCTATAAGCCGCTGACCAACCCAGTGTTCTGTAATTAAGCGGCCAAGGGTCAATCGAAACTCCGGACTGTCTGGCGCAGACGAATACAATGGCCCAAAATCCGGATCACTTTCATCATTGAACAGACACATTGCCAAAACTTGAGCAGCCGCAGTTTGTGAACCGTCCTCGGCAACTTGAAGTGCCTGAAGTACGGCTTCTGGATCAGGTGTGTCAAAGTGCTCAATTCTTTTCAAATGATCGCTAGCAGATTCCCGCGTTTCACGAACTACAGCATCACCCACAAAGCGCTCACCGAAAATTGTTTCTGCATAGGTAATCAGATCTTCTACCGCATCGTCGCCAGAGCCCAAGGTCGCTGAAGAGCCTACACAGATAAGGTGATCCTTCGGCATGTCTACACGGTGTTTGACGCGGCGAATAAGTAGCGCCAAATCAGAGCCCTGCGCGCCATCAAAGGTATGCATCTCATCCACTACCAGAAATCGCAGTGTCTCTTTACCGTTCTGCGACCACAGGGGCAAGTCATCGCCGCGCAGCAAAAGATAATCAAGCATTTTATAGTTGGTTAAAAGAATATCTGGTGGATTTTGTCGTAACGTTTCACGGCGGGTGATCAGAGAATCCGGGGTTACCGCATCACTGGCATGCCGCGGCTCTGCATCAGCATAGATACCTGCTCGAATGCCATTAAGGGCTGTGTTACCAGTAATCGCGGCTGCTACACGACGCGCCTGGTCAGTCGCCAAGGCGTTCATAGGGTAGATCAAAATAGCTTTGATGCCCGGCTTATCGCTGTGCTGGCGGCAATAATCTAGTATCGGCCAGAGGTAGGCTTCCGTTTTACCGGAGCCGGTACCCGTCGCTACCAAGGTGGAGAGTGGCTTTTCTGCTGTTAAGCGTTGAAAGGTTTTTGCCTGATGGATATACGGAGCAAATTTCAGAGGGATCTGCGGAAAGGGTTGCGCCCAATTGCCGTTCGCATCTTCAATATTCTTGAACGGAAGATCAACGGTGACCCATGGCCCCTTCATGAAGTGGTTAGGATTATTTAAGAATCGTTCAACCGAGCCTTCAAAGCCCGAACTTGTGGTATTCAGTGTTGAATGAACGAGCTCTCGCAAGCCTTGTTCAACATGGCGACCGAGCAAAATAGGGTTCATGCTGCTCCCTCTTGCTCAAGCGTTTCAAAGTGCGCCCAGGCGCGCTTGTAATCCTCAATGCGATCACATTTGAAGAATGGGCCAATAAAGCGACGTTCAATTTCATGTGGCCCATCCGGGAGCGTATCGTCTATCGCAGTGCACACCAGCTCAGTGAGATTCGATTCAAGAATCAATTCCCACTCCCTGCGGCCGGGGCTTTTGCCTTTTTCATTGAGATAGCCAACTCCTGGCAGGCCCTTGGAGCAGGTCCAGACTATGCGGCCGTTTTGGTCGTACCATGTGCCCGCTTCGTTTTCTTGAAGAACTGGAAAGTAGATTCTATAGGTGTCCAAAAGCTCACTAAGAGAAAAGCCAAATGCTTGCGCCACAAGCACATCGACCTCAACCAGCGCTAGGTAGCGCGGGTAGTCACTGCGTAATGCTGAATTCAATGACCATTCTGGTAAGAGCTTGTCATTGCCATCTGTAAACAGAGAGGAATGACTTCCTGACCACAATAGTTTTTGCTGTACTAAGACAACCTCTTCCCAAATAGATGTATAACATGAGTTGAGGCAGTTTAATTTTAGAATTCTGTAATAACACCGTTTATCGAGCGCAGCCACTGAAAATCTTGCAAGGGTGGAAGGTCGGAGATCGCTAATTCCAGCGGATTTAACGAAGAAATCCAATATTAAACTTGAAATCAAGCTTGCTACATTCAAAAGATCCCTGGTGTCTTTAAAGGCAATACTCTCCACTGTGGCCACATGAAGAACCCCAGGTGGAATGATAGCTCCGATCAATGAGCGCTCACTGCTTAAGCTGATCATTCGTCTCGTTGCTATGCGATAAAAGTCCCCATGACTTTTAGACGAATCCCAACGACTTTTCGTCATCCTATCCCGGTATTCATTCATCGCCACAGCAGGACCGTAATTGGTTCGGGGTAAATAGTTTTCGGAAGCATTTTGAAGATCAACAACATCATAATCCGCTGAGTTTTTACTGATTCTGCGTGGGGTTTTAGAAAAAGCATTACTTACATAAAAAAAGGGACCTTGAATAACCATTTCGTCCAAAGGGCGGAACGCAGTTCCTCTTCTGATCGTGCCGTCTTTTTGAGAAGCAGCTTCTTCCCAGTGCCTTGCCATCTGCCAAGTAGGCTCACCTCTTTCATCGACAAACACGGTACCTAACTTAGGAAACCCGGCCAACTGCTTGAACACTTCAAGCGTAAAACTTGAAAACGGTTGAATAAATCTAGCCTCCTCAACAGGAACAGACTTCTCTTCAGACAGAGCATGAATAGTTTCTAATGCGGCTCGATCGATATGAACCACACGATCTCTATGGCCTCGGGTATCCCAATTTCGTTCCGCATCCTTTTTACCAGGAATTTCCCCATGCCCTTCAGAGTCAGCATAAGAATCCTCAACCTGAGCGGCTAAAAAAGCACTAGTAAATTGATCGAAGCTTACGTCGGCCGGGATACCACGATAAATATTCAGACTGAATATTTTCCCATCTCCCACCTCGGCAAACATCTTACTGGTTATCTTGTTACTGAACTCAAAATGTTTAACGATACGTCTGTACCAGTGCCGTCTTAAAACCCCCGATTTTGGATCTATCAAATGGCCATCTTGATGAATCAGCGCCGCATTCCCCAATGGCGCAGTTAATCGGAACGATAAGTCCATAAAGCAGCGATACAGATTGTTTGATCCACCACCGATAAATGGATTCATAACAGGTGATGAGGTCACTTCCATGCCGCCACGGGTAAGTGAGTACTCGTGTAAAAAATCGCTGACCGCGCCAGACTCCTCAAGCGCGCTAGCCATAGCATTTTTGGCTTCTGCTGCGGATAACCCAGCATACAGTGGGTCGAGATCAGCTAGCACCCGTCCTTCATTCCAGTTCGGCATTACCCACGGTGGGTTGCCCACAATTAGATCAAAACCACCACGCGATTTAAGGATATCTGCGAATATTAGATCGTAATGAACAAACCGCGCTTCACTGGCCACTTCGGTGGCCACTTGTAACCAGTCGTACTCTTCAATAAACGCTTCCACATTGGTTTCTTGGAACAAGCCAACATTGTAATTCGCAGCAGGCTCTGCCACCTGTAAATCGAAGAGATCTCCCATCACAATGCCATAGTCATCCTCTGCCCCTGCACTAAGGGAGCCATCAACCGAGAAGCCCCCTTCTAACAGAATCCGCATGCCCTCTAAAAACTCCTGCCGAGAAGGCAATTTGTTCGCTTGTTCAATGGGCCATAGCCACAATGCACACCAGGCATCCATTGCGGTTTTTAGGCGCTTAAAAGGCAAGGTATTTTGCGCATGGTCCTCTCCCAACAAGCGCTGTTTCAGCACCTCTTTCTTCTGATAACCCACACCCGTTGCACCCGCCATTGTTGTATCAGGCCACAAGATGATTTCATCATTGGCCGCATCGCGGGTGCGTGCTATCTCAGCAGCCACGATTTCGAATAGTTCATCTGCTACATTGGTTAGCCGTTTTACTAGGTTAATTTCGTGTTCTTCTAGCGGTTTGAAGAAACCGCCCGCTCGCCAAGCTTTGATGCGCGTTTGATGATCGCCAGCAAACTCCTTGATAGTCTTATCTTTTTCAAAGGCAGCCATATCCCCAGCGGGGAGTAGCCATTGATAGACGGCATTTTCCGGCCGCTGCTCTTTCCAGCCTATCTCCTTCGGTGGATTCTTAAACCATAAATCGGCGCTTCTGCCTTTCAACTGCGTTGCTGGGTAAACCGCTCGCCGCGCACCTATGAGCGAGTTGCCCGCATGTAGCTGATCGCCAAACCAGGGTGAGAACTCACCTTTATGCAGACCGTTGAGCCATAACGAGATAGCCCCGAGCTCAACCGCTGTAGGGTTAAGGTCCACGCCAAAACAATTACGGTCGGCAATGTAAGAGCGCACTTTTTGCTTTTCTAACAGAATCTCTTCTTGGGGAATCACCCGCCCAACTTCAACTTGTTTACGCTCCAGATACAGGTCTGCCAATTGGTTGGTGGTCTCAACCAGAAATGCCGCTGAGCCCATGGCAGGTTCCAGAATTTTCAGCTCTAAAATTTCATCCGCCGCTAAATCTTTGCAGCGCTCCATCAACAGGTGTTTTACCAATAAGCGGGCTAATGGCTCCGGCGTGTAGAAAGCGGCAGTCTTCTCACGGTCTCGCCCAGAAAGCCGATAGGTGAAGGCGCCCTTTGGATAGATCTTGGCCTGAGTACCTTCGAAGACCACAGCCTCTGGGTTAAATTCAGTGATACGACGTCGTGGCACGAAATAAGTGGGCGCTAAAAGATCCACTTTGTCCACTCGACTTTCTACTTCACCTTCCTCGTCACCCACTTCAGCGTTGTTCGCTTCGTTAACATCCTCGTCAACATCATCTGTATCTTCAGTTTCGATCGCCGCGCGGTCTTTGCTGTCGCCTTTAAGCTCAATCAAGTCCTCTTTCGCGACTGTGCCGGTGAATGAGATGAGCGTCTCATAAACCGCACCTAACTGACCGATACCCAGCTTGGAATAAGAAATACGGCCTGTATTCTTTTTTGATGAACGTAGTGAGAGCTGACGAATAATCTTCTGTACTGCCTCGTTGCGCAGCGATACCGAATTAAGTAGCGGTGTACTTTCAGGGTCGAGCAACGAGACTTTTACCGCCGGTAATTTGAGCACATGACTTTCGCCGGAGTATAGGAGCGTCAATACCTGTTGCAGGCTGCTCCAAAGGTAAGAACCGTTTTTCTCTTGAGGCGTGCGCAAGCGCACCGACTCCAAATCTCGAAGTGCCTCCATTGAGTAACCGCTGGCGTAGAGCGGGTCTTTTAAATCAAGAATACGCAGGCGTGGGTTTGATTCTGCGTAAAGCAAAAAAAGCAGCCGGTACATGTAGCGCAGACACTCCAGGGAAAGTGTTGGCCCGTCAATCCAAACACCTCTTTTGGGCCCCTTTGGGAACTTGCCGCCAGTTACATCCAATACTTCTTGCCCGAGAATCTCGATGGCATTACGCACGGTGGTCTTTAGTGACGTTGTCACTGCGTTAGCATTGCGCTGGGCCTCTTCTTCAAGTCGATCAGAGATTGGGATGCCAGTGGCAGGCACCCGGGCCTCCCGTGCTACAAGGCAGGCCATGACCCGAAAGGTGTCTTTATCGCGGCGAGAAAATATCTCTTGTAGGTCGAACCTTAAAACCGAACGGGCCGGCCATTTGCGCTGATCTACTAATACCCACTGAGAAGCCCCCGCCACCAACACATAACGCGGTGCATCTGGCAAACCAAAAACACCGTCGCTTAATAACTCTTCAACGGTGGAATCAAGCTCAGCGTACTCCAACTCGTCGCTGTCGTACTGCTCCCGCTCAAAGGTTTGCCCCAACGGATCTGCCTGTTCTTCGCCAGCGGTAGGCGTTGGTGTTTCGATCACCCAAAGTGCAGGTTTACCGTCTGCGTTAAAGGTTTTATTCAACACCCGGGCCAATGACCCTGTATCTAACGCAAGGGTTTCGCCAGACCGCCTTACTTCATAACCCAATGCAGTTGATAACAGCGCCAGACTCTGACTATACAATTCGCCTCGAATCTTTTTATCTGTGGTGTTCAGCAGCTGCCGGTAAAGTCGTAGATAGTTATCCGCTGCGCCGCTTATGCGGGTGACTGGGTTCTCTCGTTCTGGGTCACGAGACCATTTACCGGTTATGTCTTGGAGCTCAACTTCTAGTACCTCCGACAACGTACCCGCAGGAAAAAACTCCGCTTCGTTCTCAATGCCTGTTAAATCCATCTACTTCCCCACAAATACTGCGCGAACATCAACATAAGGGTTCGAGTCATCGACCATACGACGAGTCTTTTCGAACCACTGGGACCAGTCTTCAAACAACTGCGTAATCTCTTTCTTTTGTTTTTCTAACCGCACTTCACGGCTGCGCCTTCGCGGTAACGTCTCACCTTCCACAGCTTCAAATTTAATATCCAGTTGCAAAAAATATTGTCCTTCAAGACTTGATAGACGTTCTAGCACCGAGTCTAAATTTTGCTCTATTTGCACAGCCCGTTCTCGACGAAGATCTACCAATAGGGTCTGAAAGTGATCTACAGCCAGGCGCACGGCGCTTCGATATTGTTCTGGGTTATCTACTGGCTTCGATGGGACATTACGATCAAGACCGACGCGTTGGATAAAACCGTTAACTTCTTCGGTTGCGACCCTCTCTTGTTTGACAGAAACCGCCAACCAGCGATCTACAACTGGCGCGCCCTTCTCATTGGGCACTGCGCCATGGAGAATGACTACAACTTCGTTTGGGAGCAATTTCCCCGCCAATGAGGCTACCGGTGCGCTGTGGTCTGGAAAGAAGGTATCCGCTTGTTCTGCAAACCATTGCAGTAGCGTATGTCCCTCCCAAAGAAATTGAATATCCGGCCAGGCGCGCTCTTCAGACTTTGCCCTCTCAATGGCTCGGTTTATCAAATTGATATCATCTGTGAGCTCTACATCTTCACTGCGCGGCAGGGCCTCCCTCGGCATAAAACGCTCATCAACGTCTTTGTTGCGGGCGTAGCCCAAAGTGTCTGTGGCACGCATGTCTTCTGGCAGTTTGAATCGAATATGCCGGCTATCCTCATGTATCGAAGGCAGCGTATCAAATAGCTGAAGCGCGGGTTCGCCCAACTTTATTAGCATTTTGCTGGCATAGGTGAATGTGTCGGGATAGAGCCGTGGCGGTTCGGGTTCGGGCACTGGCTCTGCGGGTTGCCTCGCATCTGATGCGCCAGAGTAGTCACCGAAAAGGATGGCAAATTCGTCAACAGCGCCATTTTGCTCAGTTGCAGTGGCTAAGTTGTTGTCCATAAACTGCTCCAGCGCCTCGGCGCCTTTGCTACCGGCAATAAACTCAGCAACTTGGGCTTCTTCTGAATCTACATCACCTGCGTTTAAGAATACTGCGGGATCACCCACGCCCTGCCGGGCCGCCTCATCTTTCTCTACAAGTTTGTCGAGCACCCACATTTGATTGATTTTTTGGTGCGTGGTCTCCGCAACAAAGTAGTAAATTTCGGGATGCCTGTCCTGACCATAACGATCAATACGCCCATTGCGCTGTTGAAAGCGCAGTAGCGACCATGGCAAATCAAAATGGATTAAACGATGGCACTGGAAATGTAAGTTCAAGCCCTCTGACGCCATATCTGAACAAATTAGAATACGCAGCGCTGAATTTTCCTGCCCAAAGTCTTCCAACACCTGTTGTGTTTTGTTGTCGGCGTCTACACTTCCTCCATCAACGCGACCAATCTGCTCATCTGTAAGCCCTAGATCTTGCTTAAGCCGCTCAGACAACCAGCTCACAGTTGCGATACGCTCTGAGAAAATAACGAATCGGTCGCGGGGCTTTTTGCCACTCCATTTGAGTTCGCTAAACAACTTGAGCAGCCGCTGATATTTTTGGAATGAAACGGTATCTACCAAGTTCACTTGGGCGAGTAACGATTCAAGTTTTGCTACATCAGAGTCCGAGCCACGCGCAGTACCTGCGCGAATTCTTTTAATGCGGCTTTCCAAGGTTTGCCGGCACGCCTCCGGACTGGAGAAAACAGACTTAGCAAGAGTGGTTCTGAACAGATCAATGGCTTTATGCGTCTTTTGCTCGTCGTCAAGGTCGAGGGTAAGGTCTGCAATGGCGTTGTAAACGGCCTCTTCCTCGCTGCTGAGATGGAAATCCTGGCGCAGCAATCGCCGTTCGAGTGCAGTGGCACGCAACGCTTCGATGACCGAAGGCGAACTTCTAAACCTGCGCACAACTAGATCTTCAATATCCTCGCGTTTAAGCTCTGTCACGTCCGGAACTCGGGTTGGGTCTAGCATACGGATCAGACTGGCAAAACTTTCTTGTGACCCATCATGGGGGGTGGCGGTTAGCAGCAATAGCGAATCTGATTTACGCGCCAGTAACTGCGCCAATTTCGCGCGCTGGGCAGTTTTACCTGTGTTCTTGCTGCGGTCCGCTGAATTATGCGCTTCGTCGATAATAATCAGATCCCAGTAAGAATCTTCAATGGCAGCTCTAATTTGGCTGTCTCGTTTTAATGTATCTATAGAGACAATACTTCGCTCAAACTCGTCAAAAACATTGTAGTGGGCGGGAATTTTATTGCGCATGCGCCTAATAGCCGCGCTATCAAGGCGGACCAATGGAATTGAAAAGCGCGTCCAGATCTCTTTTTGAAACTGCACCAACATAGAACGGGTGGTCACCACCAAAATGCGATTTGCACGGCCTCTTAGCGCTAACTCAGAAGCAATTAGTCCCGCTTCAAGGGTCTTACCTAAACCCACATCGTCTGCAATCAATAAGCGTACGCGATCTTGCTTGAGCGCCATTTCTACAGGTAAGTGCTGAAACGCAAGGTCATCAATAGCTGCCTTGCCCAAGGTGAGCGGCTTTCGAGAGGTAGTTGGGGTCGTTCTGAACGAAGCGGCAAGGTAGAGTTTTGTGTCAACAATACCGCTAGATTGATCAGGAATCAGCGTAATTTCGGCGGGGTCTAAAACTCTTAAAGAAGGCTCTAGTTCAAAAATAAACGAGGCCAGTTTACCCTTCGTTATGCCGGCAATACCGCGACAGGATATTTCCCTAAACCCTTTATCTCGGGAGTTTATGGCGTGCACTTTCCAAGGCGTAGACCGCACTTCGATTATTGCGCCCGGTGAGGGTAATTGCGCGCTCATGACGTAAACCGCTTTCTGCAAATGGCGACAACTAATTCTATTATCCTAATGACCATTCCCCTAAAAACGCGCATAAAATCCCTTTCTACAGCCTACACTACCCCCACTAGACCAGCGAGAAGTTCGGATCCCAGCGGCCTTGTCGATGGCGATTACCACATCTCGAACGCGCTCGCGTTAGAAAATCTAACCCCGCACACTTAACCTCAATTCAAGAATTTTAAAACACTTTCTGAAAACTTGATGATTTTAACGCTTGCTCTCACACCGATTAAAAAAGGTGAACGCCGCGCACCTGCATACAGGGATTTTAACGCAAACCCATCAGCGCCAATTACCCGCCTGTCGTTTAAATCAACCACTTACTAGACAAGACATATAGTTCGACCACTTTCGAACAATAACAGTTTAGACGCGACTAATTTACGCTTCCTTATTGGGCAGCATTAGTGAATCGCCTCGCGCGAGATCGCAAGTGACGCATAAATGACGTGTAACATCAGCGCCTTATATTCCAATATATCAACTGGATCTACTAGCTTAGTCGCTGAAAACCCCCAGACTAAATCTATATAACTGTCGCATCGCTGAAAGGAGTTTAGATCCACACCCCAAGTTGGCACGTCGACTAGTGTTACGCCCGATTGGCTAAATGGAACCAACTGATCTGGATATGCCACGCTAAAAGTGTCTGCGCGTCGAAAAACCCAGGCGTGCCAATCCTCCGGATTTAAATCCACACTATCCGGCAAGCGCTGTTGATCTTGGAATAGTACATACGCCTGAAACGCCCACATTTGCTGCACGTATTCGCTCTTCATTGACGACATTAAGTTCAACAAAGCGACCTGCTCTACTTCGCACTTGCTGCAATAGTCGATTGAGTCGTAACAAATCGCATTAAACAGCTGACCAATTAGCAAGGGCTTCTTGTATGACAACACCTCCGCAATCTGTTGTGCTCCCGAAACATCTGCCTTGGCGAGCAGCCCGATTTGAAACAAGCCCGTCAGGAAAGATTCTTTGAGTGAACGCTCTTGCCGTAAAGTAGGTTCCCCCAACCTAGTGAGTAGCGAAAGATAAAGCCTAGACGAATCTGCTAGCTTCTCGATTGAGCCGTCAATCGGTGTAAGTAAATCAGAATCTTGGAGCCTAATAATGTAAGTAGGGTCCATATCATCGGTAATAGTGATTGGTCTAAATGAGAATTCAGCGCCACTCTTCAAGCAAAATTCTGCCAACTCAGAGTCATAACCTTCGTAGAAATCTTCAACCAGATAATTTAACTCGACTTTTCTATCAATTGGGAGAACCTTTTCTATAGCGGTCATAACCTCCCGTAAGTCTTCTTCATTACGCGGAGCGCCGACGTAAAGACCAACAAGCACAAACAAGCCATGAATTTGCTGATCATCAAACCCAAGATTTGGCAGCCAGCGAACAAAGTTTTCAGTAGATTTGGGTAACTCGACTAGGTCGTTAGGACTACGTAACGATGCTTGCGCTGAGTCGTTTAGCCCGTCAACTATGGAGATTCGTTCGCGCCATTGCGCCGCCTTCACAACATCTTGCTCGACAAGCTCACCGCTTTCATACAGCGTGGCTAGAATTTCTGGGACACAATTCGTAAGAGATTTGCCAGCTTCCTCTAGCATAAAAATCGTATCTGCTGCCTCTTCAGGCGCTAATGCAGTTAACATTTGTTTCCTCCGCGACTCTATACCAGAGTTGCGTTGACCCAATTGCTCTGCTTGTTTTTCAGCAATTAAAACCCACGCAAATTCGAACCCAACATTCGATCCAAGATTTGGCACCTCGCCAGCAGCGAACATTTTACTAATGGAAAACGAAGACAAAAAACTGCCTTGCCCGGCCGCTTTATTATAAAACTTGAATGCAGCGCCCTTATCAACCGGGCCTCCCTGCCCGTTAAAGTTTAGTGCGCCTAAATTATGCAGTGCGCTAGTGAGCCCAGCCTCCGCCGAAATTAGGTAGTATTTTCTTGCGGCTTCAAAATCTATTGCAGTCCCATGCCCGCGCTCAAAAGCTTGCCCTGCGTTGTAAGCGCTATCGCCATTGCCCATCCCGGCTGCCTTTTCGTACCAATGAAGTGCTGCTTGCAGACTTTTAGGATCTTTTTTTTCACCCAGCATCCAAGCCAATTGGTGCATTGCGTTAGCGTCTTCTTCTTCCGCTAACTTTTTCAACCAAGTCAAAGCTGACTCGAAATCACTTGAGCCGGGAGAAGGACTGTTAATAAGGTAATTTTGAACAATATACTCGGCTGCGACATGGAAGCCGGAGTTGTAAGCTTCTACTAACCACTCGCGCCCTTGAACATGGTTACCCTCTTGAAGACAAAGGTGGCCGAGGAGTAGCTGCGCACGTGGATACCTTTGTTGGGCCGAAAGAGAGAAATAATGTCGCGCTACGTCAGTATCCCGCTCCAGCCCAAAGCCACTAAGACAACACTGCCCCATAATCGCCTGCGCCCAAGCTTCTTTGGCGCCAAGAAAAGGGGTAATAAAGACTATTAGTTCTTCATGGCGATTCTCGGAAAACAATTCCGCCGCGACGGCATTTGCAAAATCTACTGAAGCAGTTTGATCAACTGAACTGATTTTCCTCTTTATCGAAGAGAGATCTAAGTCGTGAAGGTCGATTTCTTGATCAGCCAAAGAATTTAATAAAAATTTATAAATTGTGAGGCCACCATCTACTACGGCTCTCGATTTTGAGTCGTTCTTACCAAAGATACCAAGCAAAGAAAATTCAATGACAAAGGCCTCTTTCTCTGTCAAAAGCGTGAACAGAAAACTCCTCGAATTACCCAAGGTAGTACTCTGAGAACTTAATATTTCTGTAGGTTTAGTCTTAAATCCAAACATATTGTCCCCCAACTACGCTTACAACCATGACTCTTGCCCCCGGGGGTTTCTATCCTCTTCTCAATTTTCTTCGGCGCTCATGGCGGCATACATCTGATCCATTTCCCTGCCCGTTTCCATTGGAACGAGCATTTCTTGTGATAATGCTCGTTTTGATTCAAGGAGATCATGAAGAATTACATCAAAACTAGCCCCACCATAAAGCGGGTGGATTGCACGAGGCACATAAACATTGACCGGATTTTTCTGACCAATTCTATAAGCCCGATCTGTACATTGATCCTCCACCGCGGGATTCCACCATCTTGAAAGATGTATGACGTTAGTAGCTGCAGTCAAAGTTAAACCAACGCCAGCAGCTTTTGGCGACAAAAGCAGCAGATCAAACTGCCCTTCCTTGGCGGGATCTTGAAAGCGATCAACAATTGCTGCGCGCTCCATTGATGACACCCCCCCAAAAATCCGCTCCGGTTTGTATGGCATTTCAAACCGCTTCTGCAAATAAAATGCAAGCCACTCATGCATAGCAATGGTTTCTATAAAAACTAATGCCTTCTCACCCTTTGCCTTAATTTTATCTAACAGGGCTACAACGGCGATAAGTCGGGCTGACTGAGCAACGTAATCATCTCCGTCTTCAGCTTGTTCGCTGCCAGGATAGAAAGCATGCAGCGACACTCCCCGGATTCTTTGAAAAGCCACCATTTTTTCTTGACCAGTCTCGGCTTGTTTGCCCAGCTTTACAGCGGCCTCGTATGGATCAGCTTGCGGCGGTGGCATAGTAATATCCACCAGGTGCTCATTTTTTGGCGGCAAGTCTTTAGCAACATCGACCTTCATTCTTCTCAACATCGGCGCAGGCCGTTCATATGTATCTTCTTGTAAAGATTGCTTTAACTCTCTCAGCGCTGCAGGATTCTCCAAGGAGTGTTCGCTAAGGAATTGTCGTAAATCTCCCCACCCCATTGCACCCGGCATCAACGTATCGAAAAGAGTCCAAAGATCCGCAAGGCTATTTTCAATAGGCGTGCCGGTAAGACCAATAGAAAAGTCGCTATTCAACGATTGCGCTGCGTGGGTCATCATTGATTGCGGATTTTTTATTTTTTGCATCTCATCAAATACAACTGCAGCGAAAGGAACAGACGCAAGAGAAATATGGTAATCGCGCATCGTTTCGTAAGTTGTCAGCACCCAATCCGCGTCCAAAAGCTGGTCAACATCTAGAGTTTGTCGCCCTGAAACCACATCATTGGAGTTAAAACCAGGCAAACGAAGGGTTTTTATGCCGGCGCCATAGAGCAGCGTCGTAGCCCCTATATACTGGGTGTCAATGTGGAGCGCAGCCTCGCGCTGCCAATTACCTAGCAGCGTAGTCGGTGCGATGATTAAAACAGGTCTATTGGGGATGCCTAACAATGATCGCTTCTCAAACAGCCAAGACATAAATGCTAGCGTCTGGAACGTTTTGCCAAGACCCATGTCATCTGCCAGCAGAACTCCTGGATAACCGAGATTCCAACACTTTTGTAGCCAACTAATACCGGCTTCCTGATGTTCCTTGGGCGTATTGAGAAAACCGCGAG
>OJIR01000357.1_pt1 | contig 15026 bp, 10 predicted proteins | sample 1595711 | NCBI WGS metagenome assembly OJIR01 (sample SAMN05416846, study PRJEB24817) | seawater metagenome | isolation source: Sea water | place: Canada:Atlantic | collected 2013-07
TAATACCATCGGTTTTATCACTCATTTCACTGACACTGTCTACTGAGTTATCAACATCTGAAACCAACTCTGCAATAGTCCCTTGTGCTTGGGTTACCGTTTTCATCGATTCACGACCAGCGTTGTTAGCGCTATCCGTCAGAAGAGAGACATTTGAAATGTCGCTTGCCATAGAACCCGCAGTCGCATTCATTTCTTCAATGGCCGTTACCACTTGCTCAGTTTCTTGAACATGGCCATTTAATATCACGGTATTATGCTCTGATTGGTCTTTCAGCTTAGATACATTGCCGTCTAACGCTGTTGTCGCAGCTTTTATTTCTAACAACATTGACTGTAAGTTTTTTATAAAGCGATTAACACCCTCTGCTATTTGACCTAAGTCATCAGTTGAATTTACCTTAAGTCGCTGTGTTAAATCGACATTACCTTGAGAAAGCGCAGTAATTGTTTCCTTTAATACAAGAATGGGTCGATAGAGGATTTGCAACAAAATGAAGACTAATACAACACTGATCAGTGTTGCGGCGAGTGAACTGATAATCGCATTTCTTTTCGCTGCAAAAAGACTCGCGTAGGCAACCTCTGTATCTAGACCCAGAGTGTAATACCAATACTTATCAGCTATTTGAATTTGATGTGCAAAAAGCAATTTATCCACGCCGTCTAATTGATAAGTATATATACCCCTCTCATGGCTAACAGCGTTAAGTGCTGCCTCTTTAAACCAAGGGTAACTCGTTGCTAGTTTTTTGTTTTTAACCGTTTTACTGGTCGAAGCCAAAACGGTAGTATCTTGATTAAAAATTAATGCTACAGCCCCAGGTATTTCTGCTGAGTTTTCAACTAACTCATTCAAAAAATCCAATTTCATATCAACAGAAATCATACCATTTTCGATTTTATGAACGATACTGACCCAATAAGTCATCGAACCAAAATATGGCTCACTTGTGGCAGTACCTGAACTTCTTCGAGCTAATTGGTAGTATGATTCATCTCTAACATCACCTGAAAATACGTGTTCAGGCCAAGTATTACTCGTTTGATTCCAGTAGCCAGCGCCATTTTCAAAACCAATGGCAGAGCTATTAAGATTCATTGAAAAAGCAATGGTTTTTGTTAATTTGACAAAATACTCTGTACCGGCTTCTTCCTCTTGATCGTCATAGAGTTTTGCAATTCGGGCCAAACCTAATGCTTTTTCATTCAATTGTTGTTCAATAAGCTCTGCTTGTTTTCGCACGAACTCGCTGTTTTCCTTAATGATGAGAGCTGTCAGGGTTTTTTCCTCTTTTATATAGGAAAAATAGCTTGTTAAAGAAACGGAGAGTCCGACTAAGACAGTTATTGTAATCAGTAACAGGTTTTTGAATCCAAACTGCACCATAGTGTATCCTTCTTTGTTGCCATCTTGGGCTGTTAACTTATTATGGATTGGAGTTACTCTTAGCATTTCAGCCGACATATATTTCATATCAATTAACAGAAATACATTTACAAAACTTATGTGACTGTTTCGAATATTTGGCGTAAATCTAAATTATACTATTTTAAACGCTGTCCCTTGGCTTAATTTAAAGCGACTATACTCATTATTAAAAGCGACTTTATTCAATGTAATTCATTTATTATTACTCGTTCATCATTGATCGAATTTGATAACCCTCACGTATTCTTTAGAGTAATAGCCTTATATGTAGCGGAGTGAATATGAAAATATTAGTAACCGGTGGTACAGGTTTAATTGGTCGACATTTCATTAGTGCCTTTCATCATAAGTACCAAATCACTGTTTTAACGCGCAATACTCAAAAAGCGCAGCTATATTTACCTCAAAATATTGAATTTATTGAACAGTTACCAGAGCAAAATTACTTTGATGTGATCATTAATCTTGCCGGTGAACCTATTGTTGATAAGCGTTGGAGTCGCGCACAAAAAGAAAGAATTTGTCAGAGTCGATGGAATATCACTGAGAAAGTTGTTGCCATGATTGCCCGTGCGACGGATAAACCAAGTTGTTTAATTAGCGGTTCAGCGATAGGTTATTATGGGGAAACGGGAAGCATATCAACGCATGAAGATGCACAAGTTACCCATTCTGATTTTGCTCACACTCTTTGCCAGAAATGGGAAGAGTTAGCACTCAAAGCTAATGAACACTGTCGTGTGGTGTTATTACGTACGGGGGTTGTATTAGCTAACGATGGTGGAGCATTAGAGAAAATGCGTTTACCCTTTTCTTTAGGATTAGGTGGAAAACTTGGTCATGGTCAACAATACATGTCGTGGATACATATTGACGATATGATTCATGCTATTCATTTTAGCTTACAAATAGAGTGTATTGAGGGCGCTATTAACTGTACTTCTCCACAGGCAATAACCAATGAAGTATTTACTCAAGCATTAGGTAAAGAAGTTAGCCGACCCACCTGGTTTAGTGTGCCTGCATTTATGTTAAATATTTTAATGGGACAAGGTGCAGAGCTCTTATTGACAAGCCAGAATATTTATCCGCAAAAATTGCTCAGTCATGGTTTTCATTTTAACCATAGCGATATTGAACATGCGCTTGCAGATTTAATGGCTGAGACTTGATATATGAGGGCTAACTTGTTTGAATATGATTGCTGATGAGCGATATCACGTTAGCACTATGCTAATTTTTTATGTCTATTGGGCTCTTTTCTAGTGAGGTAATTTGTCTTTTTTCTTCTGCCGTTAATGGCTTATAAAATCTAGGGTATGACCAACCGTATCCCCATCGAAACGATGTTGGTAAATATGGACTCCCGCCAATACGCACACCAGCTAACATTAAATTAGCTATTTGTGGCTCGCCAACTTTAGCGACACATTGCTGAAGTTGTTCATCAGCGATTAACCTCTCATCATATGTACCACCTTGCCAGTAGGCATAATCATGCGTGGTACAACAAGACAACCATAACTCTTTCTGTTCATAGGTACCATCAGGAAAAATGCTGCAGCCATCAGTGGTGAAGGGGGCAATTGTCTCTGCCTGTGCAGACACTGACACTAACGAAAATAAGAAGTAAATTACAATACGCATGAATTTTTTACTACTGAAGATATGAGTCTCATTTCAGTAAAACCGATATTATTGTCTTAAATAAAGGTGGGCTGAAATTTTGATGGCAATGATATTGGCAAACGGTAGTCACTCGTTTACCTTTTTTGATTAAGGATTATTGACCAGCACCAGCCTGTTGTAACTTTTGCTCTAACAAAGCTTCAAGCTTACCTTTTTTCATCGCTAGGTCTACTTCAAGTGATTGGCGCTCTTTTACTGACGCTTTATCTTCTTTGTCTTGTAACATTTGAACTTTGACACTTAACTCGAGAATCTCCATTGATAATTCTCGAATTTGTGTCTCTAGATCACTTTCTTTAGCTTTCTCTGCGGCGGCAGCTTCTGCTGGTGACATAGCACCGCTTAAGCTACTCGCGTCTATGCTTTTCTTTTCTTCATCTTTTTCTTTTGTGCTTGCTTCGGCTTCAGCCGATTTAGCTCTCGCTTCTTCAGATAACGCCAGCTTGTCTGGTTGTAATTGTTTACTTTTGTCTGAGGTAGTGGCTTCAGATTGTTGGGGGGTATTAACAATAGCTCTACTGGTAACTGGCACCGCAGCTGTCTGCGCTGAACGTGAAGTGTCTGTGCCAGAGAAATGCGTTGTTAAAACTGAAGTATTAATGTTGTCCATGGTGACTTCCTATGTGACCCAATGCTTAATTAAATTGATTAATTTAAAGCTAATACCACTTTCATTAAATTATTGCCCACTTATGCTGGTTAAAATATTCCAAGGCCGCGTTGCTCTCAATCCCAATAGCCAGCTATTGCTCAATTGAGCGTCTTGCCTTGATTTATTTTCTCTATGCATAACAAGATCACAAACTTAATGAAAGTGGTATAACTATAGCGATATATGCGTTTGTTCCCAAGTATTTTATTCTACGATTAAATACAGTTAATCATTACTAGAGTAATTAGCTTATTGAGTATACTTTGTCGCCCAGTCGCAAGCTATTTCTTACGTTATGAGGTGCTTTTCAATTCAGATCAGACAGAGAAAACAAAGTACTATAGCTAAAAGGTTAAACTAAATGTTGCACCACCTTGGCTATTGTTGCGCACCGCAACCTTGCCATTATGAGCTAACATTACTTGCCTTGTTAAAGCTAAACCCACACCTGAGCCTTCTTTTTTTGTGGTAAAAAAGGGCACAAAAATTTGTGTCATATTTTTATTATCAATTCCTTTGCCATTATCAGCCACTTCAATGACGACATGACCACGAACATTTAAAAATGCGTTTAGTACTATTTTTGGTGCATAGGCTTTTTTCTCTATTACTCCCGCTGTTGTAATTAACGCGTGTTCAGCATTTAATAATAAGTTAAGTAATATTTGTTCGATCATATCAGGATCAACATAAATATCTAATGCTTGAGGAGCGATACTCGCGGTTAATTCAATGTTATCTTTTTGCCAATTCTGTTTGGCTAGCGTTGTGACGTGGTCGAACAGAGTAGCTACAGAGGTTGTTTTTTTATTAGGTGAGGGCAGGCGTGTTAAACGGCGATAGCTAGTGACAAACTGCATTAAGCCATCACTTCGCCTGGCGACAGTTTTTACTGCGCCTAATACATCGTCTAATTCTTCAGTTATCTCATCAGTAATAGCGGGTAAGGTATGGGTTTTTTCTTGCACATCTTGCACTAGATCTACGGCTGTTTTAGCGAGTGATGCTACCGGCGTAATACTATTCATTATTTCGTGAGTTAATACACTTACCAAGTCTTGCCATGCTTGCAATTGCGCTAGCGCGAGTTCACTTTGAATGTCTTGCATGCTCAGTAATGTTTCTTGCTGTGTTGCTGTCGTTATCTCAGTCGCTGAGATAATGAGCTTGTGCTCCATGTCATCAATGGTGATATGAACTAGCGTACGCTCACCCGCTAGAATACTTTGCAGTTTTTTGGGGAAATCTTCATTAAACTGCGCCATATCATCTATATGGGTGACTGTGTTGGTTCCAAATAATCGCCTGACGCTATTGTTCCATAACGTAATTTTACCATTATGATCAATACTTAATAGTGGCACAGGGACATGTTCAATGATGGCTTTAATATGCCGTAGTTCAGCCTCCTGATTCGAACGCACACTTTGAATACGTTTTAAAATATCGGTAAAGGTTGAACCCAATTCGTCAAAACCACTACCAACGGATTTTAGTTCAAATCGTTGTGAAAAATCGGCATGGCGTACCGCTTCAAAAAAGCGAACCAATTCAGCATTAGTTTTTGAAATAAAACGTATTATTTCAAAAAACTGTATGAGCAGTACAGCTAATAGCAGCAGTACGGTCGCGTGATACCCATCACTCATAATTGCTTGCGTAAGAAAAATCAAGGTAAGCATAGCGAGAATGGTGCGTGTGGCTATTAAGAGTGAAAACCGTTTAAAGTCCATGTTTTTCCATCCGGCGGTAAAGTGCGGCACGTGTTAAGCCAAGTTCTTTAGCAGTGTGGCTAATATTAAATCGATGTTTTTTAAGGGCTAAGGCAATAGCCTTTTTCTCTATTTGCTCTAAATTCAGCTCTTCAGGGAGTATTATCTCATTGGTGATAGTTTCAAACTGATCTGTGATGACATTGTGCTCTGTTGTTGATGCCGCTCGACTTGGCTTAACGTGGTTAGGGACTTCAAGCTGAAAATCACCCGAAGTCAGCATCTCAGATTGGCTTAATATCATCGCACGCTCAATGGCGTGGCGAAGTTCTCTTATGTTACCTGGCCATGAGTAAGAAGATATGGCGGTTAATGCGTCAGTGCTTAATTGCTTGGCGCCTTTACCTTGTTGTTGATATTTTTTTGCGTAAAAGTCGACATAATGACTGGCAAGTAATGCTATGTCGCTACTACGTTCGCGCAGAGGTGGTAAATTAATTTCAACGGTGTTGAGTCTAAATAATAGATCTTGTCGAAAATGCTGTTCATCTTTTAATGTTTCTTTAGATAAGTTAGTTGCTGACACGACCCTAACATTAAACGCGATAGCCTTATTTGCACCGAGGGGAGTGACTTTTCGCTGCTCTAATACGGTGAGTAATTTTGCTTGTAGATGAAGAGGTAAGTTGCCTAGTTCATCTAAAAATAAAGTACCACCATCTGCTGCTTGTAATCGACCAACTCTATCTTGCTGTGCGCCAGTAAATGAACCTTTTTTATGACCGAATAATTCACTTTCAAATAAGGTTTCGCTAATGGCGCCTAAATCAACAGACATAAACACTTGTTGAGCACGAACGCTTTGTTGATGTATCTCTCGGGCAACTAACTCTTTACCCGTTCCGTTTTCACCTAATATCATCACATTAGCTTCGGTTGGTGCAGATCGTGCGATTAACGATTGTATCTGCTGCATAGCTTGAGATTGACCTAACATGTTTTGCTGACTGGCCGGGTTACTCGCTTGCACTAATACTTTATTGGTTTCACGTAATTTTTGCGCTTCACTGCGGCTTCTACCTAGCAAAACTGCGGTTGATACCGTCGCGATAACTTTTTCATTTTGCCAAGGCTTAGCGATATAGTCGGTTGCACCTAACTTCATTGCATCAACCGCTACATTAACGCCACCATGGGCGGTGATCATGATAATGACACTCTCTGGCTTAATTTCTAATATTTTTTGCAGCCAATAAAAGCCTTGCGCGCCTGAGCTTTCACCGGGACCAAAATTCATATCCAAAATAATGGCATCAAAATGTTGATCATTAATAAAACGAGGAATGTGTTCTGGTACGTTGCAGGTACTTACCTGAGAAAAGTGGCGTTTTAATAATAATTTACCTGCCGTTAAAATATCTTCATCGTCATCAACAATGAGAATCTTGCCTTCTTTTTTCACGCTTGATCATCCTTCAATTATAGTCAGTGCAATAGTGATACATCGATAGTGCCTTGGCTGTTTTTGGCTACCGCTCAGCTTTTTTCTGTCGTTTTTAGTAATCCATACCCAAACTACCTGAAAATGCAGGTTTTAGCTGGCATTAGAAATACCTTTAGGCAAGGCATTGATTGAAGAGAATAGTTATTCTATTGTCGAAATCAATAACCTAGCCTAAAGAGTTTCTAAACCAGCCCTGCGGGGACGTCTGAGCAAACCATGTTCTTCGTTGCCTCCTTTTTTAAGGGAATAACCCTTAATAAAATGAGGCGCCTTGATCATGAATTGTTCAAGCGTCCTGAAACACGCATCTTCAAGTGGCTTGGGTATATACTGCATAAAGTGTTCATTAACGTACACCTACTGTTCATAAACGTACAGTTTTAATCTAGGTTATTTTAGCTTTTATTTATAAATACCAATAAAAACAACGGTGTAAAAGTTGGAATGATTATTGGATTACTAGTGATAAGTTTATTTATTCTTGGTTTAGGCCAGCTCCGTTATTTAGAGCTTATTGCGACAACACTATTATGACAAAAGTTAATATGACAACAAATACCACACCGCTAGCTTCTGTAACTAATGCCGTTTCGGGTGCTGGCATGGATCGTAAAGTCACTACCAATGCTAGCCCAATGAAAAAGTGGCTAAGTTTAACTTTGATCGTCCTGCTCGTTGTTTTTGCGGGTTATATGATCGCTGGTAAGAGCACAGGAAAAGTATTATCAGTAGATAACAGCCGCATAGTGATTTCAAAAGTGACTTCGGGGGTGTTTGAAGATTTTATCCCTATCCGTGGTCGAGTTACCCCAGCAAAGACAGTTTACTTAGATGCCATTGAAGGTGGGCGTGTAGAAAAAATTCTAGTGGAAGATGGTGCGAGTTTAACCGCAGGAAACCTGATTGTAGAACTCTCAAATGCTTCGCTGCAACTGAGTGTGTTAGGTAATGAGACACGTGTAGCAGAGCAATTGAATAATATGCGCTCTATTGAGTTAAATTTGGAACAAAATCGTCTACAGCATAAACGTAATATCGTTGATATTAAGCACCAAATTAAATTGCTAACTCGCCAAGTTGAACGTTCACAATCTCTTATCGAAACTGGCGCTATTACCCAATCTAAAATGGAAGATACTGAGGATACCTTAACTTGGTATCAAGACCGCTTGGCGTTAACCATTGAAAGTCAACAATCAGATGCTCGTATGCAAGGTGAACAATTAGCCTTTTTAAAAGATACCAGCAGCCGTTTAGAAAGCAATCTAGCAATTTCACGTCAAAACCTGGACAACATGAATGTCAAAGCACCGGTAGCCGGAAAGTTATCTGGCTTTAGCGTTGAAGTAGGTCAAAGTATTGCCCGCGGTGAGCGTCTTGGTCAAATAGATACACCTAACGATTATAAGCTTACCGCTTTTATTGATGAATTTTATTTAGGTCGTGTTGATATTGGCCAAACGGCAAGTTATCAACATTACTCTCTGGTTATTGCCAAAGTTTATCCGCAAGTGCAAAACGGTCAATTTGAGGTCGATTTTAAGTTTATCGATGAGCAACCCGAAGGCATTCGTCGCGGACAAACTATTCAAATAAAGCTGACACTTGGTGATGCCAGTGAAGCACTACTCATCCCTAATGGTGCTTTTTTTCAAGATACTGGCGGAAAGTGGATGTTTGTTGTTAGTCCTAATGGTAGCGAAGCCGTGAAGCGTAATGTGCGACTAGGACGACGAAATAACCAATTTATAGAAGTCATTGAAGGACTTGAGTTAGGTGAGCAAGTTGTCACTAGCCCTTATAGCAGTTACCAAGATATGCAGCGCCTGAACTTTAATTAGACATTATTAATTCGTTAACGGTTGGTTATTCAAAAGCAATAAACAGCCATGCATACAAGCAATACACATAATTCATTATTGAACCGAACACTAAAAGACTCATTAAGAGCAAAGGAATTACCATGTTAAAACTACATAACTTATCGCGCGTATATCAAACAGAAGATGTAGAAACATCAGCACTGAACAATGTAAATATTGAAATTGTTCAAGGCGAATTTGTCGCCATTATGGGACCGTCGGGGTGTGGTAAATCAACCTTACTTAACACCATAGGTATGTTGGATTCTCCAAGTAGCGGTGATTATATTTTTAACGGGGAAAATGTTGCTGGTTATTCAGAAAAGCAGCTTTCTGTTATCCGTAAGCAAAGTATTGGTTTTATCTTTCAAAATTTTAATTTAATTGACGAATTAACTGTTGCTGAAAATATTGAATTAGCCTTGATTTATCACAAAATTCCGTCAGCAGAACGCAAAGCTAAAGTAGAAAAAGTTATGGATAAAGTGGGTATTGCCCATCGCGCTAAGCACTTACCGAGCCAGCTATCTGGTGGGCAACAACAGCGTGTCGCGGTCGCTAGGGCTGTTGTCGGTGATCAAAAAATGATTTTGGCAGATGAACCAACGGGTAATTTAGATAGTGCACACGGTCAAGAAGTGATGGAAATGCTACAAGCCCTAAATGATGAAGGCACAACCATTGTTATGGTGACACATAGCCCTGCACATGCAGATTACGCTAGACGTACTATTAATTTATTTGATGGTCATGTGGTTGCACAAACGGTTCGTGCTGCTGAGCAAACGGCTTAATTGATAATCATACCAATTCCACTAACTAAGTGATCATTTTCAAATGGCCTAAATATCCAATAACATCGTTGCTTTCAATCCCAATAGCCAGCTATTGCTCAATCAAGCGCCTTGTTCTTGAAAATTTATTCTAATTGAATTCTGTAACCTTACTTAATGAAATAGGCATTAGGAGAATTTTATGTTTCACAATTACCTTATTACCTTTTGGCGTAATATCATTAAAAATGGTGTTTTTTCCATTATTAATATTTTTGGTCTAGCCATTGGTTTGATGAGCTGTATTTTAATTATGTTATTTGTTCGTCAAGAATCAGGCTTTGATACTTGGCTTAAAGATAATGACCGCTTAGTTCGCATGCACACCACTTACTCTTTTCCAAATCAGGAGATTTTTGACACTGTACGTTCTGCAGGCAGGATGATGCCTGCTATCAAGAATTATGCTAAAACAGAAATTGAAACAGGCGTGCGTTTGATTCGGTTTGGCATGACAGTCAGGCAAAATGAAGAGGCTTTTCCTGAAGACTTTACTATGGTTGATAGCAGTTTTTTTAACCTTTTTGATTTACCTTTTATCCATGGTTCAAAGGAGTCTTCGTTCAACAAACCGATGGATTTGGTTATTAGTGAAGAACTTGCTTATAAATACTTTGGTAAAAGTGACGTTATTGGCGAAACACTGACTGTCTGCTGTGTTGCGGGAAATACCACCACACTGACTATCACAGGGGTTATAAAAGATTTACCGGAGGCGACGCATTTAAATACTGATTTAATCGTTTACTTACAGCCAGCTTTGTTTAGCGAAGATGATGGTATGTTGAATACGTGGACGAGCGTCAATGTTTATAGTTACTTTAAATTAAATCCCGGCGTTAAAATAACTGAATTACAGCAACGAATTAATTATTGGTTAAATAATGAAAGCCCGTTAACAGAACGTTTTGCCAAAAATTCTCCTTCAGGAACAGTCACTGAAGTTTTCCAATTAAAGTTAATGGCAGTACCAGACCTGCATTTACAAGCTAAGCGTGATGCTGGCAGTATGGGCGATTTGACGCCAATGGGTGATAGAAATATGATTATCACCTTTATTATTGTCGCCGCTTTAGTCTTATTGATTGCCTGTATTAACTTTATGAACCTATCTACGGCTAAAGCCAGTAAAAGAGCACGTGAAGTGGCAATGCGTAAAGTATTAGGCGCCAGTAGAACCCAAGTAGCTCTTCAGTTTTTAGGGGAAGCTATTGCCTTAGTGTTCTTGTCATTGCTCTTTGCCTTAGTCGCGGTTGAGTTAGTACTTCCCTTTTATAATGAAGTATTAGGTAAAGAATTATCCTTACATTTGTTTGAGGAACCCAGCCTATTAATCATGTTACTCGGGCTTGCTATTTGTGTAGGCATTGGCGCGGGCATATACCCAGCACTGTATTTATCACGATTTTTACCGGGACAAATATTAAAGTCGAGTAAAAGTGTTGAGTCAAAAAGTTCGGCAAAACTTAGAAGTGCGCTAGTTGTTTTTCAATTTTCGACTTCCATCATCTTAGTGATATCGACTTTAGTTATTTACGGACAAACACTATTTTCTAATAATATGGAGGTAGGTTATAAAAGTGATAATAAATTAGTCCTTAATATTCGTTCTGCTGGCGATAACCTAGGGAGCTTGCAGCAAGAGTTATTAAACCTACCTGAAGTGACCAGTGTGACTTTCTCTTCAGAAGCGCCCTCACAAGATAATGAAAACAATGATTCATTTAAGTTATTAGAGTCTCACCAAGGCGGTGAAGCCCATCAATCATTAAGCATGAATAAATATAATATGGGTTATGGGTTTTTTGAAGCTTATGAAGTGCAGCCACTCGCGGGACGACTGTTTGATGAAAACTTTGGCACTGATACTATTAAAGAAGCTATTGAAGGCGAAGTAGGTCAAGCCAGTGCGATACTCAATAATTCAGCCCTGAAAAAATTTGGCTTCAAAACACCAGCAGAAGCTATAGGTAAAACATTGGCAACGACTATTCGTGGTAAGCAAAACCTAACCATTATTGGTGTTATACCAGATATTTACTTCCGCTCGATTAAGTTTGGCGTTAGAGCCTCTGTTTATACCTTAAATCCAGAACGGTTTCGCGTTGCAAATATCTCTTTCACCACTAACAATATCCCTAATTTGATCCGTACTATTGAGGGTGTGTGGAAAAATAATGTACCTATGCAGCCTATTAATTTAGAGTTTTTAAGCGAAATGATGGCAGCTCAATATCATGATGAGTTAACCACAGCGCAGCTGTTCTTAGTGTTTTCATTAATCGCCATCGTGATTGCATGTTTGGGTTTATATGGCTTATCAGCTTTTACAGTCGAGAGAAGAACTAAAGAAATTGGCATTAGAAAAGTGATGGGGGCCAGTGTTAAAGATATTGTTGGTTTACTGATCTGGCAATTTTCCAAGCCTGTAGTGCTAGCTAACTTAATTGCTTGGCCTATTGCCGCTTACTTGATGCTAACTTGGTTAGAAGCCTTTCCGTACCGAATCGGTGCAATTTGGTTAGTACCAATTTGCTTAGCTGTTGGTTTGCTATCTATGATAATAGCTTGGAGTACTGTGGGTGGAAATGCCGCTAAAGTGGCAAGAAAAAATCCAATCAAAGCGCTTAGGTATGAATAAGAGTTAATTGTTAAGAATAAAATCAGGGCGTGTTATAAGTTATTAATAAAAAGCTAAAATCTGAAGTCAAAGGGCAGTGAATAATATTCACTGCCCTTTTTGTGCTTTGTTCTATCTCTAATCGCTACTTGATGAAGGCTCCGCCATTAAAAAATCAATAAATGTTTGTGCTAGCGAGTTGTGATAGCTGTTTTTATTTGTCACTAAAGCAAAACGGCGAGACAAATTTAACGGTGAGTGTAATGCAATTAACCCACCATTACTTAGCTCTTCAGCAATGCTGAGTTGTGACAGACAGCCTAAGCCTAAACCGGCTTTGACTGATTCCTTAATAGCGCTTTGTCTAGTTAATTCAATGCCTAAACTAATTTGGGCACCCATTTGTTCAATAGCAGCATCAAATATTGCGCGTGTTCCTGAGCCATGTTCACGCAATACCCATGAATGTTGCTGCAGCTGTTCAAGATTGATAGTCGATTTTTTTGCTAACGAATGCTCAGGAGAGCAAAAAATTTGTAACTTATCTACTTGCCATGGCGTTATTTGTAAGTGTTTATGCACCGCTGGGCCTTCTATTAAGCCAATAGAAGCTTTCCCTTTATCCAAATAATCTATTACCATTTGAGTATTACCAATATGTATTTCAGGTGTAACGTCAGGATAAATTTTTACAAATTTAGCAATTAACTGAGGTAGTAGATAAGTGGCAATGGTGGCGCTAGCAACAACTCTCAATACACCACTCATAGTGTTTAAATTGGCTAATTTTAGGCTATCAAGTAAATCACCTATTTGACGTACTTTAGGCAACGACTTAAGACCATTTTCGGTAATCAATAAATCTCGTCCTGTTCGCTCAAATAAGGGATAACCTAAACTCACTTCTAACTCTTTTAATGCTTGGCTCGCAGCAGATTGACTTAAAGAGAGTTCATTGGCTGCTTTAGTTAATTTTCCTAAGCGCGCAGTCGCTTCAAATAGTTGAAGTTTTTTTATCGATATACTCATGGTTTCATTACCTTAGGGATTATTGACCTGAGTATTCGTTAATTAACTCAGTTTGAATTCAATTTATTTAGTTCGGTTTTTTGAATGTTATACATCGAATCATACCATTATTCTTATTTAAAACTTTCCGTTATATTATATTCCATAAAGTGATTACTCTTTGGTGGTCACGTCTAAACACACAGTCATTTATTAGACAAGAGATGCGTTATGCCCACTTATATAGTTCTTCCCATCATTGCCCTTTTGGCAATAGCTTTAGCAAAAGTAGAACAAGTTTCTGCTTTTGGCTTGAGTGCTTTACCATTAGCGATTGTTTTTGGTATGTTTTATGGACATTTCTCATTGAGAGTTGACGATGAAAAAGATCAACTTTTTTCGACTTTTTGCAAACAGAAATTACTGAGATTTGGCATTATATTATTTGGTTTTGGCCTCAGTCTTCAGCAAATATTGGCCGTTGGTTGGCAAGCAGTTGTTATTGATTTAGTGATGATAAGTACAATTTTTACTGTGGGTACTGTTGTTGGCATTAAAGTCTTGAAGTTACATCGTGATGTTGCCATTTTAACTGCGGCTGGTAGTGCTATATGTGGTGCAGCAGCGATACTAGCCACCGAGTCAGTACTTAAACCAAAACAGCAACATATTACTATTGCTATCGCGACTGTCGTGCTCTTTGGTACGTTAGCTATGTTTATCTACCCGTTTATTTATCAGTGGGTTGATATGACTGATCAGTCATTTGGTATTTATATCGGCAGTACTGCCCATGAGGTAGCACAAGCGGTTGCTGCCGGACAAAGTATCAACGGCGAAACTATGCAGACGGCCGTTGTTGTTAAGCTCATTCGAGTGATGATGTTAGCACCCTTTATTCTCATGTTAAGTGCTGGACTTAATCGTCTTAGTAGAGATAGTGGAGCCAAGTGCGAAAAAAATGTTATTACTATCCCTTGGTTTGTTTTTGGCTTTATGGCTACAGCCATGATTAATAGCATAGTTATTTTACCCGAGTCCCTTAAAGCGGTATTGAGTTTTGCCAGTCAATTTTCTTTAGCAATGGCAATGGCAGCTTTAGGCGCGCAAACTCAGTGGGCAACTATTAAAGAAGCCGGACCTAAGCCTCTTATACTGGCATTCTTACTCTTTATTATTTTAATAATAGGTGGTTTTTTCTTAAGTTCGTGGTTAGTCTGATGAGTCAGGGTATTTAAATAAGTATTTAATTTAAACCTTTTACTGCTAAGTTGCATCTCACTTAGCAATGAACAATATTTTGGCAAAGTGGTTAGTAGATTGACCTGGTTGCTATGACTATTTTAATAACGATATATGGAGATACCCAATGTTAAACGTGAAAAATGCTTTTACCTATGCCCCAATTGCCCTTTTATTAATGGCTGGTGGTTTGCAAGCGAAAACCATTAATAAAGAGTTTATGGTTGCTAATGGCGGTTTACTAAAAATAGCGACTGATGTTGGTGCTATTGATATTGAAACTCATGCAAAAGAAAGTGTATTGGTTGAAGTAGAGATTACGGGAAAAAATGAAGATGATATGGACATCAGCTTTAAAAAGAGCGGTGACGATGTCAGCATTAAAGGTGATTTTGAGCGTAGTGGTTTTGGTAATAACCATATAAGAGTCACTTATAAAGTTACGTTACCGCAAACCTATAATGTAGATTTG
>OJIR01000360.1_pt1 | contig 15006 bp, 17 predicted proteins | sample 1595711 | NCBI WGS metagenome assembly OJIR01 (sample SAMN05416846, study PRJEB24817) | seawater metagenome | isolation source: Sea water | place: Canada:Atlantic | collected 2013-07
AACGCCGTTGGTGGCCATCCGATCATATGCTTTCAGATGGCGCTATTGTTGCTGCCCAAAAAGCTATGAAGGAAACAGGCATAGCCGCGGCTGATATTGGTGCAGTTGTCTACACGGGAGTATGTCGAGATCAGCATGAGCCAGCGACTGCTTGTCGAATTGCCGCTAAGCTTGGCGTATTAAAAGATACAGCAATTTACGATATCAGTAATGCGTGTTTAGGTGTGTTATCGGGTATTTTAGATATTGCGAATCGTATTGAACTTGGACAAATTAAAGCGGGCCTTGTTGTTTCGTGTGAATCAGCACGTCATATTGTAGATGTAACGATTGATGACATGCTTGCCGATCCCACCATGCAAAATTATGCTCGCTCTTTAGCGACGCTAACCGGTGGTTCAGGTGCTGTTGCAGTGTTACTTACCGATGGTAGTTTAAATCTTGATACTGACCGTAATCATCAATTATTAGGCGCCAGTCACTTATCAGCACCCGAACATAACAATTTATGTCAATGGGGTTTAAAAGAGGTGGGTCCACAACTGTTTCGTGAATTTATGCGCACAGACGCGGTAAGTTTACTCAAAGAAGGAGTTTCTTTAGCAAAAGATACCTGGGAACACTTCTTAGAACAACGTCAATGGGTTGAAGAAGAAGTTGATAAAGTTATTTGTCACCAAGTGGGCGCGGCTAATCAAAAACAAGTATTGACCGCCTTATGCATTAACCCTGAAAAAGAATTTCCAACCTTTAAGTTACTTGGCAATATGGGTACAGTTTCATTGCCGGTAACGGCTGCTATGGCTCATGATCAAGGCTTCTTACAAAAAGGCGATAATGTTAGCTTTTTAGGGATAGGCAGTGGCTTAAATTGTATGATGTTGGGGCTTAAGTGGTAGTTATGTTAGAAAGTATGTTAGAAAAGAAGTTAACAACACTATTCCCCTTTACCCGCAATTTTATTAATCGTAATGGCCATCAATATCATTATGTTAATGAAGGGCAGGGCTCACCAGTTGTTATGGTTCATGGTAATCCAAGTTGGTCTTTTTATTACCGTAACTTAGTTAGTCAATTAAGCAAGAATCATCATTGTATAGTGCCAGATCATATTGGCTGTGGTTTATCTGATAAACCTGATGATGACGGTTATGATTACACCCTAGCGAATCGCATAGATGATCTAGAAGCATTACTTGAACATTTAGACGTAAAAGAAAATATTACGCTAGTGGTACATGATTGGGGTGGAATGATTGGTATGGGTTATGCTGCGCGCTATCCTCAACGTATCAAACGCCTGGTTATTTTAAATACTGGCGCTTTTCATTTACCTAAAGCTAAAAAGTTACCACCTGCTTTATGGTTAGGCCGTAATACTTTTGTTGGAACTGCACTCGTGAGAGGCTTCAATGCCTTTTCAAGCGTTGCTTCCTATATTGGTGTAAAGCGAAAACCCATGTCAAAAGAAGTACGTGAAGCTTATGTTGCTCCTTTTAATTCATGGACAAACCGTATTTCAACTTTGCGCTTTATTCAAGATATTCCATTAAAAACAGGCGATAGAAATTATCAGTTAGTTTCTGATATTGCAGGCAGTTTAGCGCAGTTTGATAAAATACCTATGTTAATTTGTTGGGGCTTAAAAGACTTCGTGTTTGATAAACACTTTTTAGATGAATGGCAACAACGTTTTCCCGATGCACAAGTTCATGCTTTTGATGATTGTGGTCACTATATTTTAGAAGACGCTAGCGATGAAGTCGTTCCGTTAATAGATAACTTTTTAAAAACAAACGAAAGCAAGTTAGCTTAGAATTAACGTAGTAGGACTTATTTAATAGGTAAAGTATAAATGACAGAGACCATGGATAAGTCCAATCAAGCTAATTTATGTCGCCATCTCGCCCATGCAGCAATAGCAACGCCCAACGCGTTAGCTGTTGCCGTACAAAAAAGCCATCGCGGCAAACTTAATTATCAAGAAATCGATTTTGTTTCTTTACACCAACGCAGTGATGAAATTGCCTATGCGTTAAATGCTTATGGCCTAAAATCAGGCATGAAAGCGGTGTTGATGGTGACCCCAAGTATTGACTTTTTTGCCTTAACCTTTGCATTATTTAAAGCAGGAATTGTTCCTATTTTAGTTGACCCAGGCATGGGTATTAAAAACCTTAAACAATGTTTTGTTGAATCTGCTCCTGATGCTTTTATTGGTATCCCGAAAGCCCACATAGCCAGAGCATTATTTGGCTGGGGTAAAACCAGTGTTAAAAAACTCTTAACCGTTACTGAAGCTAATTCTGGCGCTGGTGCCAATGTATTCGCTTCCCTTATCGGTGGCATGAGTTTAACCAAATTACTCACTCGTTATCCAATACAAAACAAAGATTTACCAAAAGAAAATAGTTCATTTGACATGGTAAAACTTAGCGATGATGCTATGTCGGCTATTCTATTTACCAGTGGTAGTACAGGTACACCTAAAGGCGTGGTCTACAGTCATAAAATGTTTGAAGCACAAATTACTGCACTTAAAGAAGATTATGCCATTAAACCTGGCGAACGTGATTTAGCAACGTTCCCCTTGTTCTCATTATTTGGTCCGGCATTAGGTATGGCCTCAATTGTACCTGATATGGATGCGAGTAAACCGATTAAGGCAAACCCTGCATTTATCTTTGCCGCTATTGAAAAATATCAATGCACTAACTTATTTGCCAATCCAGCGCTGATAGAAGTATTAGGGCAGGCGGGAGCAGGTAATTTATCAACCAAAAAAGCCGACACTGGGTCAATAAATAAACCTGTCGTTAAACTGAATAGTTTAAAAAGAGTGATTTCTGCGGGCGCACCAGCAACCCTGACTTCTGTAGAGCGATTTACCCAACTACTTATCGACAACGTTCCTGTGCTAACGTCCTATGGGGCGACTGAATCGCTACCGCTGACTAAAATAGCCAGTGCAGATTTACTTGCAACGAGCCACATAACAGACAATGGCGGTGGTATTTGTGTAGGTACTCCGGTTAATGGCGTTGAACTCAGTATTATTGATATTAACGACAATGTGATTGAAACATGGCATGACGATTTAACCTTGCCTGCGAACACTATTGGTGAAATCGTCGTTAAAGGCGACATGGTTAGCCATCAATATTATAATCGTGCATCGGCAACTGCACAGGCAAAAATTCTTGATGCTGGTTCTAATGATGCTCATTCTAATTGTGCGGACTCTACTGGTCAGGTAGTTCGTCATCGCATGGGTGATTTAGGTTATCTTGATGAATCTGGTTTGTTGTGGATGTGTGGGCGTAAAGCCCATCGTGTTGAAACCGATAAAAAGGTTTTATTTTCTATTCCTTGTGAGCGAATATTTAATACTCATCAATTAGTAAAACGCACTGCTTTAGTCGGGGTTACCATTAACGGTAAAACTGTGCCGTTACTTTGTGTTGAATTAACCGATGAAGCTAAAAATAATAAGGACTTTGATGAAGCCATTCTTTTTTCAGCGTTAAAAGTATCTGCACTTGCTCATAAACAAACATCCGCGATATCTCACTTTTTAATCCATGAAGACTTCCCCGTGGATATACGCCATAACGCTAAAATATTTCGTGAAAAGCTTGCCGTATGGGCACAAGATGAACTTGACTAATTTAACGTATAACTAGAGCTCAACCATGATTGAACATTCGCAAAAAAGCGCTATTACATCTCATTGTAAAGCCAAAAGTAATAGCTATAACAGCATCGATGTTTCAGCCAATTTCAGCGAGGCTGTTCAGCAACCACTAAGTGAGCTAGCAGCACAAACAAACCATGTGTTTGTTACCGGAGCTGGCGGTTTTTTGGGGAAAGCCATATGTCGATTATTGCGTTTAGCTGATATTAAAGTGACGGGTTTTGCTCGAGGAAATTATCCTGAACTGACCCAAATGGGCGTTAATATGGTGCAAGGGGATATCACTGATTTTGAACCCCTTAAAGAGGCAATGCAACCATGCGATCTTGTCTTTCATGTAGCCGCTAAAGCAGGTGTTTGGGGGAGTAAAGACGATTACTTTACACCGAATGTGCAAGGGGCTAAAAATATTATTCAAGCCTGCCAAGAGCTCGCCATTACCCGCTTAGTGTACACTAGCACGCCGAGTGTTACTTTCGCTGGCGTTGATGAGGCAGGTATAGATGAATCGCAACCTTATGCTAATAGCTTTTTAAATTATTATGGTGAGTCTAAAGCGTTAGCAGAGCAGCTAGTATTATCTGCCTCACATGATTTGAAAGATAAGCCTTTAAAAACCGTGGCGCTCCGCCCGCATTTAATTTGGGGGCCAAACGATCCCCATCTAGTACCTCGAGTATTAGAGCGTGCCAGAGCAGGTAAGCTAAAGCTTGTTGGCAAAGAAGATAAGCTCGTTGATACTATTTTTGTTGATAATGCCGCCTATGCGCATATATTAGCGGCAGTAGCATTGAACAAACCCAAAGCGACTTGTATCGGTAAGGCGTATTTTATTAGCAATGATCAGCCAATAACTATGGCCACTATGCTTAATAACATTCTGCATTGTGTTGATTTACCACCTGTGACAAAAAGAGTCCCCAGCGCTGTTGCTTATGCTGTTGGTACGACGTTAGAGTGTTTTTATAAAATATTGAATATAAAAAAAGAGCCGATAATGACGCGGTTTGTTGCCAGACAACTTTCTACTAGTCATTATTTTGATATAAGCGCAGCCAAAAAAGATTTAGGCTACACACCGCTGATATCAATAGAAGAAGGCATGAAGCAACTTAAACTATCATTAGTAGTTAGTAGTTAGTAGTTAGTAGTTAGTAGTTAGTGAGTCGGTAGTTATTTTCGATCCACTTTTGAACAAAATATATGGAATTTATATGAGTAAAATTTACCATCATCCAGTACAAATATATTATGAAGATACCGACCATTCTGGCGTGGTATATCACCCTAATTTCCTCAAATATTTTGAACGTGCGCGTGAACATGTGATTGACAGTGATAAATTGGCAACATTATGGCAAGAAAAAGGGCTAGGTTTTGCCGTATATAAAGCCAACTTAACTTTTCAAGATGGTGTCGAATTTGCTGAGATTTGTGATGTGCGTACCAGTTACCAATTTGAAGGTAAGTATAAAACCTTATGGCGTCAAGAGTTATGGCGTCCGAATGCGAGTAAACCTGCGGTGATTGGCGATATTGAAATGGTTTGTTTAGATAAGCAGAAACGCTTGCAACCCATTCCTGACGAAATACTTGAACCTCTATCTATAGGATAGGTGCTGGGTTTATTTCATAGTTTATTTCATAGTTTATTTTATGGGAATGTCATCGTGAGTTGCAAGGAAAGGTTGGCTAAATAAGATTTACAAACCACCCGCTAAGTCTAAATAATTACCGGTGGAAAAAGATGACTTCTCGCTTGCCAACCAATAAATCGCCTCGGCTACTTCTTCAGGTTGTCCACCTCTTTGTAATGGAATAATATCTTTTAACCGTTCAATACGCTCCGGCTCGCCGCCATCGGCATGCATATCGGTATAGATTAAACCTGGGCGAACACAGTTAACTCGTATGCCTTCTGCAGCAACCTCAAGTGATAATCCTTTAGTTAAGGTATCTATCGCTCCTTTTGATGCCGCATAATCGATATACTCGTTGGGTGAGCCAGTGCGAGCAGCGCCAGAAGACACATTGACAATGACGCCACCTAACCCCTTGTGGCGTGTTGACATACGTTTTACTGCTTCGCGACAACACAAAAAATAGCTCGTAACATTAGTCGTTAATATCGAATTTATGCGTTCAGCGGTCATATCCTCTAATCGAGACTGCTCTTTCAAAATGCCGGCATTATTGACTAACACAGTAACTGTGCCCAGCGTTTTGTCTACGGTAGCAAATAAGCGCTCTACATCACTCTCGCAAGAGACATCAGCTTGTACAGTAATGCATTGACCACCCTCGTCGCTAATTGACTTGGCGAGTTGATTCGCTGATTTTTCATCTGATTTGTAGTTAATACAAACCGCATAACCATTATGGGAAAATAGCTTTGCGGTTGCCGCGCCAATACCTCGCCCAGCACCGGTAATTACTGCTATTTTTGGTGGACTCATTCTTTACCACTCTCTCCATTCTTCTGTGACATCGCCAACAAACTCGATATTTGCAGCAGATATTACCTGTTGAATGAACTGACAGATATCTTCACGCTGTTCTGTTTCTATTAAACAGTCTCCACATTGGTGGTTTAACGAATTTAGAGACAAAACTACCGTTTCAATATGCTTTTTTGCAGTGTCTGCTGTTTGTACTTCAGCGTCCATAGCTGACATGAACTCTAGTAAACTTGTTATACAAAGCGCCACATCTTCTGCGGTGTAATCAGTTTCGTTTTCATCTTCACCTTCAATGAAATCTAACATGTCGTACTGAATGACTTTAAGTAAATTTTTCATCTAACTCTCTCTATTCCTAACCATAAATCTAGCATATTACTTTTATATTGTTAGTTATCATTATTTGTTAAGTGCAACGCCTGCAGTCTCTAATACTGTTTTTGCTTCAGCTCGCTCAATAATTTTCAATAAAGTCGTTTGAATTGTTTCATCCTGTCTCGCATCCTCTTTACTGGAGAATGTCTGTTCTTGAACTTGAGCGCCTTCTTCTTGAGTAAAACCTATTACAACCTGGTTTGCACAATCAGTTGACTCGCCAAAATAAGCGAGCGAAATTTGAGGGTAACCCTGAAATCCTTTTTTGACTCGCTTTGCTATACGTTTTGTTGATTTATCTAAATTCATAATAGGTACCCAGAAAAAATAACACCTCAATAAGAGGTAAATAATAGCGGCTAAAGTGAGAATAAAGTGAAGCCAGCTAACGTGTTGTTAAATATCTTGTTCAAGCTTACTAGCATTTTATACCATAGTGCATGACGAAGTCAGCATATTAGGGGCGTTTTGATTCGATATATTACTTGGTATATACCCAAGCCACTTTGAAATGCTCGATTTCAGCAAGACGAGAATCGTGCCAAATACTAGGCTTAAAATTTGTGGTGTGGTCGTTCCCCACTGCCATTTTATAACGACGTAGTTGGTCGGTTATCGCCTTGCCCTTTGGCAGCTCGGGTAGAAAACGACTACGGTGTTATGATTCATCATTAGGGAATAACCCTTAATGACAAATCATGCCTTGTATTCGTCTCCTACCCGAGCTCTGAAACATGTATTTTCAAGTCGTTTGGGTATACAATCACCGGAAGATTTTATGAAAAATACAACGTAAGGCAAACCATGAATACAAAAATTTATAAACATGTACATTCTTTGGCTAAAGATTTAATGCAAGCGGTTCATAGAAAAAATCAAATTCGCTTCGATGAATGTTACGCTGAATTAAAGCAAGTATGTGAAGATAATGAAAATACTGATAAAGACCATCCGGTGCAGTGGGAAACACTTGCTGACTTTACTGATGATCTTGAATTAGCCATTACTATTTATGACAAAGCATTAGTGAAAGCTGAAGCGATTAACTCTAAAGATTTTCTTTCATCAATTGCATTTGCAATTGCGTCATTGCAAGTAGAGTTAGGTGATAAATCAAGTGCTATTGAACATTTAAAAAATGCTAAAATCAACAGTAATAAAATTGCTGATAAAGATTTAAAAGCAGAAATCGATGCCTTATTAGAAGAGTTAGGCGGAGTCGTTGAAGTTGTAGAAGTACCAGAAGCTGTAGAAGTTTCAGAAGCACCAAAGAAACTGAAAGAATGGAAAGATTTGTAACAGTAAAACCATGAACTTTATCGGCTTTTTTAACTTGCTTTAAGGTTATTGGTTAAGCTCTACATAGTTTCATGTCGGGCTATAACCAATTTTTGCTAAAACCTTCTGTCAGTAAAAGTACTGCTCATCTGAAATAGAGATATACTATTTTCTTCGTTTCAGTGAGTGCAACGAAGAAAATAGCAACAAAGATTCAGCAACTATGCAGCATCTTTATTAGTCTTGAAGTGCGATAGATGCCATTTTCATCGTACTTTCAAATGATTCTGCACCTGCAATGAATAAACCATTGTGGCAAAACATAGCATCATCAATACCAGTTACTTCTTTAAGCGCATCATCAGACAAACCAGCCCACTGTTTAGGTAGTGGTTTTCTGTCTTCGAATGAACCGGGTTCAACAGGTACCGTTTGAATTCTCCATTGGCCAGAAGGTGATGGATAAATCATGTATAAAGCCTCTTCAGATAAGGCGTGTACCGTTCTTTTCCATGGGGTATACTTTTCAAGCACGATGACTCTTGAGTCTTCTGCATTATCAATCGCTTTCGCAACGATATCTTTTGCATTAATGCCACCGCTAGCAGAGGCAATAAATCGTGTTAATACGCGTGATGCAAAATCAACTGCTTCATCAAAACAAGCATCGAAATGGCTATCTTCTTGCCACGTTGGGTTAAACATTGAAATAGTTTGGCTAAGACTTATCCCTTGAGCAACGCCTTCGACATGACCACAATCAATAGCATCAATAGTTGATACTAAACCAGCATCAACACTGTCAGCGACTTCTTGGTTACCTTGGCATATTTGTAAGCCATATTTTTGCCAAATCAAACCAAATGAAGAATAAGGAATACCATTTTCGCGCTCACCCGCGCCGCCACGTTGATGATGATCAAAACGGCCTGCGTCGGCATCATATTCACCACCCACATCTAGAACAATATCGGCTTTAGCGATAACGTCTAAATCACGAGTACGTATGAGCTTAAAAGAAGGGAAAATGTTCTTAAGTGCAGCGATACTAAAAACATCATCTGCATGAAAATTACCATTGTGAGTTACTATTACTTTATCAGTCATTTGTTATTTGTCATTTTTGAGAGGAAAAAGAAGGGGCGCTCGTTAACTTTTACTGAGTAAAAATTATAGGGCGGATTCTATACGAAGCGCGCTAATAAAAACAGCTGATTTTTGATAGCTAATTTGGCAACTACATTAATAACCAAGCAATCGCTATTAAATGGAAAGATAGGTGTTGTAGATCATTTACTATGGTCGGTTTAGCGATACAAAGTGTGATGTAAGACTATAACCATCGCCACCCATTTTACCCACTGAGTCAATTAGTGCTTGGTTAATGCCTTCATCACTGTATAGATCATCCCTTACATACACAGACTTTACATCTAACAGAATAATGGTGCCGCCAGCGGGCAAATCACTGACAGAGATAATTTCTCTCAAGGTACATTCGTAGCGAACGGGTGAATCAGCAACTGATAATGCAGCAACTTTGCAGCTTTTACTTTGCGTAACCTTCGCCAAATCAAACTCACTTTTATCATTGGCAATGCTCGCACTGGTCACGTTCATCTTTTCTAATAAAGTTGCATTAACAATGTTGACCACACATTCACTGGTTTCTCGTAAATTTTCCAAAGTGTCTTTATCAATGCCAGTTCGTTGAGTTACTTGTGTATAGAGAAGTACAGGAGGATTACAACTTGCTACCGTAAAAAAAGAGTAGGGCGCGAGATTATCTACGCCATCTTTTGAGCGGGTACTGATCCAAGCTATGGGTCTTGGTGTTACGCCACCATTTAACAGGCGATATTTTTCTTGGACAGCTAGTTCTGAAATATCAAAGTTCATTGATTATTCCTTCCTTAAAAAGGCTATAACTCGAGTAATACCAATCAGATTAATTAATGGTTCAAATTTTAATGAGGATAAATTTCAAAAACAAGGCACTTGATTGAGCAATAGCTGGCTATTGAGATTGAAAGCAACGATGTTATTGGATATTTAGACCATTTAAAAGGCCCACTTAGTTAGTCTGGTTGGTATACTTACTAAGGCTACCTAAAATATAGAATTCAGCTAAAATTGGGCCGTTTTTAGGTAAGGTATTGATTATCTTTTGGGTAATTAACAATAATGGTTGAACGTTATTGAAGTAATAAATAGAGTCCAACAATTAAACCAAAATATATCATCAAAGAAAAAGTACTGCCAACAACATTTAATGCCGTTGAGACCCCAAGAAATTTGAAACTTAATACGCAAGAGAGTGCTTTAGGGCGTGATTGAAATGAGTGAAAGTATTTAAATTCGGTCAACTTGTCTGCCAAAGCGTGATCATTTTTAATCTCATTATCAATTGTTTTATCATAGATAAACGCAACTAAATAAAACAAAACTAAAAAGGCTAAAATGGATTCCATAACTAAAATTCCTGATTGATATAATGCCCATAGAAGGGACTCGGTAATACTAAGCTAAATGTATTGTGTTAGGTTATTGAAAAACTTCTTCATTAAACAGCAGTTGTTTTATGGCACAAAGAGAGGCAACGAGCCTCATGGCTTGATCTATAGCAACATCTTGTTGGGAGTCAGCTTTAAGGCTGCTTATATGGCTGTTGAAGCATATAAAGCCATTATTGATTGATGATATCGCGATGCAGGCATAATGATAACCTTGCGAGTTTTCAATCTTAAGGTCTTGAAACGGTCGCATCTTTAGTGATTCTAGAGTACCACCTGCATGTAATGGGTGAGCATTTCTACTCATAAAGTAAGGATTAGTCACTGCCATTCTACTGCTTGCAGTTTGAACAACTTTTTTATCTGAATCTGATAACTCACCAACTTCGGATTTTATAAAATCAAGTAGATTTTTCGATTGGCTAGCAACAGCTGTTGCCCAAGCAACAATTATTTTGTTACTTTCTGAGAGGTTATTTTCCTGAACAAATGTTGCTTTGAATAGATCGATTTGATCGTTAAGTTCAGGGTTGAGAGCTAATGATTTTTGAATATTCACTGATAGTACTGGCTGTTTAGTATCTTAGGTAAATAATACCATTTTTATGAAATTTGTTATGTTTTTATATGCAAAGAAAACAAATCAGGCCAGCACACCTAATTGATTAACTGACGGTGAGTACATTGTCGGTGAGTAAAATGAGATAAGGGTGATAATCAACGCTACTCGAACCTATTAAACAGATGGTAACGTGCTGACTATACCGATTTTTGATAGGCCATTAGGAGCCATTTTATTACCTCTTCATCAATATCGGCAATACTATTGAGTTGTATTCTATGCGTACACATAGTGCCAAATGGCCCCGAATCACCTAAACGGCTTTGAACATTGATGTCCTTTAGTTTTAAGCCTAAATCTATTCTGGTTTTTGTTGAAGGTTTTATTAAGGCGAATTGTTTTTTTCTGATAAGGCTAACACTGCCTTTTTTAGGGGTTATAACTACATCGCTACCAAAATTTTCGACAGTAGAAATCAGCAAATCATAAATAGGCTTGAGTAACTCTTTTCCCGCATATTGATTTACCACCAAATCTTCTGAGGATTCATTTTTTTCTTTCGATAAAGTGACTATTGTATTGGCAAATCCATGAGTGACTCCATATTCAGCTTTTAGAAACTTAACGGCGATAGCGTGTTTTTCAATATTTTCTATTTGCAAAATTCGAAGCCATTCTTCTAGTTTTTTACCTGTTTTTTCAGGCATGTTATTAATCATTGTTTGAAGTGCTTTGTCCATATTCTTCACCTTTTAATTCAATGTAAAATGTCCATTTAAAGAGCCTAAAGAACTAAATGGGCTAGGACAGGACTTACTAAAGTTATAACACCCTATAGGATACTACACTAAGACTTGTCGAGTATTTTTGATGTAGTGATGCACCTGACGCTCAATTTTTGAGTCAATCATGTCAACTGGTCGACAACCATTAGGGCAAGGCATATTAGGTGTTGTACCAAATACGCGACAAATTAACGGTCGCTCTTCGTAAACTTCACAACCATTAGGCCCAAGGTGAACGCAATTATAATGATCTAATGCAGCTTCATGTTCAGCAATTGTTTTTACTGGCAGGCGTGACATTTCTTCTGAGGATGTTGTTACTGGTCCGCAGCAGTCGTGGCAACCGGGTGTACATTTAAAAGTTGGAATGCGTTCGCGCAGTCGCTCAACTATATGGCTATTATTTTTCATTATTCCTTAACTCTCATGCTATTCGTGATAATAATTGTTTTATATCTATTTTATTAGCCATTGATCTGTCCATAAAGTTAGTGTGTTGATTATGCGCCTGTCACGCTCACACTTGTTTGACTCTCGCAACCACAAAGAGTGAGTCATTTTCTTCAAATTCTTGATAACTTAAGGTAGAAACTATGTCATACGCTCCTGAAATATGGTTAATAAGTTCGTCTTGGTTATAATAGGTAAATAACAAACCATTCATTTCCTCATCTTTGTTTCCCAACCAGAATGAATGGGCTATAAGGCCATTTGACGATAAAAATTTTGCTTGTTGTAAAAGAGAGCTTTTCAATTCTTTTCTGGTTAAATGGTGAAGTACTTTATTTGAGTAGATACAATCATATAGCGCGTTTAATTCAAGTTTCTTCACATTAAGCTTTAAAAAAGGAACGTCAGGGTGCTTTTCTTCACAAACACTTAAAAAGGCATCTGATAAATCTGAGCCTGTAACTGAATACACTCTCTTTAAATACTCAATGTCTAAACCAGCACCAGAGCCTAATTCAAGTAATGAAGACTTAACAGGCAGTGACTTGCTCAAAAGTTTATAGAGATTATTTCCATCATAGCCTTTGCACATCTGAATATATTTTTTGACATTCTCGGGGTCATCATAAAAATTAATAGTGCCTCCTCTGCTCTTAAAGCATAACACCCTTATTAACGGGGAAAATTAAATAATCAATTTTCACCTAAAGTGTACGAATATTATTTATTACTGTGTAGGTGCTTTGGGTTTTTATCGTTCATAAGTCAATGACTTAATAGCATCTGACACAGTTGAAAAATGGATCTTAGTGAGACAAAGCGTTGCCTTTTGAAATTCATGTGCGCGGATTAATTCAGACACTTGGTCGACAATTAATCTACGCTCTGTTTTGATCAACTTCAGTTTCGATGAATTTGATTGTATTAAGTAACTACATCCACATGAATCTATAACAAAGTCATTTTCACTTAAGATTAATTCGTGGCATTCAGCAATGAACTCCTGTTCTGTATGTAAATAAATAAGCTCATCGTCGCCATCGAGTTTTAGCATGCAAGGCCATATAACCATAAAAATTACCTTAAAAATAGAACGCTAAAAAATGTAGATTATCATTGTTGATAGTCACCTAGTTAAAGGCAATGCGACGAAGCTAATCTTTATTTATGGCTACCGTCACAAAAGGGTTGTGATGCCGTTTTTTTACAGCCACAAAAGTATAGTTTTTTAGACTCGGTTGCCGTAAACCTAACCGGCGAAAATTCAGAGCCTTTATGAGAGCCATCACAAAATGGTTGGTTCTCGCTTTTACCACAAGAGCACCAAGAATATTTCTTACCTTCTTCCACCTCAACCGCAAAAGGTGTATCAGACGCACGTACAGGTTTAGTCATGACAATTCTCCTTACGTTAATAATAGGTAACGTCAGAGCAATGGCAAACTATTTGTAGCTTTTTGATAGCTTTGTAAGTTCATTCACCTTCGACTATATAAAGCACCTGCAAAATGCATAGCGATTAAAAAATAAATAGCACTTTCTAAATAGAGGTGGATCTCATTTGCTTGATTAAAGATAAATTGCTTAGTTTCGCCTAGTGAGAAAGAAACAATATTTAGAATCGAAAGAGGATGTTCATAATTAGTAATCATTAAAACCCCGGATACAATTAATGAAAATAAAACAAAATACATTGAAAAATGCACAACACGGACAATATTCTTGTGCATCAAGTTGTTAAATTTTGCTTTATGTATTTCAGGTAAAAAGAATTGTGACCAAATAATTCGTGCTAATAACAGCAGCAATACTAGAAATCCCATGATGAAATGAATCTCTATAGCATCTTGCTTATGCTCAATTGCACCCTTTATCCTATAGTCGGTATTATGAATTTGAGAACCCATCACTAATAACATAAATAGAATGAGAAGAGAGGATGACCAATTTAATACCAAGTTGATTAAGTTCTTTTACACTCAGCGAGAATTAAAAGGTTTAGAGGCAAGACATTGATTGAAGAGAATGGTTATTCCCTTGCCAAAATCAATAACGCTGCATGTAAGCCTTTTAAACTCGCCCTTGGGAGCTTGTTCTATGCCCATTAACATCGTTAAATTCATTTGATTTAGAATGACTAGACCTAAACAAATTTGCCTTGTTTTTGAACATTTAACATAGCTCTGAGTTGGGAAGAAATTTAATCAAATTGGTATAATACTCTATCAATTACATAAGATTTTTTATCTGGTATCACAGAAACTCCTTATAGTTTGACCGTTCCATTAATTAATCAGTTTACCTTGCTCATTAATAGGTGGAATATGCTTCTGTTGATCACGAATACTTTAATTGAAACAGTCGATGCTTGTAACAAGACTTTCGGATCAGCAGAAGTTATTTGTTTCACTACGCATACTCAGGGATTGTCGTCACACCGACTATCTATAAGACCTGCGAGAAACAAAACCACAGCCATATTCCATCCTTAACTTTACGCTTTGGAGGTCAAAAATGAAAGCCTTTGATGTTTCAAATTTTGCCGCCCTTATCGGTATCGATTGGGCAGACCGTAAACACGATATTTGTGAAGTAAACCCTCAAACCAATGAACAACACTTCTCTGTTATTTCATCACAGCCCAAAGCTATTAACGCGTGGGCTAATGAAATAAAACGAAAGTACAATGGTCAGCTTGTTGCTGTAGCCTGTGAGTTGAAAAAAGGGCCTTTAATTTATGCGCTGAGTAAATTTAGTCACATCGTATTGTTTACCATAAACCCATCAAGTGTTGCCAAATATAGAAAAGCCTTTACACAGAGTGGTGCTAAAGACGATCCAACTGATGCTGCCATTCAAGTAGAAATATTGCAACTACACATGCATAAGT
>OJIR01000368.1_pt1 | contig 14920 bp, 15 predicted proteins | sample 1595711 | NCBI WGS metagenome assembly OJIR01 (sample SAMN05416846, study PRJEB24817) | seawater metagenome | isolation source: Sea water | place: Canada:Atlantic | collected 2013-07
GGGCCTGGGATATGGGCCGCGAGGGTGACTCTGGCCTACCGGCTAATGGCGAAACCTATACCCGAGGTACACCCAATGTGTGGAGTCTTACCTCAGCGGACGATGAATTAGGCTTGGTCTATGTACCCACTGGCAATGCTACCCCTGATTACTTTGGCGGCCACCGTACCCAAATAATGGACAAATACGCCAGCTCCGTGGTGGCCATAGACGCTAAAACTGGCCTCACCCGCTGGCATTTTCAGACCACACACCATGACATTTGGGATTACGACGTACCCTCGCAACCAACGTTAGTGGACTTAACCATTGACGGCGTTGAGCGCAAAACAGTCATCGTGCCAACAAAGCGCGGCGAGATATTTATGCTTGATAGAGCCACCGGGGAAGTAATTACCGAGGTCACTGAACGCTCAGTGCCGCAGACAGATATACCTGGCGAGCGCAGTACAGCAACTCAACCCTTCTCAACGGGCATGCCTTCATTTGCCTACCCAAAGATCCGCGAGCGCGACCTTTTTGGCATTACCCCACTGGACCAAATGGCCTGCCGCAAAACCTTTTTGAAGTTGCGCTATGAAGGACCAATGACACCCCCCTCAACCCAAGGCACGCTACTTTACCCTGGCCCTGCTGGGGGCATGAACTGGGGCAGTGTGGCGGTAGATGAGCAACGCCAGTTGATGGTAGTGAATAACCTACAGCTACCGTGGATCATCCACTTGATTCCTCGAGAAAACGAATTAACCAGCACTGAGGGTGACTTCAACCCAGGCTACGGTATTGGTGGCCCTATGCGCGGCACACCATTTGCCGCAAAAGTAGAGCTATTCTCATCCCCCCTGAGCTTACCTTGCATCAAACCACCTTTTGGCGAGATCGCTGTTGTTGATTTAACGACGCAAAAAATTGTCTGGCGGCGCGGTACCGGCACATGGAATTTGGGCTTACCTTATGCTGCAGGCACCACTGTTACCGCCGGTGGCCTGATCTTCATGGGTGGGGTTATGGACGGTTATCTGCGGGCAATCGACGTTAATACAGGCGAGGAGCTGTGGAAAGACAGTCTGGACAGCTCATCTGACGCCACACCAATGAGTTATGTGAGCCCTAAAACGGGCAAGCAATACGTGTTGGTCACAATCCCAGGTCAACGAGTGCCCAGCCCAGAGGCATCTCATGAGGTTGGCGACGATGCGGGTGGGGCAGTTGAAGTAGCATCTAAGCTGCAAGGCGGTAAAGTGATCGCCTACGCGCTGGGCGATCAGTAACGGCTGGCAGTCGCCGGACGAGGCAGAGGCAGAGACACTTAAAGGTGCCAACGTCATTTGAGCGATAACCCGGTTAGACACGCATTCAAGAGAGGAGCAAAGGTATCGCCCTTGCTCCGCTACAGACACAGTCGGCCTATGGTTAAAAGGTTAAAAGGTTAAAAGGTTAAAAGGTTAAAAGGTTAAAAAGCGTACCTTTCAGACCGCTCGCTATTGTGCTTAGGCTACCTGCTCGCGTGCCAAAGGACCTAGCGTCGCTGCACAAGACTGAGCCGCTTCAACACCCTTAATCACAAAGTGCTCTTTGAAAAACTCGGGCTGGCCGTCGCTCATGAAGTCTTGAGGGGTCAACACGGCCGAGAATACGGGCACACCCGTGTCTAGCTGTACGCGCATCAAGCCGTCGATTACCGCGCTAGAAACGAACTCATGTCTATATATACCGCCATCGACAATCAGCCCAGCTGTAACAACAGCAGCGTATTCGCCGGTTACGGCCAGCAGTTTGGCTCTAAGGGGGATTTCTAGTGCACCGGGAACTTCAATAAGGTCAACCTGGCGAGCATCTAGCTCTTGGAACTCTTTGAGAAAGGAGTCTCGCAGCTGATCCACAATATCGCGGTGCCAGCAGGATTGCACGAACGCTATACGACCACGTTGTGAAGTATCGGAGAAATTTGAATTAAATGTAGTCATCTGTTGCTTGCCTTAAGTTCAGTTAAACAACAGGGCAAACGAGGGTGTTTTGCTTGCTGCACACGAAGGTACAGACACAGGTAAACCTCATTCTCATAACCAGACTTTAACTGTCGGCCTCGGAATCACACCGAGTCTGCTGTCCCCTATCTTGCTAGCCTATGTGAGCTGGAAGCTTCATAAGCTAAGAACTTCGCACTTGAGTTTTCACTCACGTTCGAACTAGATAGAGCGCCCGCGGGCTACGCTTGCGCGATTACCGCCGGTGGGGATTTTCACCCCGCCCTGAGAATCATCGTTAAATAGACGATGCATGGAGTATACGTAACAAAGCTAGCATTTTACAAACACAAAATTCAGCGAGTTTTGAGTGCACTTTTTGACTGAACTTTTCGGGTGCATTGGCAACGCCGACTTTAAATGTGTTGGGGGAGTTCTAGGAAAGTGTTGTTCTACCACACCACAATAGTCAAGGGACGCTGGACGGCTATGTGAGCATCTAAGCAAAACCGTCTATTCCACCAATAGAATAAAACCAATAGAACAAAACCAATAAAATTAAGCGGCGAAGTTTAGCTAAAACGGGGCCAAACAAAGCGCCAAGTATCAAGCCAAACACTTCGCCACAATCGCGCCAATCGCGCCAATCGCCGAGCAATGCTTAGCCGCTATTGAACAATCCTCGATTTACCCTCTCCCCAATAGCGGTCTCGCAGCAACCGCTTATAGAGCTTGCCAGTAGGCAAACGAGGCAACTCTGCTTCGTAGTCAATAGAGCGCGGCACCTTTTGACGGGACAGATGCTCCGAGAGATAAACCAATAATTCTTCGGTAAGACTGTCGTCCCCTGCTACGCTGGGAATGGTTTGAATAACAGCCTTTACTTCTTCGCCCAAATCCACATTGGGCACACCAAACACTGCCGCGTCGGCAACTTTAGGGTGCGCGATCAACAAATCCTCACACTCTTGGGGGTAAATATTTACCCCGCCAGAAATAATCATAAAAGTCTTACGATCAGTCAGGTACAAAAAGCCATCATCATCCACATAGCCTACATCACCCACTGTGGTCATAGACCCATCCGAAGAAGTAGATTCCGCCGTTTTAGCCGCATCATTGTGATAGCTAAATTCAGTTGCTGTTTTAAACCAAAGAGTGCCAGGCTCACCATTGGGTAACGGTTGCATCTCATCGTCTAAAATCGTTAGATCCCCTAACACCACTTTACCAACAGTGCCTTGATGCGCTAACCACTCTTGAGAATTGCACGCAGCAAAACCTAGCCCTTCAGTGGCGCCATAGTATTCATGAATAATAGGTCCCCACCATTCGATCATTTGCTGTTTGACCATAACTGGACAAGGCGCAGCCGCGTGCACGGCAATTTCGAGAGAGGATAAATTAGCACTCGCCCGTTCTGCGTCGGAAAGTTTCAACATGCGACTAAACATGGTCGGCACCAACTGCGTATGTGTCACTTGATAACGCTCAATCAAATGCAGGTACTCAAGGGGATCAAAGCGCTCCATGATCACCACAGTGCCGCCAATGCGCAGCGTTAAGCTAACCGCTGCCTGAGGTGCCGAGTGATACAACGGCGCTGGAGAAAGGTAAATCATATCTTCACGATAGCCCCACAAGGCGCCTAAAAACTGAAAAATAGGCAACGGCTCAGAGGGTGGCTGCTGAGGTAACGGGCGGATGATGCCTTTAGGCTGACCCGTCGTACCAGATGAATAAAGCATTGAAGTGCCCAATTGCTCTAGGGCTAAAGGCGCTGGAGAACAACTATCTACAGCCGCGACAAAATCCGTCATACCCTGCGGTAATTCAACATCGCAGCCGTCAGTGACAAGCACCATTTGAATATTAGGACAGCTAGCTAGGGCTTCAACAACGATGTCAACTTTGGACTTCGAAGTGATCAGAACTTTCGATTCCGAATTGTTCACAATGTAGGCCAGTTCATCGCCAGTGAGGTAGGAGTTTATGCAGGTATAATATAAACCAGAACGCTCTCCCGCAGCACACGATTCCATATACCGCTCATTGTTCTCCATAAAAATGGCATAGTGATCTTGAAATTGCAGGTCTTGCGAGCGCAAAAAATGCGCTAACTTATTCGAACGTGCCTCGAAGTCTGCGTAACTCACTGCCAATCCAGTGCCAGCCATAATAAACGCTGGCCGATCTGGATTGGTTAAAGCATATTGACTTGGATACATAAGACTTCCCTATTCTTCTTCGTAATTCTGATTGTTCTTTTTGTTCTGCATGTTCTGCATGTTTTTTCGCCTCAGCAAGCGTCAGAGCAAATACTAACGATAAAATTCAGTTTGCTGGAATTTTGTGTTTAACTTGCTTTAGCTTTCTCGAATGCTGCAAACGCAAATATTGACACTGCTAAGAATGTGAAAACCATTCCGACGCCGCCCCCTAAAAATGCCAGCGCTCCGGCTAAATCGCCATCGCCATAGGGCGTAGTGGTAACCGAGAGTCCTCGGTTAGCGGCAAAGTTACCGCCCCAGTAAAAGACTGTATTGGCCCAACCGGTGATGATCATGCCCCAGCCAGCCCACTTTTCGCGGCGCCCAGATAGCTCTAGGGTTTGCATTAAATAGGCGGCGCCTGCGATCATCACACCATTCAAAATGCCACCTACATGCGCTGCCTGCCAGCCTCTGGTAGAACCTGGAATTGTCACTTTCCACTCAGGGAATGGCCACAAGGTCACCGCATCTAACAATGAAAATATAAGCATTACCCCTGACAGTAGACCTATCAACAGCACCGCCATTGCGTTGCCTATTACCAGGTATCTTAGTTTATTATCTGGCTGCACTGTCACTCTCCAACTTTCACCTTAAGCATACTGTCCATTTTTGCGTTATCTAGCGTCAAAACGTTTTTATCTTGGCGGTAGAGTTTCCGCCAAGCCACTGCAATAGGATTCTGCTGTGCATTACAAATGGGGTGATTGCGGGGGTGATATGAGCGCGAAAACACCGGCAGCGCCGCATAAGCTAAATCCCAAGCGAAGGATGCAAAAAACTTCCAAGCTAGAACTTTATCTTTCAAGCGCCGATAACGGGTCTCGCCCTTCATCATTAGGCGATAGGCTTTAAAAGTTTCCCAGCAAATATGCATAAATGCATAAAGCACCATATAGCAGCGATAACCCTCTGAGTCTGGGTAATGGGCCTTGAAGAAATCGAATGCCACGCCACCATGTTCTACTTCTTCTACCTGATGCCAAACCCATAACGCTCGAATGGTCGGATCGGCCTCTTGCATGAGTTCTTCGTAGCGGTTGAGGATGATCATGCCGCCAAGAAAAGTAAAAGTTTCGTAGCCTGCGGTAAATCCGATATGAAATCTTTGATCTTTGTCGGCGAAAATTTTAGTGAAGTAATTTTGCGCGCCCTGGTCCAACGCCGTAAGGCCAGGATACTTCTCAGCCATTTTCTCGGTCCATCTAACAAAGTTAAATGCATGATGCGCTTCTTGACCTATCAGCGCCTGCACCTCACCGAGCAACAAGTCATCTTTAAGCTCGCCTCTGTAGGCTCGCATAGTTTTCACCAAAAAGCGTTCAAAGTGCGGCACATGAACACCCAATGCATTTATGAACATTGAAAATTCAGGATTAGTGCGACTCCACAGCGGATCTGCCACTTGGCTTTCCGACAAGTCGAATTTCAGCGGGCGGACTGGGATATGGTCCATTGGATGTACAATCATTATGTGCTCTCCTAGCTTCTAGCATAGCCGAAACAAGCGCGTCTGTATGCTCAAAGCCCGCCCTCTATCCTGTGCAGATAAGTAGCCCCAGGAAGTCTATTTGTAGTAGTTTCAGTTTTTATGCATTGCGTAGCTTTCGTGCCATGAAGTTACTGATTGCGCTTACCGGCACCAAAAACAATAACTGGAAGACACTCAATGAACAACTCTCAACTGCAAAAGATCGCCGTCTTCACTGCTACTTTCTTACTGCTAGCCGCGCAATTGAGCCAAACGGTCCACGCAGAGGAAAAATTCAACGCTAATGCTGAGGTGAAAGACGGCGCCTGCGACTACTACGAAGCGGGGCAAAAGCATTTGTATTGGGGCGACCTCCATGTTCACACGGCCTACTCATTAGACGCCTATGCATTTGGCACTCTTAAAACGCCAGCCCAGGCCTACGCATTCGCGCGGGGTGAAGCAATGACTCTGCAAGATGGCTCCACCGCTCAGCTTGACCGCCCACTGGACTTTGCTGCTGTAACGGACCATGCAGAATGGTTTGATTTGCTACACATCTGTACCGACCCGCAAAATTTTGCGGACCCCTACTGCGAACGCCTAAGAAAAGACAGTTCAATGGAAAACGGTTCCAGTCTATTTGCCGACTACGTCATACCCACTATTACTCAAGAGTCGCCCCAAGCCACGCCAATATGTATTGCAGACCCCGCAAAATGTGTTGAAGCAAAAAAATCTCAATGGCAACGCGTACAAGATCAAGCCAACGCAGCAAACGACCCGTGCGAGTTCACAGCACAAATTGGCTACGAATGGTCGTACACCAAATCCTTTAGCCACTCGCATAGAAATATTATTTTCGCCAACGCAAACGTAACTGAAGATGCTATTGATTACATAAGACACCCTACCCTAAATGACTTATGGCAACAGTTAGAGAAACAGTGTCGCGTTGAAGATGGCTGCGACGCACTGGCCATTCCGCATAATACCAATATGGGCGACGGCACGACTTTCGACGTAGAAACCGAAGATGACCGAACGCTACAGCTGCGCGGTAAGTACGAGCGTTTGGTAGAGATACACCAAGAGAAAGGTAACAGCGAATGTTTGTCGCCGCTCAAATCTGATGAATCCGGCGATTGCAGCTTTGAGAATTACATCACTAATCATTCTAGGCCAAAGGCCAAAGACCAATTTAGCGATGCGCAATGGGCAAAAATGCGCAGCACTTACGTCCGTAGCTTGTTAATGAGGGGCTTGACTGCCTACCAAGACTCTGGCAAAGACCAGCTTAACCCTTTGCAAATGGGCATTATTGGCTCTACGGATAACCACGCCGGCACTCCCGGCCATGTCAATGAAGCCGCTTGGCAAGGAGCAGTTTTTGGCCTTGGGGACTTAGACCGCTCAATGGCTCGGAGAGTCTTTAATCCAGGCGGCCTAGTGGCCGTTTGGGCTGAGGAAAATACCCGGGAAAGCATTTTTGCTGGACTTAAACGCCGCGAAGTTTACGCCACTAGCGGACCTAGGATCAGCGTTAGACTCAGCGCAAACGCCCAAGGCGAAGCACTCAGCTGCGCAGCAAACCATGCATCTCCAGCAGATGTCAGTATGGGCGGCGACTTTCAACAGGCTCAAGGTGCACCCTCGTTCAAGGTCCACGCCCAAGCAGATCAAACACCCTTGCAAGAAATGGAAATCATTAAAGGCCAGTATAGGAATGGTAAATATGAGGAATCGGTGACAAGCGTATGGCAACGCTCAAACACTGGCAGTGATGTCTGCCAAATATGGCGGGACCAAAATTTCGACCCGAATGCACCAGCGTTTTGGTATGCCAGAATCAAACAAGCAGCAACGCCAAGGTGGTCGGCCAACTTGTGCCAGAAAGCTGGCAGATGCGAGGACTTCCCCGGTGCCGATGTCATGATCCAGGAGCGCGCTTGGACATCACCAATATGGTACCTACCGGAGCAATAGCGAAAATAATGCAAATACAAACCTTTCAACGCCCTTACAACTGGCAAGAAATCGACGCCGCGGTGAACACTCTAGGCGGCGCAATTCTGCAAGGCTTCATTACTGACGCCAAGGTAGAGGCGTATAACCAAACCACCGACGATTATATCCAACAGCATGAACAGGAGGGCTGGGCAGACACTGGCTCAGAGGATTACGATACTTTTTTGGGCAAAAACACTATTCGTCTGCATGGCCTGATAGAAAAACTACCAGCCACCGCCAACCTTATAGGCGACCCACAACTATTTGCCTGGGCGTCTCGCATGCTGGCGCCACTGGCCAGCTCCGTACTCCTTAGCGCGGCCGAGTTGATACAAATACAGCCACCAGAGCCTGCGCAGTTTTTACACCGAGATTCCGACTCTTGGCCCCTACCCATTGGCGAACATCCCATCACAACTAATGCCATCATCGCCTTTGACAACTTCACCACAGAAAATGGTGCAACCCTAGTTGCGCCAGGTAGCTGGCAATGGCCACTCGGGCGCAGAGCACAGGCTGAGGAATGCGCTCAGGCCGTTATGAATAAAGGCAGCGCACTGTTATTCCGGGGCGATATGATCCATGCCGGGGGCGAAAACAAGAGCAAAGAAAGTCGCAGGGCGTTATCAGTTTCGTACTGCGCGGGATGGTTACGCCCTGTTGAAAATAGCTTTTTGAACGTCAGCAAAGAAACCGCAAGTGGCCTGTCGGACGTACTCAAAGCGTTGCTTGGATATACCGTGCACGATGGCAGTGACCGCAATGGCGGCGTGGTGGGATTATACGAAAATGGCGACCCGATGAAGTATTTCCAGCGCTGATGTTTTTCTAGCTAGTCTTTTCCTAGCTAGTCTTTTACCAAAAAAGAAGCAAATTTACAGGGCACTGCCGCAAAGCAAGTTTTCATGAAAAAGGTCGGACGAGCCCAACCAAACCCGTAGGTGAAATGCATAAATCAAATCACTGAACGCAAGATCGTTAGTCAAAATGGCTTTGCCTAACGCCTCTACGCTCGGCAACGGCGCTCTTCTATAACAGAGTGCCGGCAGGCTTATTCTTGGGTTGCGGGTCCTTGCCACTCACTTTCAAGCAACCGTGCTCCGCGCAATATATTACCCATGGCATAGTTGCCTTCATGACAAGCGTACTCGTACACCTTACCTTCACTGGCCTGCCAAACATACTTGCCACTCCAAGGTTGCGTCCACGCCGTTTCATCAACCACGGTAAAGTCGTAGATCAAATTTCCGGTCTCAGCCATGCTAAAACGTTCTTCCACGAGCAAATTTTCATCCGCGCCGACGAGCCCATTTACCTTCTTAAAGTTCTTAGTTTTTACTACCAGAACATCCCCTTCCCAATAACCTATCGAATCGCCTAGCCACTTACGATTGAGGTCTGGTGTGTGTTCGGAGTCAATGCGAATAATCCGCGCATCATGAACCATCTCCTGCAAAATCATCACATGGTCTTCAGTCTGCACAATGCGCTTGTAGTTGTTATAGAGACTAGAAATGGTGGGCACCGTGGAACCAAAACTAATTAGGCATCGTTCGGAGGGCGCCAAACTTTCAGGCCCGTCGAAAGGACCCGGGCCATCGCTCGCTAACCAGGAAGCCTTACCGTCGTTTTCATACAGAAAGCTTTTATAGCGAGCGGTGATACTTGCACGCGCTTCCGGCACCATTTCAGGTTGGCGACCATTCGGCGGATCATAAATCACCGAGGTTCGCACTTTGCCATCCATTTCAAAAACTTCACTGCCGGGGTCTATCCAAAACGCATTGTAACCGCCAACGCCACCAGACCCAGCAGTATTGTCGCCGTCGCCACCTTGTGGGGGCGCCTCTCGGTCTGGATCACTCTCGTTTTCAGAGGCCCACTCAATGGCAAGGCCCGCAGCCCAATTGAGTAAATCGGCAAACCACGGATACAAATATTCTGTCTCACCAAGAAATTCAGGGCGCTCAAGAGGCGTCAGCGTACCGGTGTCATAGACCCCAGAAAAGTCAGGCTTACCAGAGGGCGTGCGCTTTATTTCAGCTTGAACAATCACCACGTTCATAAGCGCTGCAATACTGACCGTTGCTAGAATGAATTTTTTCATATGCTCCCCACAAACAAATTTAATCAAATCCTAATGTGTCAAAAATGAGTTGGCACAAAGTCCGCCCTGCCGTCTCCACAGATGCCTATACTGCAACAAATGTCTGAACAGCTATCTAAACGCCTTTCTTAACAACTACTTTAACGACTACCTTAACAACTACCCAAAAAACTAGGCACACCACCGTTACTCGTATGTGCAGTGGTAGGCAGTGGGTCTCAACACTCTCACAGCAAAGCTAGAATCTGCAGTAACTTCAAACTTATCACCGCTTACAAAGCTTTGAAAATTATCATGTCCCGGCAACTTAACTTCTAGAGCGCCATCAATCACCGTCATGCGCTCGTATTGACTAGTACCAAAGATAAACTCACCCACGGACATTACGCCCACTGTGGTGGCCAACGATTCTCCTTCAAAGGCGATAGACATAACTTGATCTTCAAAATAAGCGTTTACGCTGAGCATTTGGAGTACTTCCTTATTCTAACTGAGCAAAATAGCACTGGATAATACCCCCTGTGTATGGAGTTGGATAGTTGAATCAAACTAACCCAACCCTAGAAATTTGACCGCCTGCTAATGACTATCAACCCTTATCACTGAGCCGCCTGAAAGCGCCTCTAAAGTATGCTTAAGTGATTGCAAATCCCTCTCCGGCACATGCCAGAGTAAATATATGCCATATTCAGCGACCAAAATTACTTTAGGTAAAAGCCGACTTTAATCGCTAAGCATGACCAATAAGCAATTTGCAGGGTGCAGTGGCTAAAAATACGGCGACATATTGGAACGCTTTGTCAGCAGAAAGCGTTGATCAATGGGAAACCATTGATGGCAGCGAAGGCATGCTGAAACAATTAACGCTTGCCATGGATGAAAATACTGGTGACTACACGAGGCTCGCCCGTTTCAAAGCCCGTGCTGATACAAAGTTATCTGGTGGAAAGTCCCATGACTACCCGGAAAAAATTTACATTATTTCAGGCAAACTTTAGGACGACGCATTTGACCAATGGTTAGAGGCTGGCCACTTTACTAGTCGACCGACCAGGGAAATTCATGCCCCGTTCAATAGCACGCAAGAGTGCTTAGTTATAGCGGTTTCATTTCCAAGCCAAAGCAAATCTCTGGGTTAGAGGTGGCGAAGCAATTCAACTTTGGCAAAATGTACAGCAATGATGCGCACCATCCATTAACTTGGCTATTAACTCAGCTCTGTAGTTGGCCATTCATTCACTTAGCGCGAGCTTTACGGCCTGAGCTGCGTGAATTTCAGTTGTATCGTAGAGGGGAATCTTGGTGTGATTTTGCTGAACTAAGAGCGCTATTTCAGTACAGCCCAGAATCACCGCTTGTGCACCCTGGGAGTGCAATTGGTCTATAACTTCTAAATATTGTTGCCTAGATTCATCGTTGATTTCACCCATAATGAGCTCGGAATAAATAATGTTATGCACAATTTCTTGTTGCGGCTTTTCCGGAACAATGACCTCAATAGCATATTTTTCGCTGACCCTACTCTTATAGAAATCCTCGCCCATTGTGAATTGCGTACCCAACAGACCAACCTTTGTCACACCGTTAGCAGCAAGCGCTTCGGCCGTCACGTCGGCGATGTGCAGTTAGGGAATAGAAATTTCAGCCTGAACCTCCTCGGCGACTTTGTGCATAGTATTCGCACAGATCATTAGAAAATCTGCACCGGCAGTTTCAATCTTTCGCGCAGCATCAGATAAAATTTTTGCTGCTTTGTGCCACTCACCTTGATGCTGTAAGGTTTTAATTTCTTCAAAATCCACACTGTAGAGCCAAATCTTTGCTGAGTGCGACTCGCCCAGCACTTCTTTTACGCCGCGATTTAACGCTTGGTAATAACTCACCGTTGACTCCCAGCTCATCCCGCCAATCATGCCTATTGTCTTCATACTGCATTACTCAAAGTTTTATAAAGTTAAGTGGAGTTTAATCAATGTCGGAGTGAATAAACCCTGCACCCATTTAGCCGGAACAGTCTAATAACGCCAAGCTACGTGGCCTCGCCTAAAAAAGGCCTCGCCTAAAAAAGACCTCACCTAATAAGGCGAACCATCCTTATGGGTAAAAATAGTAGCGCCGTTCTTATCCAGTACTGCATATAAATCATCATTAGGATATTCAATTGCATCATGTGAATTTCGGCTGCCCACTTCAATGTACACCACGTCTTCGGCGGTCAAGTTGGCCAATTGATGAGCCTCGCCAACACCGGCCTTAAAACCAACACACTGCCCCGGAACCATCAGGAATTCACCGGTTCCAAGATAAAGTGTAGGTTGACCTTCTAAAATATAAATCATCTCATCTTGCCTGCTGTGCTTATGCAAAAGAGCTGAAACAGCCCCAGGCACGAGTGTAGTGAGATTTACACCAAAGTTGGTGAGCGCAAAAAAGTCTCCAAGCCGCACCTTAAACCGCCCCTCCACTACTGCGGAAAATTCCTCTGGGTAATTGGTTTTATTGACAGGAAGAGCAATTTCTTCAACAAAAACTGGTTTTACTTGCGGCAAACTAAACCCCTGATTTGGTAACAAACTTTAGTGATTTCCGCCCTGAAGAAGACTAACAGCGGCGACCCTAACGATTCTTATTATTATGATAAGTCAACGCCAATGCAATACAGGTTCTCAACTCATTTTCTGGGAACTCATCACTAACATCTAAGAAAACGGCGCGATTGCCTAGAAAACTTAACTGGGGAAACAATGATCTATAGGTATCAATAAGGGTAGTTTTGCAGTTCACATACAAGCCCAACTGACTTGGCGATTTCGCCTTCCAATCAATTCTAATAGTTGTTCCACTTTTGCTGGCGGGTGTTAGATAGGCAGGCACGCCCCACTTTAAGGTTTCTTCCAATTCACCAACACGTCCGTCCTGTGCAGCTACTGCAAAAATAAGACTACGCAAACGCTCCATTTTCATTCGCACGTTGGCTGGGTAGGAGGCAAATCGCTCGGCAACGTCGTGGTTCAATAGTCTCTCCTTGGAACAACTTGCGTTCACATCTTGGATGGACGTAAGTACAAGCCATCCAACGACAGACAAATGTAATGGAAGTACAGACTGGCCCAACAATTAAACTACCAACGGTTTGACTTTTTTCTTCAACGGTAGCGGGCACCGGGAAGTTAACCAACTATGTGAGCGCCAAGGGACGAAGCTAAATTTTAGTCAACCGCATCGCCATTAAAATATCTGCGCCCTCGGATACTCGCGTGACGTTCCTCTTCAGTATGCTCCTCTAATTCAGGGTATTTGGGCGCAGTCATAAAACGCGCAAACCAATCCTCTATCAACTCATCATCATTGAGCAGGTCAAACAATTGCTTTTTCGCTTGGTCGATAAAAGCCGGGTGAATATCTTGGGAGGCCATGTCAACAGTCAACTCAGGATCTCGATAATGCTCTGTATTGCCTTGAGTAATCATTTCAACAGCTAGGTCGCCTAACATATCTGCCAATGTTGGCGATCTAAAACCTATTGAAAACGTTAAGCATTCGCTTTCCGCCACACCCCAATGCCCTACTCCCGGCGGCAAATAGAGCATATCGCCTGGATTCAGCAACCACTCCTGCACAGGTTGAAAATCTTCAATAATTTTCAGCTCGGTACCCTCTAGCAAAGGTGTTCCGGCACCGCACTCCTCGCCAACTTGCCAACAACGCTGACCTTCAACTTGCAGTAGAAATACATCATATTGATCAAAATGAGGACCAACACTGCCACCCTCGCAGGCATAGCTAATCATTATGTCGTCCAACCGCCAAGCTGGTAAAAAGTCAAAGCGCTTGAGCAACTCTTTTACTTCAGGCACCCAAAGGTCTACCCCTTGCACCAATAGCGTCCAATCTTTTTCCGGCATGTTCTGATAGTCATCGTCTTCAAATGGCCCATGTCTAACAGACCACGGCCCATCTGCGCCATTTTCTTCAACAATGCGGGATTCCACCTCGGATTCCAGAGAGAGGCCGGCCAATTCATCTTGGCTTATCGGCGATTCATAGTCTGGCAATGCATCACGAATAAGCAGTGGCTGCTTTTGCCAATAACGCTGAAGGAATTCTGTGGCAGTGGTTTCTCCTAAAATACTTGGAGACTCTCGGTTTATAGAGTTACTCATTGACGTGTTCCGATAAAAAACCGAACCCTAGCGGAAAATTCCTTATTGGCCTACGGTAGATTTGGTTTTATGCCGCAAAGGCGTGCTGGCACTGTGCTAAATAGGCGACTGGTAAGCAGCTTTCGCCCGAAAAATGGCGCAGTTTAAGAAAAGATTTAGCAAGGTAGCCAAGACTAGAGCACTCCGAGCGAGTAGCTCTAGCAGGCATTTTCCAAGCCAATTCTAGGGCAAAGTTTCGCGTAACAGCGTCGGTATATTCTTCTGCCCCTTGGTTATCCAGCGCGGCGTGCCTCTATCGGTTCCAGCAGCTTTCAAACTTGGGTGGCCGGTCATCAACCTAGCGAGCACCTCTTCTTGCTCAGGAGCCAGGTCTACAAAAAACACATGCTTGCCCGCATTTAACACATCTTCAAATCGAGCAAATTTTTTGTTTGGCGTTTGAATACCAAACAAGCCTCCTTCCCATGCGCAGAAGCCAAAAATAATAATGGACAATAAAATAAAGGGCATCCAACCAGCTTTGCTTTCAGCCCAACCAAGTAATGCTGCTACTACCAACAAAGATAAGGACAACGCCAGACCGATCACCGCCCCAACTACGCCTGACCTGATCACATCCTTTTTCATTATTGAATTCACATCATGAAGGTGTTCGTAGCCTTCCAAGTTTTGGTCATCTAAGCTCAAAACATGGGTTTGCGCGGCATCAACACCACCCTCTTCTAACTGCTGCTCTAGCAGCACCAAATCTTCCAAATCCTCACTGATAAAATAATGTCTTAGTACTGTCATAATCATTTACTCTTTAGGTCATAAATCATAAGTTCATAAATCAGTCACAAAGCACACAACGTCTTTTGTTGTGAGCTGTCCCTACTAAACCTGTCTCTTATACACATCTCCGAGCCCACGAGACGGACTCCTATCTC
>OJIR01000370.1_pt1 | contig 14888 bp, 13 predicted proteins | sample 1595711 | NCBI WGS metagenome assembly OJIR01 (sample SAMN05416846, study PRJEB24817) | seawater metagenome | isolation source: Sea water | place: Canada:Atlantic | collected 2013-07
TCCAAGAAATGGAAGAGGCCTTGGTTGAAGTGCGTAGCACTTCAGCGAGGATTATCGCCGATCGTAAAGAGTTGCTGCGGCGGCTTGAATGGCAGCGTGCTGATGCGCATGAGTGGGAGCGTAAGGCTGAAGTAGCTGTGCGCAATGGCCGCGACGACTTGGCTAAAGGGGCGTTACTTGAAGGCAGTCGTGGGCAGGCGCTTACAGATTCCTTAACAAAGGAGGTGGCGCTGCTCGATGACACGCTGCATAAGCTAGATTCGGACATTGGCACCCTGCAAGAGAAGATCATTGACGCCAAAGCTCGCCAAAACGCCATCGTTTTGCGCGGTCAGGCTGCGCATTCGCGCCTAGGTATGCGTAAAAAGCTTCACGAAAATGGCGTAGATGACGCAATTCAGCAGTTCGAATTGTATGAGCGCAAAATGGACGACCTCGAGGGGCTTATTGAGGCCTATGACCTAGGGCAGAAGTCGCTTTCTGACGAGATTTGCGCGTTAGAAACCGGTGATGATGTTGAAATTTTGCTCAGTGATCTGAAATCTCGGTTGTCGGGCGGGCGCGCACCACAAAGCGCTAAAGTTGCCGAAGGTGATGCCAGCAAGAGGCCTGTCGTATCTCCTGCAGGGGACGCTGAGGCAGAAAGTAAGCAAGATTCCTCTAGCAGCGATAAGCAATAGCAAGGGGTAGATTATGGAGGGCATACTGATCGCGTTTATGGTCCCGACCATACTATTTGTGCTTGTTGTGTTGCCTATATGGGTGACCATGCACTACCGGGGCAAGGACAAGCGCATGAATTCGCTGTCTGAGAGTGAGCGCGAGGAATTGCTGCTGCTCACGCAGCAAACTGAGCGCATGCAACAGCGCATTGAGTCTCTTGAAACAATATTAGATGAGCAGACTCCGGACTGGCGCCGCGGTGAAGTTTAACCGCGGGATACATTAGTGGTGGTAGTTTTGAAGCCCCCATTAGTTAACGTCAGTTAGACACTACTAAACGGTCGTGCTGGTATTCGGCCAGCAAGTGCGGTGTTGATTGGGCAATATATATATGAGGTTCTGATGACTGATAATCAAGATAAGAATTTGCGTAAACCTGCTTCAGGGCATCCTAGTGAGGCATTGAGTGATGAGGCCGCTAAAGGGGCCGATAGCGAAACCGATAGAGCGACCAGTAAAGATGCAGGTCAAGATTCTAATAAGTCGTCTGGCGACGGCACTGATGAGGCCGGGGCTAGTTCTGCGGAGCAAGAATTGTCCTTTAATCAGGCAATGAAAGAGTTGGGTGAGAGTATGTCTGAACTGGCCAGTGCGCGTTCAACAGATGCCCTTAACAGCGCCATTCCTTTGATTAAGGACGCAGCCGAACGTATAAGGAGTCAGGCTAGAGGTGAGCCCCGGAGCGATTTCGAGGCACAAAAGAGCGAACAGCACGCTGACCCTGGTGAAGAACGTTTTGATTCTGCGCAGGAACTTGCCGACACACTGCGCGACCATGATGCTTCCCAACTCTATCTCGACCATCACAAGCGTATTGCAGGCGTCTGCGCAGCATTAGCACGCTATTTCGGCATGGATACCTTCACGGTGAGAATGCTTGCGGTCACTGGGCTTATTTTTATCCCTCAGGTGGCATTTCCAGCTTATTGGATATGCTATTTCATGTTCGATAAAAGGGACGACCACCTAGATTCTGGTGATCTAAGTCGACGACAAAAGCGCAAACAGCGCAGACGTGAACGACGTGCTATGCGCGGTATTGCACGAGCGTCAAAAAATGCGGGTCAATTCGGTAGTCAGAGCTTCGGTTGGAGTAAAGCCCAATTAAGAAAAATGCGCCGCATGAGTTACCGAGGATATAGGCTGCCGAGCAGTTGGCTTAACTGGCAGGGTATGCAGGGCACAGATGAGCTAACAGACGCGCCAGCGGACGCTGATTCGGCAGGCGGTCAAAGTGTTGAGAGGCGTTCTGAGCATTCTGGCAGTCACGACCGAGCCAGAGCAAGGCCTAGGCCAACTGTCGTTGCGCCAGCAGTGACTTTGCGCAAGGCTCGATTCCAGAGCAAGGAGTTAGAAACTCGGCTGCGTCGGCTGGAATCTTTTGTCACATCTAGGCAGTTTTATTTGCACAAAGAATTGACCAAGCTAGAGTCATAAATATATATAAATCATAACCTTGAATAGAAAAATTAATCTAAATTAACAGATACTTTTCAAACTTGTCTGGCCGATCAGTGAATATGCCCTTTAGCCCTAGCTGCTGTAACTTGTCTGCTTTGCCGGGGGCGTTCACAGTGTAGGCAAAGATGGGTAACCTGCTCTTGCGCAAAGTCTGCATGCGCGCCGCGGTAATGGATGTGGCCGCAATATTAATGGCGACCGCATCAAGATTATTGGCAATGTCGCGTATGTCTTCTCGCCACCGCGCAAACAGCGGAGCCACCGGTGTGGCCTTATCTACTTGTCTAAATTGCGCCAATTCGTCGTGGTGAAATGACGATACTAAAACGGGTATGTGTGGATTTGCCTGTATTGCCTGAGCCACCAAATCGGCAGTCCCTTTGCTTTTAAGCTCTATGTTCAAGCCAACATTTGGGTGTTTGGTTAGCAGTCCAATGACGTCCTCAAGCATTGGAATGGGCAAGTCGTCGGCGCAGCGCACTTTCTCAAGCGCCTCAACGCTGAAATTCGTGATTAATCCTTTGGCGTTAGTGGTCCGATCTACCTTATCGTCGTGAAATACAACTAACCGTGGGGTGCCGTCTTCGCTATAAATGCGCTGTACGTCTAGCTCTATCATGGGGCAGGCCAGTTCAATTGCTAGGCGAAAACTGGCTATCGTATTCTCCGGTGCCAACCCGGCAGCACCGCGATGTCCAATAATTAGGAAATCTGAGCGCTGAAAAAGATCATTTATTGTCATTATCTTGTGCAAGTTGTTTAGAGCCTGAGCCAGTAGGCTGGTAGGATACCCGTCATGAGTTATGAAGTTCTAGCTAGAAAATTACGTCCCAGCGGTTTCGATGCCTTGGTTGGGCAAGAGCACGTTGTGCGTGCGCTGAGCCACGCCTTGGATAATGGTCGCTTGCACCATGCCTACCTGTTCACGGGTACTCGGGGTGTGGGTAAAACCACCATCGCCAGAATATTGGCGAAAAGCCTAAATTGCGAAACCGGTGTCAGTTCCAGTCCGTGTGGTGAATGTTCAATTTGCCTTGAAGTGAAAGAAAATCGCTTTATAGATTTGATCGAGGTAGATGCCGCCTCACGTACGGGTGTAGACGATACGCGAGAACTGCTAGAAAACGCCCAATACATGCCAGCGCGCGGGCGCTATAAGGTTTACCTGATTGACGAAGTTCACATGCTCTCAATGGCGAGTTTTAACGCTTTGTTGAAAACGCTGGAAGAGCCGCCAGAACATGTGAAGTTTTTGCTGGCCACGACAGACCCTAAAAAAGTACCGGTAACGGTATTGTCCCGGTGTTTGCAGTTCCAGTTGAAGAACATCTCTCCGCAAATAATTACTGAGTACATCGCCGGAGTTCTGACCACTGAAGAAGTTGTCTTTGAGACACCTGCTATTGAAGTAATCGCACGGTCGGCCGAAGGTAGTATGCGCGACGCCCTTAGTCTTACTGATCAAGCCATAGCTTTTGGGCAAGGTAAATTGCTCCATGATGATGTAGTGACGATGTTGGGTGTGGTGGGGCGCGACGAAGTGACCGCGCTTCTACAAGCCTTGAGCGCTGGCTCTGCCGAGCAAATTTTAGCTCTGACCGCCGAGCTTGCCGAGCGTAATGCAGACTTCGCCGACGTGCTGAAAGGCTTGTTAGAAGCTTTGCACGGTATGGCGGTAGATATTGCACTGAAACCCCAGCCCGGCACTTTTGCCGCCGATGAGTTGCAGCTTTATTACCAAATTGCTCTGGTGGGCTTGCGCGATTTGCCAATTGTGCCCGATCAACGCAGCGGCTTTGAAATGACCCTTTTGCGCATGTTGGCTTTTGCGCCTCAGGGCGACAGTAAAGTACCACCTAGAGTCAACTCAGAAGGCGACTCGAGTAGCCCACCTATGGTTACTAGTGAACCTGCGCAAGGCGTTAAAGTTGAGCCAAAGCCCGCGGATAATGCCAATAGTGCGGATGACAGTGTTGCCGTCACGCCTCATGCCAGCGCCGCAGCACTAGAGCAGCCGGTGGCTGAAAAAAAAACTTCTGAGCTAGCGCCCCAGTTTGAATCAAAGCCTCGATCAAAGCTTGGATCAGAGCCTGAATCGGAGTCTGCGTCAGCATCTGAACAAGTGCCCGGGCCAGTAGTCCCAAGTTCGGAAAAAGCCCCCGAAAAAGCGGTCGGCAAAGAGGTCGAAGAAGCGGCCACTGATAAGCAAGAGTCAGAACAAGATATTGATAAAAGTGACTGGCCTGTAACGGTTACTGGTGATGCGCTGCGCCATTGGCACGAACTGGTGCACAGTCTCACTATAGGTGGTGTTGCTCGCATGATAGCTGAACACGCAGTGCCACTCTCCTTCGCCTTGCCTAACGTTGCGTTATTGCTGAGTAGTCAACACGACATGTTATTGAGCGACGCCCAGGTCATAAATTTAGGTCGCGGGTTGAGCGAAGCCTGTGATCAAACGGTCAATTTGACGGTAGAAATAGGTGAGGTGAGAGAAGAAACCCCCGCTGTGTATCGGGCTCGATTGGCCCATGAGCGTCAAATTTCTGCAGAACAGGCATTGCAAGCAGATGAGACCGTGAAAAGTTTGTTGGCAGACTTTGGCGGCAGTATCGATGAGATAAAACCCGCATAAATTTATTTGTGCGCAAACAGCTTTAGACAAGGCCGCTCTAGATAAAAGAAGCCAATTCAAATGGAGACAGTAGGCGTTGAAAGACTTAGGTGATTTGATGAAACAAGCCCAGCAAATGCAGTCGCAGTTGCAAGAGGCGCAACAAGAAATTGCAGACCTAGAAGTGCAAGGCGAGAGTGGCGCGGGTATGGTTAAAGTGACTATGAACGGGCGTTACGAGGTAAAGCGTGTGTCCATTGATGCAGAATTACTTAATGAACAAAAAGACGTGCTGGAAGATTTGCTGGCAGCGGCATGCAATGACACCGTGCGGCGCGTAGAGAAAGTGCAGAGTGAAAAAATGAGCGGTATCGGTGGCGGTCTGCTCTCGGGTATGAATATGCCTTTTGGCAAAATGCCTTTCTGATGTCGCTCATTGATGATTTGGTTTCAGCGCTGCAGGTATTGCCGGGAGTAGGCCCCAAAAGCGCCCAGCGCATGGCATTGCATTTGCTGCAAAGAAACCGCCAAGGCGGCACGCACTTAGGGCAAATCTTAGAGACCGCAATGGATCAAGTGCGGCAATGTACACTATGCCGAAATTTGACTGAGGGTGAAATTTGTCGCCTGTGCAGTGATGATCGAAGAGATAACGGACTGCTGTGCGTTGTAGAATCGCCGGCGGACGTTTTGGCCATAGAACAAGCAGGGGGATTTCGTGGTTACTATTTTGTCTTACATGGCCGCTTGTCGCCCATTGACGGGCTAGGCCCAGAGCAGCTTGGGTTGCAGGCACTGCAACGCAGAATAGCGGCGATTCAGCCCAGTGAAATGATTTTGGCAACCAACCCCACAGTAGAAGGTGAGGCCACGGCCCACTACATCAGTCGGCTCGTTGCCGGCCAAGTACCAAACATCAGCCGAATTGCTCATGGCGTTCCGCTAGGTGGTGAAATTGAATACACCGACGGAGGCACATTGACCCATGCATTGCAGGGACGAAGAAACATCAGTTTATTGGATTGATAGCGATACAGAGCTTGCGAATGCTGTGGCCAGCTGGGAAAACCAAATAGGCCTAGACACCGAGTTCATCCGCACCGACACGTTTTACCCTTTGGCCGGCTTGTATCAAGTAGCCTCTGGCAATGAGGTGTTTCTACTGGACCCGCTGGTCATTGAGAATTGGCGGCCCTTTGTCGACTATTTGCATAACCCTAACCACCTGGTGGTGATGCACGCGTGCCAAGAAGACCTAGAACTGATGTTCCATCATCTCAGCGCTCGACCTGCCAATATATTCGATACCCAATTCGCAAATGCATTTGTCAGTGAAGACTTCAGTTTGAGTTATGCCAATCTGGCGCGAAACCTAATGCAGGTTGACCTGGAAAAACAGCAAACGCGCTCAAACTGGTTAAAGCGGCCGTTAAGTGAGGAGCAGTTAGCCTACGCAGTAGATGACGTAACTTTATTGGTGCCCATGTTTAATATCATCAATGAGCGCCTTCAAGAGTTAGGTCGAAGCGACTGGTTTGCTGAAGACATGTCTCAGCGAGGTTCTTATTCAGAGCCGCAACCAGGTCAATATTACCGCCAAGTTAAGCGTGCTTGGCAGCTTAAGTCAGAGCAATTGGCCACGCTTCAGGCGCTTTGCCTGTGGCGGGAAAACGCGGCGCGGCAGTATGATATTCCGCGCAGTAGAGTTGTCTGGGATGATCATCTAATGACATTTGCTATGGCGCCTACGCTTGATATGGACGTTCTGCAAAGTACGTTGCCCGGACCAATTGTGAAGCGTCACGGCCAAGCGCTGATTGCTTCTCATAGCAAAGCCTCGGGTAACAAGCCTATAGACCAATTGGATAAACCTCTTAGTCCAGGTGCCAGTGCCAAAGTTAAAGCGCTGCGCGAGGTTGCGGTCAGCGCCGCAAAGAAATTAGCGATGGCGCCAGAATTGTTGGCTCGAAAGAAAGACGTTGAGGCCTGCTTCCGTGACTATATGCAAAATGGTCACCTTTCCGAACACTACATGGGTTGGCGGAGAAGTTTATTGGAGCAAGGGTTTTTGCCTATTTTGGAGCCGCGCAATGACAGTTGATGAGAGTAAAAGTTCTAGCCCCAATTCGAGCACAGAGCTTGCAACGCAAGCATTGCCAGACATCGAAGTGAGAATTTTTCGCAGCAGTAAAAAAATGGATACGTATATCTACCTGCCCATTGATGCCGAGTTTGATGATCTGCCAGACGCCCTGCGCAAACAGTTTGGTAGAACAGTGTTTGTCATGGAGTTGTGTTTAACCATATCGCTAAAGTTGGCGCTTTTTGATGCCAGCACAGTTATGCAGGGCATAGCAAAAGATGGCTTTTTCTTGCAATTTCCGCCGCCTAACTTATCACCGATGCTGCCCGAGGAGTTGCTGGAATGAAACCGTTTTGGCAACAAAAGACCTTTGCCGAGATGGATCAAGGCGAATGGGAAAGCCTTTGCGATGGTTGCGCTAGGTGCTGCATGATCAAATTGCAGGACGATGAAACTGAGGAAGTTTTTTATACCTCTATTGTTTGCGATTTGCTCGACCAGGATGTCTGCCAATGTACCAGGTACCCAGAGCGGCACGCATTGGTAGAAAATTGCGTACAGTTGTCGCCGGAAAAGGTCGTCGAATTTAGTTGGCTGCCAACCACATGCGCTTATCGCACCTTATCCGAGGGCCGAGATTTGCAGTGGTGGCATCCGTTGGTGAGCGGTAGTCCAGATACTGTTCACGAGGCTGAGATTTCAGTGCGAGGTAAAGTAGTTGCAGAATCTCAAGTTCATGAAGACGACCAGCAGGACATGATTATTCATTGGGTTGAAATGTCCGATGTGCCTAATTCATAGTTTTCATTTACCGCAATGTGCAGCTCTAACGAGGGTGGTCAGCACTTTGCAATACTTAAGACAAATTGGGAAAAATTAGAATGCCTTATGCCAATGCCTGGATTGTCATTGCTATTTTGGCGGTTATTGGCGCTTTTTGCCTGAACTTGTTATTCAGAGGGGCAGGGCCCGCGCGTGCTCGCTGGCCGCGAAAACTAAGATATATTTTCGTCACGCTGGTATTCGTGTTTTTTCTTTTGCCAGCACCGGTACCCAACTATCCCGGCATTTACGCACCGGCGTTTGTTGTTTATGTCTTTGAATCCATGTTTCAAAGCAGCGGTCTGCCGAATGAGAGCCAAGGCATATTGGTACTTGGGCTAGGTGGCGTGAGCATTATTGGGCTGCTGGCATTGGTTTTGTTTAGGTCGAAAGATAAGAAAAGCGCAGACCAAACCCATACCAAGGGAAATGCGAGTACAAATTAGGCGCGAAAAAGCGGCGGATAACCCCCAACCCCTGCTGTATTTGTTTTATTATCTTGGGTGGATTTTTGGTCTAACTTTGGCGTGGTTGGGTAATCTTCAGCAACTGTATGGTTGCATGGGTTGCCCAAGCTCTATTAGAGTAGATCCGCAGTATGTGCGACACAAGCGCTGATGATCTTCGGAAGATCGACAAATAGATTGATTCTTTGGTTAAGAGATCTACAAATAGAAAGATCGATAGAATAAAAAAACGGGAAGATTGGGGCAGCTAAAGCTATTAACTAACCCTTAAAAAGAATTTGGCCTGATTTAGCCTTATCCAAACAGGTGACTAAATCGACAATTTGATAAACAATTTAATAGACCACTAGACAGACAAAAAGAGAGTTTTGAATGATTTTTGAAAGTACCGACTCGTATATCGCCACCGACGAACTGAGCATGGCTGTTGACGCCGCTGCAAAGTTAGAGCGCCCTTTGCTAATTAAAGGTGAGCCAGGCACTGGTAAAACAATGCTGGCTATTGAAGTAGCAAAATCTCTTGGGATGCCACTTTTAGAATGGCACATTAAGTCCACCACAAAGGCGGTTAATGGCCTTTATGAATACGATGCGGTTTCACGCCTACGTGACTCTCAGTTAGGTGATGAGCGTGTTAACGACATCAGCAACTACATTAAGAAAGGCAAGCTTTGGGAAGCATTTGACGCTGAAGAGCGTGTGGTTTTGTTGATTGATGAAATCGATAAGGCAGACATCGAATTTCCTAATGACCTGTTACAAGAAATTGATCGCATGGAATTTTATGTCTATGAGTTAGGCAAAACCATTAAAGCGAAGAACCGTCCTATCGTTATTATTACCTCAAACAATGAAAAGGAACTACCAGATGCGTTTTTGCGCCGCTGCTTCTTCCACTTCATTAACTTCCCAGATCGAGAAACCATGCAGCAGATCGTTGATGTGCACTTTCCGGGCGTGAAGCAGGACATGGTTAAAGAAGCTATGGAAATTTTCTTTGACGTACGCAAAGTGCCTGGTTTGAAGAAAAAGCCATCTACGTCTGAGCTAATCGACTGGTTGAAGCTGCTGATGGCAGACGATATTCCGGACGAGATTTTGACCAACAGAGATGCCAGCAAGGCTATTCCTCCTCTGTACGGTGCGCTTGTTAAGAACGAGCAAGACGTGCATCTACTGGAACGCTTAGCGTTTATGAATCGTCGAGATAGTAGGGGCTAGACTGTGCTCATCAATTTTTTTCTAACCCTTAGAAAGTATAAGCTGCCGGTGACTATCCGTGAGCTTATGGATCTTATTAGTGGGTTACAGCATCAACTGGTTTATGCAAATTTGGATGATTTTTATCTCTTGAGCCGAACCGCTTTGGTAAAAGATGAAAAGAATTACGACAAGTTTGACCGAGCTTTTAGCGCCTATTTTAAGGGCTTAGAAGATTTGCATGGTTTGCTTGAAAGTTTGATTCCTGATGAATGGCTTAGACACGAATTCGAGAAATCTCTGTCACCCGAACAACTCAAGGAAATTGAGTCGTTGGGTGGCCTCGAGAAACTGATCGAAGCGTTTAAAAAAGCCAAGGAAGAAGCCGAAGCAAAAGCCGGCGAAGAAGGCAAAGACGGTGACGAGGGCAATGCAGATCGGCAAGGTCAAAGTGGCCCTGGTGGTCTAGGCAAAGGCAAAAAGAAAAAAGCCAAGAAAGTGTGGGACGAGCGCCAATATAAAAACTTGGATGACTCGGTAGAGCTCGGCACCCGGAACATTAAGATGGCGTTGCGTCGATTGCGCAAATTTGCCAGAACCGGTGCGGAAGATGAGTTAGATATATCCGGCACCATTAAGTCCACGGCCCATAATGGCGGCATGTTAGACATAAAGATGCGCCCGGAGCGACGTAATACCGTAAAGGTTTTGTTGTTCTTGGATATTGGCGGCTCTATGGATGCCCACGTTAAGATTTGCGAAGAATTGTTCTCGGCCTCCAGAACAGAGTTCAAGCATATCGAAAGTTTTTACTTTCATAACTTTATTTATGAATCCGTATGGAAAGACAACCGACGTCGCATGGCTGAACGCATGCCTACGCTAGAGGTTCTGAATAAGTTCTCCCAAGACTACAAAGTGGTATTTGTGGGTGATGCAACTATGGCCCCTTATGAGATTACTCATGCAGGCGGCAGCGTGGAACATTGGAACGAAGAGCCTGGTGCAGCCTGGATGGAGAAGTTTTCTACCATTTATGACAAAGTCATTTGGCTTAATCCTACCCCTCAAGAAACATGGGAATATTCATCTTCAGTGATGATGACTCAGGAACTGGTTGGCGGAAATATGTTCCCGCTAACCATTAAAGGCCTTGAAGAAGGTATGGGAAATCTTTCTAAATAGTCAGGTAGTTAGTCTAGATTGACTAGACCTTGGGCTCGCATTGGCGTGCCCGTAGAAAGATGTAGGGTGTTGGCTGCGTAAATTTTTTTGGCCGCTGTTTTAGCAGAGTGCTTTAGCAGAGTGTTTTAGCAGAGTGCTTGAGCAGAGTGCTTGAGCAAAGTGCTTTAGCAAAACGGTTGTGCAGAAAATTTTAGCCAAGGTTACAGCCAGCCATGCAGTAGCAAAATTTAGCCGAGTTAATCTAAGCCGCTTGGGCATGTGACTGGGATCGAAGGATCGAAATGAACAGTCAAAATAAACCCGATGTAATGCGTAAAGACGCCTTTAAGCTCCATCGTATTAAAGGCCCTGCACGCCAATCTCTTGAAGATACTTCTCATGCTTTGTTAGAGCAGCGCAGAAGTAACCTCGCCAAACTTAATCTCACGCCAATGGAAGGCCTGCCAGTCAGTGAGGCTGCTGACGAAATATGTAAGTTGTTAGAAGACAACCAGGTTGTCGTCATTGCCGGTGAAACAGGTTCAGGTAAAACCACCCAGTTACCCAAACTTTGCCTAAAGATCGGCTTAGGGTTAACCGGTATTATTGGCCACACCCAGCCCAGACGTATTGCCGCGCGAACAGTAGCCCAGCGTATTGCCCAGGAAATGGATGCGCAGCTGGGGCAGGATGTTGGCTACGCCGTGCGCTTTTCTGACCAAACCAATGACAGTACATTGGTGAAAGTCATGACAGATGGTTTGTTGCTTACTGAGATTAGGCATGACAGGTTTCTCGACAAGTACGATGCAATTATTGTTGACGAAGCCCACGAGCGCAGTCTCAATATTGACTTCCTGCTCGGCTATTTAAAGCGTTTAACTGTGAAGCGCAAAGACCTAAAAATAATTGTTACCAGTGCGACTATTGATGTAGATCGATTCTCCGAGTTTTTCAATGGCGCGCCAGTGGTCAAAGTAGGTGGGCGAACCTATCCTGTAGATGTCCAGTATCGCAGCGGTGACGACGGCGAGTTTGGTCCAATGTTGGATGTGCTGCATGAGATCGATCGTAAACCTATGACGTCGGCTCGAGATGTGCTGATCTTCTTTTCTGGCGAGCGCGAGATTTTTGAAGCCGCGCGCCGCCTGCGTATGGCATTCCAAGAACGCTTTGAAATTTTACCTCTTTACGCACGGTTGTCCGTAGCTGATCAGCGCCGAGTATTTAATCCGTCTTCAGGCGGTAAGCGGCGAATAATACTGGCCACTAACGTTGCTGAAACCTCGTTAACCGTACCAAACATTGGCTTTGTCATAGACCCGGGTTTTGCTCGAATCTCAAGGTATAGCTATCGCTCTAAGTTACAGCGATTGCCCATTGAGCCCATTAGTCAGGCCAGTGCGAATCAGCGCAAAGGCCGGTGTGGACGGGTAGCGCCTGGTATTTGTTATAGGCTCTTTGAAGAGCATGATTTTCTAAGCCGCCCTGAATATACAGATGCGGAAATAAGGCGGGTCAATCTGGCCTCTGTTGTTTTGCAAATGGAAGCATTTGGGTTGGGTGAGATCAGCAAGTTTCCATTTATTGATCCACCGGAACCTAGAGCTATCCGCGATGCCTTGCGTTTGTTAGATGAGCTAGGTGCTCTGAAAGCCGGCGGTTTGACCGATACCGGCCGTTTGATGGCGCGGCTACCCGTTGATCCGCGCTTGGCGAGAATGCTAATTGCGGCTAAAGATCAGTCCTGCCTCAATGAAATGCTAATCATAGTTTCTTGTTTGGCTGTACAAGACCCTCGGGAACGGCCTCATGAAAAAACTCAAGCCGCCGACACGGCGCATGAAATGTTTTTGCATAAAGACTCAGACTATTTAACCATACTCAATCTTTGGCGGTGGATCGAAGAGCAGCGTGAACAGCTAACGAAAAATCGTTGGCAAACCACTTTGCGTAAACGTTTTATTAATCCAGTGCGTGTGCGTGAATGGCGGGAGCTTCACCGTCAGCTGCGTGTGGTTTGTAAAGAGCTGCGTTTAGGTCATAACGACACCCCGGCGTCCTTTCGGCAAATTCATGAAGCGGTGCTTGTGGGGTCGCTTGGGCTAATAGCCCAGCATGATGAGAAAGGTAAATATATTGGGCCTCGAAACTTACGTCTAGGTATTTTCCCCGGTTCTGGGCTTGCCAAGCGCTCGCCTAAATGGATTGTTGCCGTGGAAGTTGTTGAGACTCAGCGAGTTTTTGCGCGCTGTGTTGCTGCAGTGGAAAGTCGGTGGATTGAAACTCAGGCCCAACACCTTATTAAGAAAAGTTTTAGTGATCCTGTGTGGAGTTTAAAGCGCGGGGAAGTGGTTGCCTACGAGAGCGTGAGTTTATATGGCCTTACATTGGCCGAGCGGCGACCTATGAGTTATCACGAAGTTGATCCTTTTTTTTGCCGAGACCTACTTATTCGTGAAGGCTTAGTGCATGGCGCGATTAATAATCCGCCTGAATTTTTACGCCATAACTTAGAGTTAATTGGCTCAATTCAAGACAGTGAGGCAAAAGGGCGGCGCAGAGATTTATTAATCAGCGATGATGAAGTTTACCAACTCTATGCAAAACACGTTGGCGAGTCTGTATGTCGAGTGGGGGATTTAGGTCGCTGGTGGAAACGCCTAAACCGTAACGCTCAAGAAGAACTCTTTTTTACCCAAGAGCAATTGTTGCGGAGCGCCTCAACACGCCTCAGTGATAGTGATTTTCCTAACGTTCTAAATTTGGGTGGGGTTGATTTGGCGCTGAGCTACAGCTTCGCGCCGGGAGAGACTTCTGATGGCATTACACTAACAATTCCTGTTGGCGTTTTACATGGCGTTGGGTCCGAGCCGCTGCAATGGTCTGTGCCTGGTATGTTCCCCGCAGTAGTGGAGCAGTGGCTGAGGACATTGCCCAAGAATAAACGCAAATTGCTGGCGCCGCTGCCAGACAAGCTTGACGAAATTGTTGTTCGTTTACTAGCCGATAACGTTTACCGCCAAGGTCGTTTTCTCTCAGCCCTTGGTTCGGTGTTGCAAGATCTGTATAAAATTTCCGTAGATGCCGCGGACTGGGATGCCCAGCGCATTCCCACCCACTTACAGATTAACGTCAGAGTGGTAGATGAGCAGGGTCGCATCCTTGCCGCTGGAAGAAATCTAAATGAAATTAAGGCGCAGTTGTCTAACGTTGAAACTCATGCGTCATTGGAAGTCTTTCAAGTCTATGAGCGAAACGATTTGCAGCAGTTTCCAGATTCAGAAATTGCGGGTCATGTTGTAGTAGAGGAGGGTACGGCTCCAGTGATGGCCTATCCGGGATTAGTAGATGCCGACGGCAGCGTTCAGCTGAAGTTGTTTGAAACAGCACAGTTAAGAGATCAGGCGAATAGACGAGGTTATCCGAAGTTAGCCTTACTCCAAGTCGGCAAGCCAGTTAACTTTTTCCGTCGTGAACTTGCTAAGGAAAAGCAGCTTGGATTGTATTTTGCGGGTATAGGTAGCGCCGAAGTTCTACGCGAACAACTGATGCTCAATGTTGCTTGGTATTGTTATTTTGAGGGCAGGGAGCTGCCCGCCAACGCGAGTGAATTCGCCCAGCGCTTAGATGAGTGCAGAGGCGATCTGAACGATATTTTTCGTAACACGGTTAAGCACCTTACAGAAGCATTTCAACTCCGCTTTAGCATAGTGAATAAGTTAGATAGCTTTGGTTCTAGCGCTTACGCAGACAGCGTTGAGGATATTCGCAAACATATTCAACGCATAGTACCCGGCAACGTTTTACAAATTACCCCTATGCGCTTTTTGCCATTACTGCCACGTTTGTTACAGGGTGTAGTGACACGGATAGAAAACCTCCAAGGTCATGTGCCAAGAGACCGTGATCTAGTCAAGCAAATACAGCCTCTTGAGAATCGACTTGCAGCCATCGCTGGCAATGAGTTGCATGATGCAGAGCATCTATTGGAGTTGAAATATTACTTAGAAGAATTGCGGTTGAAGTTTTTTGCCGAACCCGTCTCACGACAGAAAGTCAGCTCGCACCCTTTACCTCCGGCCCAATGGAAGGTCTCGGAGAAGCGCGTTGGTGAAAAGTTGTTGCTAGAAGAGCGGCGGGTTGGCCTTGCGTAAGTTTGTTCGCGTTGAGGGGGTGCTCTGCCGCTTGTACATTTTGATTAAGAAGAGTACTTTTCTTCAATCTACACAGCGGTGATAACAGGGCTTTAATGTGTCAATAAGCCTAGCAGTATTGAATACAAAAACTGAGCTTGGACGTGCTTTTCTCGAAAAAGTGGCACGCTTGGGTATCAGCGGTGTCAGCCAAATAA
>OJIR01000371.1_pt1 | contig 14859 bp, 9 predicted proteins | sample 1595711 | NCBI WGS metagenome assembly OJIR01 (sample SAMN05416846, study PRJEB24817) | seawater metagenome | isolation source: Sea water | place: Canada:Atlantic | collected 2013-07
ACGATATAAATCTTATACAAACGTCGATATAAATTGCATATCAATGACGATATAAATCTTATAGAAACGTCGATATAAATTGCATACCGATGACGATATAAATCTTATACAAACGTCGATATAAATTGCATATCAATGACGATATAAGCCTTATACAAACGTCGGTATGAATTGCATATCAATGACGATATAAGCCTTATACAAACGTCGGTATAAATTGCATATCAATGACGATATAAACCTTATACAAACGTCGGTATAAATTACATATCAATGACGATATAAATTCCCGTCACCCCCTTTACAAAACTATTGCGAACTTACCTTGCTTGGTCGAGCCGTTGATTGTACTATTTTGACAATTCGACACTCTTTTACGAGGAAGAGCATTTAATGGGTGATCATATTTTGACCGTGAAGGAAGTCGCTGCTTTCTTAAAAGTTAATGATAGAACAGTTTACCGCTTAGCTACAGACGGTAAAATCCCTGCATTTAAAGTAGGAGCAAGCTGGCGATTTAAGCAAACCGAATTAGAAGCTTGGATCGAAGAACAACACAACCAGGCTAGCTCATAAGAAAGGACTCAAAATGAATGCAGAAGCAACAAAATTACTTAGTTTACTTAAGAATGCACAACAGTTCGTTATTCCTATTTATCAACGCATGTATTCTTGGAATCAAAAAGAATGTGCACAGCTGTGGGATGACATTATTCGGTGCGGAAAAGATGATAATATCTCAGGGCACTTTATCGGTTCAGTAGTTTATATTGAACACGGCTTATATTCAGTTTCCTCGCAATCTCCCTTATTAGTTATTGATGGCCAACAAAGGATTACTACTGCTTCTTTATTAATTGCAGCATTAGCTGAAGCAATAGACAAAGTAGTTGGTGACGATGAAATTATAGAAGGTTTTAGCCAACCAAAACTCAAAGGTTTTTATCTAACAAATGCCCTTGAATCGGGTGACAAAAAGTACAAGTTATTATTGTCACAAACAGATAATGCTTCATTAAAAGCTATTGTTGATGGTAAGCCACAACCAGAGCAATGTTCCATTCGCATATCTGAAAATTTCAAATATTTTCAAAACAAACTTAAGAACAAAGAAATCTTAAAAACTGTCTGCATGGGGTTAAGTAAGTTAATTGTGGTTGATGTATCACTTCAACGTGGCAACGATAATCCGCAACTCATATTTGAAAGCATGAACTCGACAGGGAAAAAGCTGAGTCAGGCAGACTTGATCCGAAACTTCATTCTAATGGGCTTAGAAAGTGAGCTTCAAACTGAACTCTATAATGATCATTGGCGTCCTATGGAATTGGCATTTGGTCAAAAAGCATACTCAGAAATGTTCGACTGGTATATGCGTCACTTTTTAACCGTGAGAACCGGTGAAATACCAAAAGTTGGCGAAGTTTATGAAGCATTTAAACAATATTATAATTCATCAAAATTATCGGTAAGCGCTATCGTAGCTGAAATCCATCAATATGCAGTTTATTACTGTTGTATGGCATTGAGCAGTGAGAAGGATAAGCAGCTTAAAGAAATCTTTCATGACATCAGGGAGCTGAGAGTCGATGTAGCTTACCCGTTGATCTTAGAGCTTTACAACGATTACCATAATGAGTCGCTAGAAAGAGCTGATTTTATTGCCGCGCTTCAACTTATTGAAAGCTATGTTTTCCGTCGAGCCGTTTGCGCCATACCAACGAATTCATTGAATAAAACTTTTGCACGTATGAGCAAGAGCTTTAAGAAAGACCGCTATCTTGAGAGTGTTAAAGCAGCGCTGATGTTGTTACCGTCATACAGAAGATTCCCACGCGATGAAGAGTTCAGCAGAGAACTTTCAACGAGGGATCTTTATCATTTTCGCAGCCGTAGTTACTGGTTAAAGAAAATTGAAAATCATAAGCGCAAAGAGCGGGTGCCTGTAGATGAATATACTATCGAGCACATCATGCCTCAATGTGATAACGACATTGCAAAGGTTCCTCTATCCTGGCAAAAAGAGCTAGGAGGTGAATGGGAACGAGTGTGGGAAACTTGGAGGCACACTCTTGGCAACCTAACGTTGACTGGTTATAACTCCGAATACAGTAACAAGGCATTCAGCGCCAAGCGTGACATGGATGGCGGCTTTAAATATAGCCCATTAAAGCTAAATGAAGAGTTAGGTGGCGTCGAAACATGGAATGAAGATGCTATTAAAGAGCGAGCCAGTCAGCTGTCAGGCAAAGCTTGTAAGGTATGGCCAGTTATGTCACTTGAAGCCGATATTTTAGATGCTTATCGGCCCAAAGCGGAAAAAACATCAGATTACGGTATTGATGATCATCCATATCTTCTTAAAGGTAATAACAGTGAATTGTTTAATGCCTTTAGAAATGCGGTTAAAGCATTAGACCCTTGTGTGTCTGAAGAGTTTTTAAAGCTCTACGTGGCTTTTAAGGCAGAAACAAATTTCGTTGATGTTGTACCCCAAGCTAAACGATTACGTCTATCACTAAATATGCCATTTTCAGAAATCGACGACCCTAGAGAGTTATGTAAAGACGTCACCAATTTAGGTCGTTGGGGTAATGGTGATGTTGAAGTAGGGCTAGAGTCCTTAGATGAATTATCACATGTGATGGCATTAGTAACTCAAGCATTTGAAAGGCAAATGGATGATGATACTGAGTAATTGCATTGAAACTGAATCAGTCCTGACCGTATTAACCAGTTAAAAATAAATAGAATTTTAATGATAGTGAATAATACCAAACAAGTAGCTCGCTATATAATCCAAATTAATTAAGCACCTTTCATAACGGAAGCTGCATAAAAGCAGAATAAAATGACAACCGATACTCAAGTAGAAAAAGCAGTAGAAAAAATTACATTGCCAGAGCTAAGAACTTGGTTGTGGGATAGTGCCGATATTATGCGTGGCACAGTAGATAGTAGTGACTTTAAAAACTACATTTTTGGTCTTATTTTTATTAAACGCCTTTCTGATGTTTTTGATGAACGTATTTCAGTAATAATGAATGATGAAGATTGCAGTACTACTGAGGCTATGGAGCTTATCCAAACGGATAATCCTGAGCAATTTGTACCTGAAGATGCACGTTGGGCAAATTTAGTGAAGAAAACTGAAAATGTCGGTGAAAGTATCGATGAAGCTTTTGCTGAAATTGAGCGTCAAAATTCGTCACTAGAAAAAGTCCTAACGGCCATACAGTTTGGAGATAAAGATAAACTGAGTAATGAGTTGTTAATGCGTTTATTACGTCATTTCAATAAACATAAACTGGGTAATCAAAATCTATATAAAGCGGACTTACTCGGTGATGCATACGAGTATCTTATTGGCATGTTTGCTGATGATGCAGGTAAAAAAGGTGGTGAATTCTACACACCACATGAAGTGGTAGAGCTAATTGTTAAACTGATTGACCCTAAACCTACTCATGAAATTTACGACCCAACAAATGGTTGTGGTGGAATGTTAGTTGAAGCAGCGCGACATATTAAAGATCAATATCCTGAAAATGGATTAGTCATGGGTAAACCCAACTGTAAACTATATGGTCAAGAGAAGAACCTTGGCACTTGGGCTATTGCAAAATTGAACATGTTTTTGCATAACCTTGATGGCGATATTAAACGTGGTGATACTTTAGTTAACCCACTACATAAAGATGGTGAAGGCTTGCAAACTTTTGACAGAGTGATCGCCAACCCACCATTTTCGATTAAAGAGTGGTGGGAGCCACTAGAAGTTAATAAAGAAATCAAAATAGATAAAGACGGTAAAGAAACTGACGTAGCTCCAAATTATAAAAAAGATTTAAAAGATAAGTTTGGTCGTTTTGGTTTAGGTATTGCACCCAGAAATAAAGCCGATTTAGCTTTTCTCCAACATATGATAGCGACAACTAAAGAAGATGGTTGTATCGGTGTAGTTGTACCTCATGGTGTTTTATTCCGTGAAGGAGAAGAAGGTAAAATTCGTAAAGGACTATTGGTTGGTAATGAGGAGTTCTCTGGCGATATCATTGAAGCCGTTGTCGGTTTACCACCATCATTATTCTTTAACACCGGAATATCCGCTGCCGTATTGATTATCAATAAAGCTAAACCAGCAGCTCTTAAGGATAAGGTTATCTTTATTGACGCATCAGCAGAATTTGAAGATGGTAAAAATATGAATCATCTTCGAAAAAAAGATATAGAAGAAATTACTTTAGCATACACAAAAGCTAAGCAAATGATGGTAGATGCTGGTGAGCAAACAGAAAACTCCTTGATTGAGTTACTTAAGCAAGTAGAAGTGGAAAAATATCTACGCGTAGTTGGGTTAGGTGAAATTAAAAAAAATTATTTCAACTTAAATATCAGTCGATATATTGATACTTCAACTGAAATCGAAAGAATAGATCTAGACATGGTTTTGAGTAATCTGAATAAACTCAATTTAGAGCTTGAAAGCGTTGATGAAAAGCTATCTCTTCACTTACAAAATCTTGGCTTAATGGAGTAAACATGATGCAAAAAACAGATGAAAATTTAGATCGCCTTTTTCCTCTATATAAAATGAAAAACCTTTGTACAGTTACTTCTAGTAAAAGAATTGCTCGTTCTGAATATTTGGATGCAGGTATTCCTTTTTATCGTTCTAAGGAAATCATTCTAAAAAGTAAAGGCATAGAAGTAAATAGTGAAATCCATATATCTAAAAAGCGCTTTAATGAAATAAAAGAAAAATTCAGTGTTCCTTCAAAAGGTGAACTATTAATTTCAGCTGTAGGTTCTATAGGGTTTACTTATGTTGTTGAAGATGAAGAGTTTTATTTTAAGGATGGTAACTTGTTATGGTTAAAGAATTTGAAGGAAGGGCTAAACTCTAATTTTTTAAAGTTAACTTTAGATTCAGATGAAATGCAAAGAAAAATCGAAGATATCTCCGCTGGTTCTAGTCAAAGTGCATTAACTATAGTTAAATTAAATGAACTTGAATTACCAATTCCAGAGCCAATAGAGCAACAAAAAATTTCAGATGTTATTTCTACTGTTCAAGAAAAGATTGATCTTATTGATCAAAAGATAACTCAGGCACAGCATCTTAAAATAGGCTTGATGCAAAAGCTATTTTCTGGAGGTGTAGGTGTTCAAGATGAAGACAATAACTGGCAAAATCATACTGAATTTCAGAATCAATTTTCGAGTTTAACTCCAAAATGTTGGAAGTCTCCGAAGTTACAAGAAGTTACTTCTCAGTCTATTTCATATGGAATTGTTCAAACTGGTGAAAATATAGAAAATGGTGTTCCTTGTGTAAGAGTTGTTGATTTATCTAATGATGTCCTCAAGCCTTCAATGATGATCACAACAAGTTCAAAAATTAGTAATGCAAACACTAAGAGTATATTGAAAGTTGGAGATATATTATTTGCTTTGCGTGGTGATATTGGAAAGGTCATTGTTGTAGATGAAACTATCGCTGGATGTAATTTGACTAGAGGTCTTGCTTTAATTCGCCCCATAGCAGGAATTAACTCTAAGTATTTAATGTGGGCAATACGCTGTTCTTATGTACGAGAACAAATATTAAGGGAAGTTAATGGTTCAGCCTTAAAGGAGATTCCACTTAAAGGACTCAGAGGAGTAGAAATCCCCCTACCATCCCAGAATGAGCAAAATAAAATAGCAGAGATCCTTTCAACGATGGCTGAAAAACTAGAGCTGCTAAAACAGCAAAAAGCAGAAACTCAACAGTTGAAAAGAGGATTGATGCAAAAACTACTAACGGGTGAATGGCGAGTCCCTTCAGATGAAAATGAAGCTGCATAGTATTTTATAAAAATAAGAAACGAATAAATAAGGTAAGGATAGAACGATGTCAGGTCAGGATGAATCAGCAAATGAAAGCTCTAAACCAGAGTTGATTGGTGTAGAGCGCCCAGCTATAGAGTGGTTGAAAAATCTAGGTTATACCCATGTTAAGGGGAGCCAAGTGGAACAGGCACATAAAATAGAACCAGTCATTTTAGATGCGGTTTTAGTTGAGCGATTACACGCGCTAAATCCTTGGCTTGCTGAAGTGTCAAATGGTGCAACCAAAGCGATTAAACAGCTTCGTGATATTTGGTTTGATAATAATGATGACTTGATGTTAGCTAACCATGCCTTTTGGAAAGATGTGTTGTTTCAGTCTAATCTGCAACAAAAAGATAAACACGGCCAACCGCGTAGTATTCGTTTTATTGACCAGTCAGGCGCTGAAAATAATCGCTTTCATGTGGTTGATCAGTACATAGGCAAAAATACCAATGATGAACAATTTAAGCCTGACCTTTTACTCTTTATTAATGGTTTGCCGCTGGCAATTATTGAATGCAAAGCGAGCAGTGTAAAACTGAATAAAGGTATTGCTCAACTTGATGGTTATCAAGGTACTTTTACTCAGCATTTTTCCTTTAATATGGTTTGTGCGGCCATTAATCGTAGCCAAGCAAAATATGGTGCCATTGTTGCGCCTGAGCAATTTTATTTAACGTATAAATTTGATGCCATAAAGCCAGATGAAAAAGCTATATTAGATGAGATAACGGCAAAGTTGGGCAAAGAGCCAAGTGAACAAGATAAATTGCTTTGGGCGCTGTTTGAGCCTTCGCGTTTTGTCCGTTTTGTTTGTTTCTACCCAATGTTCGAAGTAGAAGATGGGCGCATGATCAAAAAACTGCCACGTTATCAACAATGGCGTGCAGTTGAAAAAACACTACTTCGTCTACAGGGCCGTGACCCTGAACTAATGGGTGAAGAATTAGGTGGCGTTGTATGGCATACACAAGGAAGTGGTAAATCGTTAACCATGGCACTACTTGCCAGACTAATGCGGGTTGAATTATCAGGCTTTGATAACCCTAGTATTTTAGTACTAACAGATAGAACCGATCTGGATAGACAAATTCATAATACCTTTACCAATGTAGGAATTGAAGCTGCTAAAGCAGATTCTGTTGCTGGTTTAGAGGCTATGTTAGGTAATGATTACGGCACTATTTTTACTTCTACCGTGCAAAAATTCCAAGAAAGTGATGGTAAACAAATTGAAGCAGCAAAAGAGTCTGAACAACAAGAAGAGTCAGATGAAGGCGTTGAAGTTCAAACTCGTGTTAGACGCGTTATAAGAAAAAATGATGCGGGTAAAGATCAATGCTGGATCATTAAAGAAACAAACAGTAACTACAATCAAATCGACTCAAGCGGTAATGTATTAAAAGTTAAATGGCTGAAAGTTAGTGAAGAAAAAGTTGATTTCAGAGTATTGAGTAATAAGCCAAACTTCTATGTATTAGTAGATGAAGCGCATCGTAGCCAGTATGGTTTTCTTGCTGCATTTATGAGGGCTTCTTTACCGCGAGCTAAGTTTATTGCTTTTAGTGGTACGCCATTATTTAAAGATGATAAAAACACCTTAAGTGAATTTGGTGGTAAAGATTATATTGATACTTATCGTCTTGATGAAGCAGTAGCAGATGGCGCAACGTTACCCATTAAGTATTTAGAAGGTATGGCTGAATGGGCAAGTGACGGTAATCTAAAACAAGCCTTTGATGATCAGTTTGGTAATGAACCACTAGCGCGTAAAAAGAAGTTAAAACAAGAATTATTGAAAAAGCGTAGAGGGGCAATTAGTCGTATTGAAGAAAATGCTGCGCATTTGGTTGAACACTTTTTATCTGGTGTTAAGGCTCGTGGTTTTAAAGGTATGTTGGTATGTGATGGCCGTGATATGGCTGTTCGTTACCAAGATGTGCTAAATGACATTATGGCCGCTCGTCAAAAATTAGGTAAACCAACGTTTAATAGCCGTGTTGTTATTTCATTAGGCAGCATGACAGATAAACGCACGGGTATTAGTGAACAACAAGCCCATTATGATACTGGCGCTAAGAATAAACTTGAAACGATTGAAGAGCGTGTTAGGCGTGAAGTTAAAGCAGGAATTACACCAATTTCTGTACCGAGTGATGATATTCCTAACTTAGTGAATGATCATTTTAAATTACCTTATGGTGATGAGTCTCAAAACAAGCCAGATGATAAAGCTAAAGTAAATAACATTGGCTTAATTATAGTTTCTGATATGTTGTTAACCGGATGGGATGCGCCAATTGTAAGTACCTTATATTTAGATAAACCACTAAAAGAACATACCTTGCTGCAAGCTATTGCACGAGTAAATAGAACCCGAAAAGGTAAAGTTGCTGGTTATATTGTTGATTACTTTGGTGTGGTTGATTACCTTGATGAGGCACTTAAAGTTTATGGAGGTGATGTACAACCGGAACAAGTGTGGTCTGACGTTGAATCTGAATTACCTAAGTTGAAATCGGCACTTACTAAAGTGCAAGATATCTTGCCGAAAAAACATAACTTGGTGAAGCAATCTGAGCTTTACAAAGAAGATGCCGATCTCCATTTAGACCCAGATACCAGACTAGATGTTGTTGAAGACTTTCTTGTTGCATTATCAGAGTTTAATAGCCGTTTAGATGTAGTGCTACCCGATGAGCGAGCTGCACCTTTTAAGCCTTACTTTAAAGTTTTCAACGAAATTAAGCTGCAATTACGAAATAAAATGCCTGATAGCGCTGATGCGGTGCGCATTACCGCGTCTGAATCTGAACTGTTGAAAAATATGTTAGATGAGCATATTGAATCAAGTGAAGTTAAAAGCTTACTTGATCGTGAAATATCGATTTTAGACGCTGCTGATATGGATATGTTGCGTAAACAAAAGAGTGCGGGTAGTGCGGCATTAGTAATGAAAAATAAGCTTAAACACACTATTAAGACTGGCAAAGGTAAAGATCCTGCATTTTTTGGAGATCTGGAAGCTGAGTTAGAAAAGCTCATTAATGATGAACGCAATGGCAGAATTGAACAGGCAATATTTTTAGAGCAACTAGAGCTGTTTGCTCAACGTGTTCGTGATAAAGATGCCAAGCCATCGGAAATGGGATTAAACACAGCAACAGAGCGTGCAGTGTTTAATTACCTAGAAAAACATGTCGATGAAGCCGAAGCACTCGCTTGGACAAAAGGCATATTTAATCATCCTGATATTGCTGCTGTTGTTATATCACCAATATGGAAGAAACAGTCAGATATTCATAATGAAATTAAAAAGATGATCCGCACTATTTTACGTGGTCTTGGTGGTTGGGATATGACCGTTGCACGTCAACATGCAGCAGAAGTTTTCCAAATCATGCTGAATAACTAATCGTAACTAGGAATCGATTTAAATATGCCTGTATTCCAATATGGAACCACTGAAATTGAGTGGGTGTTCAAAGTAGATGAAAAATTAACGAACCACTATGTAACGGTGGAGCGTGATAAGAAAGTTTTATTGAAAGGCCCTAATGTTTCGCTTGAAGAACAAGTTAAGTTAATTCGTTATCGTGCTCGTTGGATAAAAAAACGGATTGAAGAAGTTAACCAACCATTAAAAGAAGAGTTGGTTACGGGAAGCCGTGCTCAATATCGAGGCCGTTCCTATTATTGTGAAATAATAGACTCACAGGGTTTATCTAAGCCAGAAATTAGCTTTAATCAAAGTAAATTTAAAGTGTTATCTCCTGAAGGTCACTTTATTAGTCGAGAGAAATTTAAACCAGCATTAGAGCGTTTTTATCAAAAGAAAGCACAACAAAAACTAGGTTCGCGGATACGGTATTGGCAAGAGCAAACTGGACTGGAATCACTGATGTTTAAAGTGAAAAAGTTTGAAGCACGTTGGGCTAATTGTACTGAAAACAATGTGATTGAATTTCATCCACGTTGCATGGAATTTACAAATGCAGTGATGGATTACATTATCATTCATGAACTTTGTCATACGGTTGAAAAAAGCCATAACAAAGCATTTTGGCAACTGGTTACTAGGCATTGTCCTAACTGGAAAGAGTTGCACGCTGAGGTTGAGCTTTCAGGGATGGCATTGTAGGTTTTTAATGGAATATAAGCCTCAATAAAGCTGAACCTTAATTTTGACATAGATGTGACTATATCGTTCTAATTATACCCCTGCAATTAATGTAATAACCTTAGGGTATACTCCCGTATATTATTAACCTCGCATAATAATCGCTCATTAAATGAGCGGGAAAACATGTTTTTTCATTTTTTTACTATCACTTTTTGAAAAAGGGTCCTCTGGTATATATTGAAGTCAAATAAAATAGTTTATATGGATATCCATTATGAGAGAGTGATAAATAACATCGTCAATCGCACTCTTAACACTCGTTCTACTTAAATGATTATGGTTTCATTTCTGACGAACGAGCGATAGCGAGCAAGGCCGGCCAACAACAATATTAATTTACAATCAAAACTGCAAAGCAGTTTGTAAACAAATAATAGCAATTGACCAATTAAAAAAATTTAGGCTGATAATTAATTTTACTATGCGGCTAGATTAAATGTGGAGCCATGTGTTTTGTAGTCATCTTTAATATCTTTCCAAATATCGAACTGAGTGTCTTGACGAATTTTATTTTCAGTTTCTATTGAATCAGCAGCCAGATCATATTCTATAGTTTGTGAGATGTTTTCATAGATTATGTACTCAAAAAATTCGACATCATACCCAGTAAATAACTCGTCAAGTAAATCCATTATAGCTTTAACTAATAGTGCCATAGTTCGCTCATCTTTGGTGCGACAAAATGATAGGTCGATGTGACCACCACTGCCTTTTCTGGCTTTAAATCTTGTCCCGATCATTTTAATTGCACGCATTTGAGATTTATTGATCTTGATTGATGCAGTCAATTTTTGTGGTACTGGAGCAAGACCAATATATTTATCATCGCGATCAGAGTTGTAGTTCATACCTTCCTTTTGCTGTAATTTAGACCAAGTGAAGCGTGTTCCTTTAACTTTTGACCCACTAATTAGTGGCGAATTGAATACCTTGCCATTTTTTTTGAAGCCTATAACTTGATAGTTGAGCCCTCTTATACTTCCATCACTGTTCTTAACTGCTTCTAGAAACACATTACGCTTGGCGAGCCCTAATGCGAACTGTTGAATTGTTTCGGGTTTACCCTCTGCCTCATATAGATTTTTTATTTTAGCTCTAATAATAGCTCCCCAATCGTTTTTTATACACTCAGTACGAGAGCCGTTACTTTTTATCTGTGATTTTGTGTAATTAATACCAAAATCATCTATGTCACCAGGAGAGGCCAATTTTACTAAGTCATGATTTTCTTCAAAAGCTCTCATGATTGGCCAGCCTTTTTCGTAATCTTTACTCGTTTTAACAAGCTCACCTTGTAAAGTGGCTTGAGTTAAACAAGCAATGATATGGATATGTTGGCCACCATTTTTACCCGTTAAGTTGCTTTGATGGTTTAAGCTAGTATCGTTATGCAAAGCACACGTCCACTTAGTATCATTGCCAAAACCTAGTGCTTGCATGTATTGATTTGCCAATATTAACCAGTCTGAATGTGACACTTTCCCAAAGTCCGTATTTGAGATTGAAATGACATAGTGTTTAAAGCACTTTTGAGCATTTTTATTCAATGCGCCCCAATCTTCCAGTTCTGAGATCATGTTGTCTAACTCAAAATAACTAGAACCATCTATATTAGTTCTGCTTGGGTTACTAGTTATATTCCCACCTAAATGAATCACATTTTCAGCATCAACAGGGTGCTCATGTCCGTTGCCACGATAGACATATAATACAGTAGCCTTAGAGCTTGCTCTGGCTTCTTTGGGATTTGCAGTAGCCATAATTAAGCCGCCTTATCATCGTTAATAAAGCGTACTTGCTTAATGGTTGCAGGAGAAAGATGTTTAACTATTTCTTCAAGAAAATCTTTTGTACGCATTACTTGTCGAACCAGATTTGCAATATCATCTTCTTGATTCCATAAATTCACTTTATGCATGGCTTGGTTTAGGTTATTTGCTACTGGTATTAATGCTATTAATAAATCTTTTGTAGGTGTTGGTGTTTGTATGATTTCTAGTTTGCCATTTTCAATAATATCCAAGATGTTATCTCTGAGGAACGGCCCTATATTCAGATTGCGCTTGTTGGGGTAGTCAGCTTCAATTGCGCGTTTAGCAAGAAAATCATAAAGTTGTTGATCAACACATACATTTATTTTGTATTGTTTAGCTTTAGCTTTTTTAGGGCTGATTACTTTTTTATTATTAGCTTTCATTTGATTACCTTTATTATTTTTATAAGTGGTTTTATGGCATAAGAAGTTAGTAGTATTATTAATAAACGCAACAGCTACGCTGTGAGTACCAAACGCTTACATCAGATAAAAACATTTAGGTCAGACTAAATTTTTATTATCGGATGAAAGCATTGCTGGCCTATCATTAATTTTATTAAATAACTTGAAAATGTACTTTAAGTTTCTATTCAATAATAACGAAATAGCTACTAACCCTTAGTTACATTATCCTCTTTGTAAATGCACATTTAAACAGTTAAGTGCTTGTATAACTGAAAGTAATTTCTTGTCAACTTGACAAAAATAAAAATATTGACAAGGCTTTTCTTTGGATCTCATAAATCTTATTACATTGCCAATGAAGGTACCCTAATTCTCTTTTGGTAATACCAATGTACGACTGCTATTTTTGATTTTGGCCGCAGCTGTGCTGCTAAACTCTGAGCCAGAATTGTTTTTTAATTGTCGTAGTTGCAGAGGTGATATGAAAATTGATATTTTAGAACTCAAGGTATGAGTGGTCATTTATTTAGATCACAAACGAGTCGTGCGAGTATCAATTAGTCCTTTGGGGTTTTCAGTCAGTAAGAATGAATCGTTATGTGCCGCTGTAAAAAGTAACCAATATAGATAGAAATTGAATGAGTCTTGGCAATAAAATATATTTCTTTATGGACTTCGTTGCATTACTAAAGCCGCTAAGTCATTACTGAGAGGGATCGAATATTTTCTAATGGATATAATTAGTTGACATCATATCATAAGCATATACAGTAGCTGTACTTATATACAGTTGCTGTGGGCGTATGGAAAAGATCAAAAGAATAATTGAGAAAAGTAGTCATGTTTGTAGTCAGCTCAATAGAAGTCAGAAGTTTTATTTTTTTGGTTTGATAAGCCTTTTAAATTTACTTTTTTGGTATCTTTTACCATTTAAAGAGGCGTATAAAGGTGCTTTATTACTCCCTGTTTTACTTATTTATGGTGGTATTTTGTCGGATATTCTGATTCTTTATAAGAAAGTATGGGGAACAGTCATTGGAAAGGGGATGCTGCTTTTATTATTTAGCTTTTGTTTGAGCTTTGCTTATGCATTTTCAGCTCAGCTAATTAATGAAACGGTAAAATTTGATACGTCTAAAGTCACATACTCCATAAATTTAACAGCTGTATTGTTGGTACCTTTTATAGTGATTGCAATTACCTATTTTATTTTTGCGATACTATTTTTATTTGGGCAGTTTTATTTAATACTTGCCAGTTTTGCAAATAACTTAAAGGATAATAAGTGCCTAGGCGGTTTAATTCCTAATAACATGGAAAATTATCCATACAAGACATTCTGGGTACGGGTCATCTTGTATCCTATAGCTTTTGGCTTTTTATGGGGGATGGCAGCCTCTTTATCTCCTGCATATGCAAAAGGTATTGCCAATATGACTAGTCATTTTATTTACTTTTTTGATGCTAAAACTTACTCTCGATGCAAACAATCTAAAGGAGATAGAGTTGTAACTATTAATGATAAGGAAATAATTATGGTTAAAAAGCTTAATGGGAAAATTTATTTTGAACCGAAAGCTTGTACTCCGGTAATTAAACAGCCCATTAAAAAAGTAAAAAAGTAAATGTCTTAATGACTAAGCCTTTTTATTTAACAGCGGTATTTGGTATGAATCTATTTTAGCTTCATATTTAGATATAAATCTGATTTGCTGTATAATCCGATTTAATTTTTATCATAAACGTAAATTCGTTTACTACCGATGAGCAGCTATGACCGTAGAACAATTTGATCCAAAACAAACCACAACTTTAGAATCTCCTAGCAAAGCTATTCAGGAGCTAAGTGAAAACTCAAAACCAGTTAAAGATGCTGACAATGCGAAAGACTCAAGGATTGGGTTCATTAGCCTGGGCTGCCCAAAAAACTTGGTGGATTCTGAGCGTATTCTTACGCAACTTCGCACTGAAGGTTATGATGTAACCAATAGTTATGATGATGCTGAACTAGTGATTGTTAATACTTGTGGATTTATTGATAGTGCAGTGCAGGAGTCACTAGATACCATTGGCGAAGCGTTAGCTGCAAATGGTAAAGTGTTAGTTACCGGTTGTTTAGGTGTTAAAAAAGACGAAATTGTTGAGCTTCACCCTAATGTTTTAGGTGTTACTGGCCCGCATGCTTACGATGAAGTATTGGCTCAAGTTCATGAGCATGTAAGTAAACCAAAACATAACCCTTTTATTGACTTAGTGCCAGAGCAAGGCGTTAAACTTACCCCTAAACATTATGCTTACTTAAAAATATCAGAAGGCTGTAATCACCGTTGTACCTTCTGTATTATTCCGTCAATGCGTGGTGATTTAGACTCTCGTCCAGTAGGCGATGTATTAGGTGAAGCGCAGCGTTTAGTGAAAGCTGGCGTTAAAGAGTTATTAGTTATCTCTCAAGACACTTCGGCTTACGGTGTTGATGTTAAGCATAAAACGGATTTCTGGGATGGTATGCCGGTTAAAACTCACATGCAGCAGTTATGTGAAGAATTAGCAAAGCAGGGCGTTTGGATACGTCTTCACT
>OJIR01000372.1_pt1 | contig 14847 bp, 10 predicted proteins | sample 1595711 | NCBI WGS metagenome assembly OJIR01 (sample SAMN05416846, study PRJEB24817) | seawater metagenome | isolation source: Sea water | place: Canada:Atlantic | collected 2013-07
TCTCGTGGGCTCGGAGATGTGTATAAGAGACAGAGTGTGTATCAATATTTGAGATAGTAATAGAGCCTGCCAATAATTTCTCTAACAAAAAAACTGGTATCTCGAAATGCTTCTGCGTCAGGCATAAAGTCCATGATCTTTGTGTTGTCGGCTCCACTCAAAAAATCGACAGGGAATGGTGATACTACGATGCCTGCTGCTTCAAAAACCTTCTGCGCCCTTGGCATATGAAATGCCGAAGTAACCAATATTATGTTTGGAACTTCTTTGTTCAGCAATTTAGCTACAGCTTTGGCTTCTTGATCGGTGTTCTGCACATTTTCAGTTAAAAGAATAACATCACTTGAAATTCCAAGTTTTTCTGCAATATCCCTCAGATACTCTCCTTCGGGCTTACCTACAGACCATGGTAGTTTTCCGCCTGTAAGTACCAAAGCTGGGGCCTTATTTTCTTTGATGAGATCAATACCAGCAAATATACGGTCAGATGCTTCACCCCATTCATATTCTAGACCATTTGTACCATCGATTGTGCGCACCATCCCACTTAAGACTACAATAGCATCAGCACTATTAGCGCTAGCTGTCGGAATAAGAGAATAATCCCTTTCCAAATATGATATCAGTTTGTTGGAAAATACAGGCAGCGAACAAACTATTAATATTCCAACGGCGGCTAAACCTGCTCTTCTTGATCGAAATAGTAACCCGCATAAAACTAATATTATGACCAAGAATAATGGACTAGCTAAGAGTGGTAAAACCTTATGAAGATATATCATGAATTATGAACTCTACGAGAGAAATACCAAATGCCGTCCTTTTGAAACGTGTAGCTATTAGATTTGGTTGTTAGCATGGTCTACGGCTCACTAATATCCATAATTTAGTAAGGTATTACAATGCTTTAGCTTGAAAAGTGGTGCCCCCACACGGACTCGAACCGCGGACCTATTGATTACAAATCAATTGCTCTACCAGCTGAGCTATAGGGGCACTAATAGAGCGCCTTTTGCTTGATTCACAAAGCAAATGCAAGTGTTTTTTAAAAGCTTTTTTGAATAGATTTAAAAATAAAAGCTTAACAATAACACACATTAAATCTTGTCATATTAGACATTAAAAGTTTAATGAAACATCACGATGATTAGATTGGCATTTTGCCACAAATAAAGCTTGTTGCTTCGTTAGTTTAGCCTGGTCTCTAATCCCAATAGTTTCTCTCATTATGCCTTCATAAGTTAACAGTACTGGTAAGATACTTATTTCAGCTTTTGAGCGCCAATCAATCTGTTCAGAATACAGATTTATAGCTTTATCTAACTCTTTTTGAGCTTTTTCTTTATCTGGATTTCTAGATTTTAAAGCTCTACGTGCTTTTGAAATGGCAGATTTTATTTTATCAGTTCCAGCTACTTTTCCAAAACGTTTTCCAAGTGACCCTAACGGATCGATCATTTCTTCAGGATTTAAAGCTTCTACCTGAACCTTTGTGTCTAAAAGTTCAGCTTCAAGAGCAAAATAATTATCATTTGATTCCAAAATCAAATTTGTTTCAGCAATTGGCTGGTATGCCGCTTGAGCTGACCTTGTATATTTTTGATAAGCTGATTTTTCATTTTTTTGTAGATCACGATATGAAGCAAGCTTTGCATCCCAATCTTTCGGGATTGAAGCAAGTAAAGCTTCTTTTTCTTTTTCTAATTGAACAATGTCTTCTTCTAGAGGACGAAGCTTACCACCCTCTTCTAAGTTTTTCATTTTAGATTTTATATGTTTAATTTCTTTTTCGTGGCGACGGATATCTCGCTCAATAGATCTGACAGACTGGTGAAGTGGGCGGAATTCAACTGACGCAACAGACAATTCTTGACTTATAATTTCAGCACTTCTTAATTGTTCAATTGCTAGGCTGACGTTTTCAAAACTTTTTGAAGTACTTTTCAATAACTTCTTTGGTAGAATTGAAAGATCAATATTACTTGCAGATTCAGCCCCTGCCATAATGATATCACCATTTAAATAAATTTGATTTGATACATATTTATCGACGCAATGAGCAATTTGTGGATTTCTAGGTGGAGGTGAGTTTTCTGATAATAGAGCAACTCTATTAGGTAAATAATTTACCAGACCAGGTGTTTTTGCAACGATTACCATTGCTATAATTTGCAACACAATAAAAGGAATAACACCTTTATACATATTAATAGTTTTGACAATCGCTGGTGCAATTCCACGCAAATAAAACAATGCAAAACCAAATGGCGGTGTTAAGAAACTGGTTTGGATGTTTAAGCCTATCATAACCCCAAGCCATACAGCTGTAACGTTAGCTCCTGGGTCAGCTAATAAAATTGGCGCAACAATAGGAACTACAACAACAGCAATTTCAATAAAATCAAGAAAGAAGCCTAATATAAAAATTACAGCCATTACTATAATGAATTTTGACCAGAAGCCCCCAGCTAGGCCATCTAAAAATTCTTTTACTAAATGTTCCCCGCCAAAAGCACGAAAAGCAGCAGTCAAAATAGCTGCCCCTAATAGAATTATGAAAACCAAAGCTGTAGCTTTTGCAGTCTCCATCATCACACCATTTAGCGTATCCTCTATTTTTAATGCGCGATAACCACTCCAAATTAAACTTGCTAACAAGCCAATAGTAGCGATTACAGCCAGAGCAACTCCAAGTTGATCACGGCCAGTCTCTATTCCCTTAATATTTGTGTCAAAATTTGATAAAATTAAACCTACAGCCAATAGACTAGCTAGGCATAATATTGCAGGATGATAACACCCTTTTTGACCTTCTGTTAATCTATAGCCAGCCATTATTAACGCACCAGCCGCCCCTATAGCACCAGCTTGATTAACAGTAGCTATTCCAGACATAATAGACCCAAGAACTATGAATATAAGTAAGAGTGGCGGAACTAACGCTAAGAAAACTTTATTAGCGAACGCTCGATCATATTTCCCTTTGTATGGAACAGATGGAGCCGCCGATGGCTTTAAAAAAGCAAATACCAAGATATAAATTATGTATAAACAGACAAGAACTAATCCTGGTATAAATGCGCCAAGAAACATTTCACCCGCAGATGTTGAAGTTACATCAAATGTTGATGGCATTGAGAGTTCGCCAGTTGTTTCTTTATGAAGCGCCTTGCGAATACTTGAGCCTTGATCCGCAGCAGAAGCCAACTGGTCTGCAAGAATTATTAACACAATTGATGGGGGAATAATTTGACCCAATGTTCCTGAAGCAGCTATAGTGCCAGTCGCCAAAGATTGAGAATAATTATTACGCAACATTGCAGGTAATGATATGAGCCCCATTGCAACAACGGTTGCACCAACAATACCTGTCGTTGCTGCTAATAAGGCACCCACGAACACAACAGAGACACCTAAACCACCCCGAACAGGTCCAAATAAGTTTGCCATTGTTAACAATAAATCTTCGGCAATTTTTGAGCGCTGCAACATAATACCCATAAAAATGAACAATGGTATAGCTATAAGAGTATCACGTTCTGGAACCCAGTATGTCCCCCTGAGATTTGCATTACCAGAACTGAGCCATGTCCAAGCATCTCCTTGACTAAAATATGCGCCTTGGTCACCCGTAACCAAATAGCCTGAGACACCCGCTAGCACCAATGTAATTATTGAAGCACCTGGCAATGCAAAAGCAACAGGGTAACCAGAGCCAAGTGCCCCAGCCATTAGAACTATAAGAAGAATTAGAAAAAACAGTTCCATCAGTGAGCTCCCGAACCTGTTGGTACATATTTACCATCTTCACCTCGGTAATCTGCAACAGCAGCCATTAAATAACTGACAAACTGGATCATCATAGATATGGCAAATATTCCTAAAAATCCTGCCATCATATATTTTACGTATAACCCAAATCCAGATTGAGTAGTTTCAAAGTTTAAAAGTGGACTATTAATAATTGAAGTTTTTTGTGCCATCCCAGTTAAAATAATCATCCAGCACAATGAAATTCCAAGAAAGATTGTTCCAATTGCGTTAATGCGTCCTTTAGATTTTTCCTTTAAGCCTGCGTAAACAATATCAACACGTACATGACCTTCTTCTAATAATGTATGGGCAGAAGCAAAAAGAAACAAAGCTCCATACCAAAAACGAACAAGATCTGACATAAATGCCTGCTCATAAGAAAAAATAAAACGGAAAATTACAATCATCAGTTCTCCAACCACTATTAATAGTGCTAACCAATGAAACCCTAGAGTTTTAGTTCTTGTTGCGAGCAGTATTCCCATAATCATCAATGGTACGTGTACATATGGACCTCGGAATTGCGATCGGCCAAGGTTTTTATCCATCGCTTCTCCTACCAAGCTCGACAACATATCTTCAACTCTAAGAAATGATATTAAGCTGTCTACACAGCCCATTAAAACTACTATCCAAAATGCAGCGCGAATTACGAAAGCATTCATATTGGAAATCTTGAAGCTGTCTTGACGCAATGTTGCATCCCGCCTCCTTAAAGTCCAAACGACTGCCAAAACTACAGCAGCAGGATAAAGTAATAATTGCAAAAAGCCTATTGGGCCATTTTGCAAAGACGCACCTGGAAGTCCTCCCCAGAATGTAGCAAAATTATTAAACAAATATGCGAACATTACCCATAAATTTGACCAACCAAGGGATCTTATAAACAAGGGATTTGAAAACAAACCATTACTCTTTTGGACTGTTGTCGAAGCCATTGCATTTCCTTTTCAAAAATAAAAAGGCCAAAGCAGATATCTGCTTTGGCCTTATGTAAAATTTTATTAGCGGTTTAAAACATTGTTACGCTTAACAACATAAGCTGTATCTGATAACGCAGTCCATGCACCAATTTCTTCTCTAGCTTTTAAGTGGCTATCGTAGATTCTTGCTGACAAATCTGAATGATCACGTGCTTCTTCGATGACCTCAGATGCAGCATCACCAAAGCTGTCGTAAATATCATCATTAAACTCACGAAGTTGCACACCATGATCATTAATCAGTTTAGTAAGATATGCACCGTTGTTAGCATTAGTTTCTGCTAATGTACGCGCATTCTCTTCATTACATGCTGCTTCAATGATTTGTTGGTGCAAGCTAGATAAGCTACCCCACCATGATGCATTCATGCCTAATGCAAGCTGTGAACCTGGCTCATGCATACCTGGGAAATAGTAATATTTTGCCGCTTCATAAAACTTCATGAAGTAATCATTATAAGGTCCAACCCATTCTGTTGCATCAATTGCACCTGAAATAAGGTTTTCGTATATTTGACCACCTGGAACAGAAATAGGTGATCCACCTAATTTTGCCAAAACGTCACCGCCCAAGCCTGGTATACGCATTTTAAGGCCTTGAAGATCATCAGCTGAATTAATTTCTTTGTTGAACCAACCGCCCATTTGAACGCCTGTATTACCCATAGCAAAGTTTTTCAGACCAAATTCGCCTGCTAATTCATCCCACAACTGTTGGCCACCAGCATATTTTGTCCATGCGTCCATTTCACCAGCCGTTAATCCAAATGGAATTGCTGTAAATGGAGCCCAACCTGGATGTTTACCCTTCCAGTAATAATCCGCACCAATATATGCTTGCGAATTACCTGAAGCAACTTCGTCAAATGAGTCAAAAGCACCAACTTTTTCCCCTGCTGCGAAATATGTTACTTGGATTTCTCCATCAGTTAGTTCTTGGATACGCGCAGCTAAACGCTGTGCCGGCAAACCTAAGCCTGGAAAATCTCTTGGCCATGTCGCAACAATAGCCATTTCAATTTTACCCTGAGCGACTGATGGTGCAGCCAATGATGTTGCAGCGCCAGCAACTGCTGCGCCTGTTAGAAACTTACGTCTTTCCATTAATTTCCTCCTAAAAAATAAAACATGCCAAAAAGTAATGGCAGGCGATTCCTCCCGAATCTGTCATATTTTTATAAAAACCTATAGAAACCATTCTAGCAACAGCTAAAATAAATAAATAATATCTTAATTTATAATATCTAGGTGTTTTTTTATGAATTCATTGCTGTTTCTAACGATAAAAACTCATAAAAATGTCGATTTTTTTATGCTTTAACTACCACAAATAGCTCATTCTCTTAATATATTAGGGAATTTTTACATGCGATATTCAGCATTTGGTATATTAAAGCAGGGATTAACCGGCAATAAAGGCTGGAAACCTGTTTGGCGTGAACCAGAGCCAAAAAAATCTTATGACTACATAATAGTTGGTGGAGGTGGCCATGGATTGGCTACAGCACACTATCTAGCAAAAGTTTTTGGTGGGAAAAATATAGCTGTTTTAGAAAAAGGTTGGATTGGTTCAGGCAATATAGGCAGAAATACAACAATTGTGCGATCTAATTATGGTCTTGATGGCAACCAGCCGTTTTATGAAATGTCCTTAAAATTGTGGGAAGGTCTTGAGCAAGATCTTAATTACAATGCCATGATGTCACAACGTGGTATATTAAACTTAGCACATTCAGATGGTCAGCGAGATGCATATGCACGCCGTGGCAATGCAATGCTAATGTCAGGTGCAGATGCAGAATTGCTTGATAGAAGTGCGATAGAGAAAATGTGCCCGTTTTTAAACTTTGACAACGAGCGCTTTCCAATAAAAGCAGGATTGTTACAGCGTAGAGCTGGTACAGCAAGGCATGATGCAGTCGCATGGGGGTATGCTCGTTCAGCCGACTTACACGGGGTTGATATTATTCAAAACTGTGAAGTAACTGGCTTTCAAATGAAGAATGGCAAATGCTTAGGAGTGCAAACCAATCAAGGCTTAATTAAAGCAAAGAAAACAGCAGTTTGTGTAGCAGGTGCCTCTAGTCGTGTAATGGAAAAAGCCGGCATGCGGCTACCAATTGAAAGTCACGTTCTTCAAGCATTCGTTTCAGAAGGATTAAAGCCTACAATCCCAGGTGTCATTACATACGGAGCTGGACATTTTTATGTTAGTCAGTCTGATAAAGGTGGATTGGTATTTGGAGGCGACCTTGACGGATATAACTCTTATGCTCAAAGAGGAAACCTACCAGTTGTAGAGGATGTTTGCTCTGGGGGCATGTCAATAATGCCTATGATTGGGAGAGCCCGTTTATTAAGGATGTGGGGAGGCGTCATGGACATGTCCATGGACGGCTCACCTTTCATTGATAAGACTGGTATTGAAGGATTATATTTTAACGGTGGATGGTGCTATGGAGGCTTTAAAGCAACTCCTGCATCTGGATATTGTTACGCACACTTACTCGCAACTGATACTCCTCATGAAAATGCAAGCCAAATGCGTTTAGATCGTTTTATTCGCGGTAATATGATTGATGAAAAGGGTGTAGGCGCCCAACCAAACTTACATTAGGGGAATATTGAAATGATTATTAACCACCCCTTATTGGGGCCACGAGACGCTAGTGAATTTACACATCTTGGAGATGAATCTATGATTGATCGCCCTGATGGTATGAACGAAGGTGCTGCTGAAAAATTCCATGACTATTTATATCTTCGAGACAATCCTGCAGGAAAGTATCGCGAACTTTGGTACCATGAGGCAGGTGATAGATCATGGCTAGTGGTCACACGCGATACTGTAACTCACGAAATTTTCAAAGTTGAGTTGGCACGTGACGTTGCCCGTTCACGGGGGCGTTCAAAATGAGCCAAGACTTTAGAATTAATGGTGGTTTAATTAATAGAGATAAACCAATCAATTTTACTTTTAACAATAAGAAAATGACTGGATATGAAGGTGATACACTTGCATCAGCTTTATTAGCAAATGGCCAAAGATTAGTAGGAAGATCATTCAAATATCACAGACCTCGTGGTATATTTAGTTCAGGCTCAGAAGAGCCAAATGCTTTAATCCAATTACGTTCAGGGGCACACCAAGAACCAAATACTCGAGCAACTGTCGTGGAACTTTTTGATGGTTTAACTTCAGAAAGCCAAAATCATCGCGGTTCCCTAGAATTTGATTTAATGTCTGCTACTGATTTATTATCACCATTTCTGGGCGCAGGTTTTTATTACAAGACATTTATGTGGCCCAAAGCATTTTGGGAAAAAATTTATGAACCAATTATCAGATCAAGTGCAGGGCTGGGTAGTTTATCTAAATTAGAAGACCCAGACAAATATGACAAAGGTTTCTTACATTGTGATTTATTAATCGCAGGTGCTGGCCCATCAGGATTGACTGCAGCACTTGCAGCTGGACGATCAGGTGCACGAGTAATTATTGCTGATGAAGACTTTCTCCTTGGCGGTCGATTATTAGAAGAAGACCACGCAGTTGCAGGAATTCCGGGACGTGATTGGGTTCTAAACACGCAAAGTGAATTAGAGGCAATGCCAAACGTTCGTATTTTATCACGAACAACAGTTTACGGTGCTTATGATCATGGCATCTATGGTGCTCTTGAAAGAAAAACTGATCACTTAGCAGACAGTGGAGATAAACCACGTCAAGTATTATGGCGAATTTACTCAAAAAAAGCTATGATATGTGGGGGTGCAACTGAACGTTCGATTGCATTTCCAAATAATGATCGGCCAGGCATAATGCTTGCAGGGTCTGTTAGAGCATACGCCACAAGATACGGCGTAGCAGCAGGTACTAAAGTTGCTATTTTCACAAACAACGATAGCGGTTGGCAGACTGCAGTAGAGTTGGTAGAAAAAGGTATAAATGTTATTGCAGTAATTGACCCAAGAGATACTGCACCAAGAGCGCACATTCCTAATGTGGCAATGATAATGGGCGCCAGCGTTTGTGATACTCAAGGTCGCAAAGCTTTAAATCGAATTACGCTGACTAACGGGCAAGTATTAAATGTTGATTGTTTAGCAGTTTCTGGTGGTTGGTCACCAAACGTACATCTCACCTGTCACCAAAGAGGGCGGCCTATTTGGAATGATGAAATTGCCGGCTTTGTTCCAGGGGGAGATTTACCTGTTGGCCAGTCAATTGCAGGAGCTGCAAATGGTGAAATGACACTTGGATTAGCAATTAAATCAGGTCATAAAATTGCTAATACTATTGTCAAAGAATTAGGTTTTACACCATCGCGAGCTCAAGCCGCAAAAGCTGACGATGAAAGTTTTGCAATAAAACAATATTGGCATGTTGCAGGTTACAAACAACGTGCATGGATTGATTTGCAAAATGACGTCACAACAAAAGATGTCAAACAATCACAAGCAGAAGGTTTTAAATCAGTTGAACATTTGAAGCGTTATACCACACTTGGAATGGCGACAGATCAAGGTAAAACTTCAAATATCTTAGGCCTTGCAGTAATGGCAGAAGCTACAGGGAAAACTATTCCTGAGACGGGAACAACTATTTTTCGACCACCTTATTCACCCGTAGCTATTGGAGCATTTGGTGGCAGAGAACGTGGCCAGCACTTCCATCCAACACGCCTAACTCCAAGTCATAAATGGGCGGATGAACAAGGTGCAGAATTTGTTGAAGTAGGCAATTGGATGCGAGCCCAATGGTTCCCTAAAGCAGGTGATAAAACATGGCGTGATAGTGTAGACCGCGAAGTTACAAAGACACGCCAATCTGTAGGTGTGTGTGATGTATCAACACTTGGTAAAATTGATATAAAAGGTAAAGATGCTGCTGAATTTTTAAACAAAATTTACTCCAATCCTTTTGCAAAGGTTCCTGTTGGCAGAGTTCGTTATGGCCTGATGCTACGTGAAGATGGAATTTGCTATGATGATGGCACAACTGCTCGTTTAGCAGAAAATCATTTTGTTATGACAACCACCACAGCTAACGCAGTACTTGTTTACAGGAATATGGAATTTGCACGACAATGTTTATTTCCTGATCTTGATGTACATATCATTTCCACAACAGATCAGTGGGCTCAATTTGCAGTTGCTGGACCAAATAGTCGGGCTGTTCTATCAAAAATAATTGATAATGTTGACATGTCAAATGATGGCTTTCCTTTCATGGCCTGCTCAGACGTAACAGTTTGTGGCGGAACGCCAGGGCGATTATTTCGTATAAGTTTTTCTGGTGAATTAGCATACGAAGTAGCTGTGCCAGCAAGGTATGGGGATGCATTAATTCGTGAAATCATTTCAGCTGGAGAAGAGTTCAATATCACCCCCTACGGGACAGAGGCTCTTGGTGTGATGAGAATAGAAAAAGGTCATGTAACTGGCGCTGAACTTAATGGCCAAATGACTGCTTTCAACATTAATATGAATAACATGATTTCGACTAAAAAAGACAGCATTGGATCTGTACTTTCACGAAGAGAAGTAATGGTTGCAGATGATCAAGTTCGATTAGTTGGAGTAAAAACTATTAAAAAATCTGATAGTCTATCATCAGGCGCTCATTTCCTTGCAGAAAATGACAAGCCAACAACTCAAAATGATCAAGGCTGGATTACATCTGTTTGTTATTCACCACACTTTGAACAGCATATAGGGCTTGGCTTTCTTGAGCGTGGCCATGAACGACATGGTGAAGTTCTTCGAGCATGGGATGGCATCAGAGGAACAGACGTATTAGTAGAAATTGTATCATCTCATATGTATGATCCAGAGGGAGGGCTACAACGTGGTTAAATTATCAGCAACTGACTCTTTGGGTGGATATGATAAAGAAATTGGCACGATGCGATTACGTGAAATTTCTAATTATTCTTTAATTTCCCTTGCAATTCCACAAGATAAAGAAACTTTATTTAAGAAAAAAATCAAAGATACATTTGGCTTAAATATGCCATCACCAATTGAAACAATATCTAATAAAGAAACACGCTTGCTTTTTACTCAACCAGATCAAATCTTTGCCTTAACAGAAAACTCAATCGATCCTGAAAAAGATATGGCAGAAAAATTTGAAAGCTCTGCATATATTACAGATCAAACTGATGCTTGGGTTGTTTTAGAACTTAGTGGTGCATCTTCTCGTGAAGCATTAGAGCGTATTTGTCAGATTGATTTAAACAAAGATGCTTTTAAATTAAATTCAATGGCACGTACTAGCATGGAACATATGTCTGCAATCATTGTGCGTACATCAAAAGACACATTTTTATTAATGTCCGCTAGCTCCTCAGCATTTTCATTTTTACATGCCGTAGAATTATCAGCACAACATATATCTTAATTTAATATATTTTTATTAAAACGATATAATATTTTTTCTGCTAAATATAAAAGAGGCCGTTACTAATTATAGCTGCCTCTTTTATAGTTTTTAGCCGGGTTATATTAACCACGTTTGCCGTAGTATAAACCCACAACATGTTCAGCTTGAGCAAAGAATAACCAGCGTGACGCAAAAACACCAACTACGTGAGACAATACTGCTATAATTGCTTTAATTCCATGTTGAGCACCCATTCCTATCATTAGTATTGGAATAACAATCATCAAAATTATTGCTATTAACCTTAACTTTGCCGCGTGCTTACGACCTATTACATATACCATTTCTTTTAAAAGATAGTTAGTGCCAGTATGTGGTGGTTCAAACATTCTCACCTTACCAATATTACCTAGGCCAGTAGCCGTTTCTATTGTAGTTCCACTTTTTGAAAAACTACTATCACTTATAAACCAGGCAAAAATTTGAATTAAACCAACAGCTACAAATCCATACATTGCTACAGTAACTTGGCCTGTCATAAGTGCCCCACCAAATATGGATAAGCTTACAAACAAAACTGGTGTTGACCAGTGATTCCACCTAGGAACAGTTTTTAGTTGTGCATAAATCATTGATGTAGTGAATACAGTTACTACTGATAACATTGCGCCAATTACACCCACAAACATCCAGTGTGTTTCAAAGAAAATTGCTCCAATTGCATATACACCCATGACAGTTAATGCAGCTACTGCACAGCAGCCCTCACGGCTAAGCCAACTTGTTCGCCATTGGCTAAATGCTTTTAAAGAATTTTTTGGATTGCCTAGGTGAAATGTTGCAGACAATAGGCCACCTACAGAAAGCGCATATGCCACAAAGAAAAATATAAATGCCGAAAAGCCAGTCATTGGTGGTTTTCCAATTCCTAACCAAGCCAACATACCAAAGCCTAAGCCAGATAAGACAGAAAAAAGAATGACGGATGGTGCTGGATGCATTAGATTTTCTCCAAATTACGATCAAGCCATCCAAGAAAGCCAGAAGTTTCGGTAGCAATAGGTGCTAATAATGGCGCCAAAATATCAATTTCATTACCCTGGTCTTTTGGACGTGGTGGCAAATATTTATTTACTGGTTTAGTTCCAAGCTCTGGCATTAAGTCCATACCACCACGCTCTTCAACTAATTTTGACACAGCACTATCTGCATCGCCCAAATCTCCAAAATGACGTGCACCCGATGGACATGTACGAACACATGCAGGCTCACGATCTTCTTCCGGTAAATTTTCATTATAAATTCGATCAACACAAAGTGTACATTTCTTCATTACACCTGCAGCCTGATCAAGTTCACGAGCCCCATATGGACACGCCCATGCGCAAAGACCACACCCGATGCATGCGTCTTCATTCACTAAAACGATACCATCTTCAGCTCGCTTGTAGCTTGCCCCAGTTGGGCACACAGTTACGCAAGGTGCATCTTCACAATGAAGGCAAGACTTTGGAAAGTGTATTGTTTGAGCTGCGCCCTGCTCTGGCTGAACTTCGTAAGAATGCACACGATTTAAAAAAGTACCAGATGGATTTTCACCATAAGCATCTTGATCAGATAATGGCGCTCCATAATTTTCTGTATTCCAGCCTTTACACGAAATAACGCACGCATGGCAGCCTACACATGTATCTAGATCAATTACTAATCCAAGTTTTACATCAGATTTAGGGGGTAATGCGGTCATGTTCCCACCTTCCAAGTTAAGTTCTTAGGGCCTTTACCAACTGGTGATTTCTGTGCCGGTATATTTGGCTCACATTCACTTGGTGCACCCACTTTTTCAATTGCAACTTTCAAATCAAACCACGCAGCCTGTCCAGTAATTGGATCTGAATTAGCCCAACGCATGCCGTCACCTTTAGGTGGCATAAGTTCATGAATTAAATGATTCAGCAAAAAGCCTTTTGTTGCCTCAGGAGCTTTTTCGTCTAAAGCCCAAGCACCTTTTCGTTTCCCAATAGCGTTCCACGTCCATATTGTATTTTCATTTAATGCTGCTTGGTGTGCAACTGGCACTGTAATCTCACCGTGTGGCGAAGATACTTTTGCCCAGTCACCTTCTTTAAAGTCATTTTCTTGCCAAATTTTCGTTGGGACATATAATGGGTTTACTCCATGGATTTGTCTTAACCATGCATTCTGAGTTCCCCATGAGTGATACATAGCCATTGGACGTTGTGTCAGTGCATGAATAGGAAAATCTTTATCTGTTGAGTTATTCCATACTGGGAGAGGGCTCATTGCCTCTCGAACCCGTTCTCGAAGATGCTCTGGAGGCTGTCTTTCTCCATGGCCTTCTGCAGCTAATTGGAATTTACGCATTGGTTCCACATAAAGCTGAAATAAATAAGGAGATGGTGCATCAAATAATCCCATCCCAACAGCCCATTCTTGGTAGGCCATATTCCATGGTTTATAATAAGAAGCATCTTCCTTGATATGTTCAACAAAGAAACCACCATTTTCAATATACTTATTAAGTTGCTCTGGATTTACTTCTCCACGACCTGAATCAGAGCCATCACCACGGAAACCAGCAAGTGGACCAATTCCAGGTTTTCTTTGGTGGTTAACAATATAATCAGCATAATCAGCAAACTTTTGAGATCCATCTTCATTGGTAAAGTTTGGCAATCCAAGACGAGCTCCTAAATCACAAAGCACAGACTGAAAGCCTCGCACATCACGGTCTGGTTCTATTACAGGCCAACGAATTGCATCCGCTGCACCATCAGCTTCACAAATTGGGCGATCTAATAGCGAAATACAATCATGGCGTTCAAGATAAGTTGCATCTGGGAGAACAAGATCAGCGTATGCAACCATTTCAGAAGAATATGCATCTGAGTAAATAATGTTTGGAATTACGTAGTCACCATTCTCATCTTTGTCAGTTAGCATCTTCATGACACCACCGGTATTCATTGAAGAATTCCAAGACATGTTAGCCATATACATAAACAATGTATCTATTTTATATGGGTCACCAGCATGCGCGTTTGAAATAACCATGTGCATCAATCCATGTGATGACATAGGATTTTCCCAAGTAAATGCTTTATCAATGCGGGCTGCTGTACCATCTGCTTTTAAAGCAAGATCTTCTGGTCCATGCGTAAAACCTAAATGGGGTCCATCGAGAGGTTTATTTGGCGCATAACCATAATGAGGTTTTGGGTGAATTTCTGATGATTTTGGATATGGCGGCTTGAAACGGAAACCTCCAGGAACTTCAACACTTCCCAAAATAATTTGCAAAATATGTAAAGCTCTACATGTCTGGAAACCATTTGCATGCGCAGATATTCCTCGCATAGCATGGAAAGAGACAGGACGACCTGTCATTTTTGTATGCTTTTCACCGCGGAAATCAGTCCATTCAATCGGCAGGCTAATTTCTTGTTCAAATGCGACATGCGCTAATTCTGCTGCTAGGCGGCGAATTGTTTCTTCAGTAATACCACATCGCTCTGCTACATTTGCGGCGTCATGCTCAGGCGCCATATATGTTTCAGCCATTTTATGAAACACTGTTGTATGAGTAATGCCAGCTTGTCTGATTGACCCATTTAAATCCTGTCTCTTATACACATCTGACGC
>OJIR01000373.1_pt1 | contig 14846 bp, 10 predicted proteins | sample 1595711 | NCBI WGS metagenome assembly OJIR01 (sample SAMN05416846, study PRJEB24817) | seawater metagenome | isolation source: Sea water | place: Canada:Atlantic | collected 2013-07
GATCCAGACATTGTTCTGGGCTGTTGGCAGTATGTGCTTTGAGTTTGCTTAGGCGCGTTGCATCGTTTCTGCGGCTTTGGTTGTCGTTGTCTGCGTAGATGACTTCTCCGCCACCTAGGGTTAAATCCAAACTTTGATCACGCAGCACGATTCGATCCCCGTGATGGCAGGGCAGCGACTCGTCACAAAGAATGTCTGCAATGAGCGTGTCCTGGTCTAGCTTGTGCAGGGTGGCCAATCTGCCGGTGCTGTGACTGGTGGCGTGATAGATGTGTATCGGGGTCCAATTCTTAATCGCCCGAGGAAAATCTTTATTTGCCTCTAACTTTATTGTTAAATTTTTGTAGCCTTGGCTGGGTTTTTGAATGATCCAATCGCCGCGCGCAACTTCTTCAATACCGGTGATGTTCAGCGCGCATCTATCACCGGGGGTAGATTGCTGAACTTCTTTGTCTTGCGCGCGAATGCCGCGAATGCGTATTTTTTTGCCGCTTGGGTAATGAATTAGCTGCTGGTCTACTTCAACCGTGCCGCTGTGCACTGTGCCGGTGACCACCAAGCCTGCGCCTTTTACTGTAAAGGATCGGTCTATGGCAAGCCTGAATGGTTTTTGGTTTTGTGCAGTGTGAGAGGGATTGGCTCGGCTGCGCAAGTGGGTCAATAGATCTGCTGTGCTTGCGGGGTTTTCAATAGAGGTTTGAAAAACTTCAGCGTTTTCTAAGAAGCTTGCGCCAACTAAGTTCTTTATTTCGCCTAGGCAATCTGCAATGCGTGCGTCATCAACTCGGTCGCACTTGGTCAGGGCAATTGTACCTTCGTTAACGCCGATTAGACGCAGTATTTCTAGGTGTTCCCGGCTTTGCGGCATAGGGCCGTCATCAGCCGCTATGACCATTAGCGCGTGTTGGTGACTGGCAACGCCGGCAACCATGTTGTGTATAAATTTGTGGTGGCCGGGCACGTCGACAAAACCAATGTCGCCGTCGTCGATATAAGCAAAGCCAAGATCAATAGTGAGCCCGCGTTTTTTCTCTTCAGCAAGACGATCAGTTTCCACCCCCGTAAGTGCTTTGACTAATGAGGTTTTACCGTGATCGACATGGCCTGCTAGGGTGATGATCATGATGCAAGGTTGCCCAGCTGGGCGCACAGTTCGTCAATGTGGTCGGCACCACGCATGTCTAACAAAACGCTATCGTCGCGTATTCTACCTACCACTGGGACATCTAAATTCCGCAGTGCTTTGGCAATATTGTCAGGACTGATACTTGGGTGGGTGACCTGTACAGCCAAGCTTTCTATGGTTTGATCTGGTAGGGCGCCGCTGCCGATCTGAACTTCACTGACAACGGTTGCGCTTTGATAGTGGCTAGGCAGACTTGCACTGACTTGTTCCGCACGTGCATTGAGCTCGTGCTGGGTCAGTTGCAGTGTGCGCAGCAGTGGCAGGTGTTTGTGCAGTGACTCTGGGTTTTCATAAAGTTTCAGTGTCGCTTCTAGCACTGCCAGAGTGATTTTATCTGCGCGCATGGCGCGCTTCATGGGGTTTTTGCGAATCTGCTCAATAAGCTCGCGCTTGCCCGCAATTATGCCGGACTGTACGCCGCCTAATAATTTGTCACCGCTGAAGGTTACTAAATCTATACCCTCCGCTAGCACCTGCTGTGGTGTGGGTTCTGCGGGGAGACCCCAGTGGGTGAGGTCGACTAGACTACCGCTGCCTAAATCTATGCAGCTGGGTACGCCGCTGGCTTTGGACATTCTGGCCAAATCTGCGGGACCAACAGATTCGGTGAAGCCTTGTATGTAAAAGTTGCTCGGATGGATTTTCAGTAGCATGGCTGCGCGGTCTAAAACCTCTTCAAAATCTGACGGCCGGGTACGGTTGGTGGTGCCAATTTCTAGCAGTGTGCAGCCTGAACGACTCATCAGTTCTGGTAGGCGAAAGCTGCCACCAATTTCTACCAGTTCGCCGCGGGATACAGGTACTTCTTTATTTAGGGCGAAGGTGTTGAGCACAATCATCAGTGCAGCGGCATTGTTGTTAACAATTGTCGCGGCCTCGCAACCGGTTAAGCTGCAAATACGTTGCTCAACAATGGCATCTCTGTCGCCTCTGCGTCCTGCAGTAATGTCGTATTCTAAATTCATCGGCCGCGTAACCAATGGTTCTATGTCTCGCCACAGTTCGCGGCTCAGTAGTGCTCGACCTAAGTTGGTGTGAATAATGGTGCCAGTGAGGTTGAAAATGGGCGTGTAGCCAACTTTGCCCAGCTGGTCTTTGATCGCCTGATCGTAGCCAGTGGGCGTTACGGCCCAGTTTGGCACGCTTTTATTTTTGCGCATGTTTTGTTGCAGTTCGCGGATGGCATTTTTGACGGTTTGCAACCCATACTCTTGAAGTAGGTTGGTTAGTTCTGGCGCTTGGAGCAAGCTATCTACCGCCGGTAGATCTCGAAGTTCAGGCATGCTGGTACTCAAATATTTCCGTTGACTATGAGCCGTACTATACGTCGATTTTTCTTTTGGCGGTTAGATTCATTGTGGCTTGTTTTCGGTTTTGTGAAATTTTTAGGCAGGCTAGGCGAGGGCGTTAATACACCGCAGGACTGTCCGGTTCGGTTACGTCTTAGTGATTGATAGTTTATGGTTAGTGCTCAAATTTTTATGAGGAATAGGGCAATGGCAGAACCTATGACAGAACAAAAAGGGCTGGTCGCTTTTATTGGCTTAGGTGTTATGGGCTATCCAATGGCTGGACATCTGGTAAGGCAGGGTTATTCGGTTAACGTGTTTAACCGCACCGCGTCAAAAGCTCAGTCGTGGTGTTCAGAATACGCTGAGCAGGCTGCAGCGCAAAATCTTGTTTTGCAGAGGTGCAAAACACCCGCTGATGCAGCTAAAGGCGCTGATGTTGTGTTTGTTTGTGTGGGCAACGACGAAGACGTCTGCCAGGTCACGATGGGTGAGCAGGGTGTGCTCAAAGGTATGAATTCAGATGCTTTGTTGGTGGATCACACCACGGCTTCTCAAGACCTTGCATTAGAACTCAATGCGGCTTGTGCTGCCCGTGGTTTGGGCTTTCTTGATGCGCCTGTTTCCGGTGGTCAAGCAGGCGCTGAAAACGGCGCGCTGACCGTCATGGTGGGTGGCAGTGACAGCGATTTTGCTAGAGCCGGCGATTACTTTGAAGCCTACGCCAAGAAGTATGCGCTGATGGGTTCGGCTGGCGCGGGGCAGTTAACCAAAATGGTTAATCAGATTTGTATTGCTGGGGTGCTGCAGGGTTTGTCTGAAGGGGTGCATTTTGCTCAACAAGCAGGTCTGGATGTAGGCAAGGTGGTAGATGTTATTGCTCAAGGGGCAGCCCAATCTTGGCAGATGAATAACCGCGCCAGCACTATGGCAAAGGACGAATACGAGTTCGGCTTTGCGGTAGATTGGATGCGTAAAGATTTGTCCATTGCGCTGGCTGCAGGACGAACTTTAGACGCCCGGCTGCCAATGACTGCCTTGGTGGATCAGTTTTATGCTGACGTTCAGCAAATGGATGGTGGGCGTTGGGATACCTCTAGTTTGCTGCGCAGGTTGACCGCAAAAAAATAGGCTTCTTTTTGTCTATAGAGTAAGAAGGGTAGGGAGCAAGAGAGCTAGAAAGCTAAAAGTTCTCAGAACCTTAACGTTGGAACCTCAAGGTGGTGGGGCGCTTGAGTGGTTGGAGTCAGCCACTCAAGCCACTGAGCTTTTGCACGCTCAGTGGCTTGATCAACGTAGTTTAGCGCTTGTCTACTGCAACGAAATCACGCTTGGGGCTGCCGGTATACAGCTGGCGAGGACGCCCGATCTTGTATGGGCTGCCAATCATTTCGTTCCAATGCGCAATCCAACCTGGTGTTCTGCCTGTGGCAAAGATCACGGTGAACATTTCAACTGGAATGCCGATAGCCTTTAAAATAATGCCTGAGTAGAAGTCCACATTCGGGTACAGGCGCTTTTCTACAAAGTACTCGTCTTCAAGCGCAATGCGCTCTAACTCGCGGGCCATTGCCAGAATGGGGTCGTTTTCTACGCCCAATTCTTCCAATACTTCGTGGCAAGTTTGCTGCATTACTGTGGCGCGAGGGTCGTAGTTTTTATAAACCCGGTGACCAAAGCCCATGATTCTAAAAGGGTCGTTCTTATCTTTGGCTTTGCGTATGTATTCAGGAATGTTGTCCACGCTGCCGATTTCATCGAGCATGTTCAATACAGCTTCGTTTGCGCCGCCGTGTGAGGGTCCCCAAAGTGCCGCAATACCAGCGGCAACACTGGCGAAAGGGTTAGCGCCAGTAGAGCCTGCCAAGCGCACGGTAGAGGTGGAAGCGTTTTGTTCGTGGTCAGCGTGTAGTAGGAAGATGCGGTCCATCGCGCGCGCGAGCGTTGGGCTGACTTCGTACTCTTCGCAGGGCGTGGCAAACATCATATGTAAAAAGTTCTCTGCATAGCCCATGTCGTTGCGTGGGTATATGAAGGGCTGACCCTGCGAGTGCTTGTAGCTCATTGCCGCCAATGTAGGCATTTTGGCAATTAAGCGGTGAGCTGTGATCTTACGATGTTCTTCGTCGTCGATGTCTAAAGAGTCATGGTAGAAGGCAGATAATGCGCCAACCACACCACACATAATGGCCATTGGGTGTGCGTCTGGGCGAAAGCCTTGAAAGAAAGTGCGCAACTGCTCGTTGACCATGGTGTGGTTTTTGATAGTGCTAACAAATTCTTCTTTTGCTGTTGCTGAGGGCAGTTCGCCGTTTAGCAGCAGGTAACAAAGTTCGAGGTAATCTGATTTTTCAGCCAATTGATCAATTGGGTAGCCTCTGTGCAAAAGAATGCCCTGGTCGCCGTCAATGTAGGTGATGCCTGATTCACACGCGGCTGTAGAAACAAAGCCTGGATCGTAGGTGAAGTAGCCTTGCCCAGTGAGTTTACCAACGTCAATTACGTCTGGTCCCAGGCTACCTGAGTAGATGGGGAGTTCGATTGGTGCATCTACCCCGTCGATAGCGAGTGTTGCGTGTTTGCTTGTCTGATCAGCCATTGTTCTTCCCATTTGTTGCTCTGCATAGAATGGCGGAGCTATTTCTAATTGTTGGTTCGCGCACTATTGGTTTTATTATGGGTGCGCGGTTGTGAGCATATACGTTTAGTACGGGGTTACTCTATTTTTTGTGCAGGTCAAAAAACTGCAGGCTGCAATGATTGACGAAACTGAGTTAATTTTCCAGTTTGACAAACCAGTTGTTTGCTCTTTTAGGGATATTTCTTAGACTTTTTTTGCTCCTGGTAAAATTGGATCTAGATTTTAGCCTGCTCCGGTGTCACCTTAAGGTTGACGAATTTTGAAGGCTCGGGGGTTTGCGCCCGAGATGCGGTAAAAAAGTAGCAGAATGTTGCTACTTTCTTGTGACATAGCTTGGCTTTGATGCCCGAGGCTACTAAAATGTCGCGCCGGCCGCTCTCTAGCGGTTGAATTGGGTTTGCGAAAGCTTCTTGAGCTGCTCAATGCACTTGTTTCGATTACTAATTTTGGGATAGTCAGAATGAAGACAGATAGACCTGTCAACTTGAACCTATTTGTGTTCAGTTTTCCATTGGCCGCGATAGTGTCCATTACGCACCGTATTACCGGAGTTATGTTATTTGTGGGTGTGGCTTTTGCCCTCTATGCATTAGATTTGGCAACCTCCTCTGAGCAGGGTTTTGCTGCTGCAAAGGTGTTAGTTGCGCAGCCTTTAGGCATGTTCATCTTACTGGGGCTTATCGCCACGCTAACCTTCCACATTATCGCCGGTCTAAAGCACTTGCTTATGGATTTTCACGTAGGTGATACGGTAGGCGCAGCTTACGCTGGCTCCATCGCAGTGATTGTTCTTACTGTCATCGTTACTGCCGCAATAGGAGTCGTATTATGGTAACTCAGGTTCTTAACCTTACGCGCAGCGGACTGTCCGATTATGTGGTGCAACGCGCCACAGCAGTGATTTTGACGGTTTATACCTTTTGGGTCATGGGTTTCTTTTTGCTCACGCCTGAAATGACTTACGCGACTTTAGTTGGTTTTTTCTCCAGCGCTCCAGTGCAGATAGCGAGTACTTTGGCGGTTTTGTCCACCGTTGCCCACGCTTGGATCGGCATGTGGACTATTGGTACAGATTATTTGCTAGAAGCTCACGTAGGCAGTTATTCAACTGTCATTCGTTTCGCTTACCAAGCCGGGTGTTTACTAGCGCTATTTATTTATCTGGTCTGGGCATTCCGTCTAGTCTGGCAATTTTAGGAAGGTTTAATGTCTCAAATTCGTAAAATGGAGTTCGACGGTCTAATCGTCGGCGGCGGTGGTTCCGGGTTGCGCGCGTCTTTGCAGCTTGCGCAATCAGGGTTGAAGACTGCTGTAATCAGTAAAGTATTCCCAACTCGATCCCACACTGTGTCTGCCCAAGGCGGTATTACGTGTGCTATTGCCAGTGACGATCCCAACGATGATTGGCGCTGGCACATGTATGACACCGTCAAAGGGTCAGATTACATTGGCGATCAAGATGCGATTGAGTATATGTGCTCGGAAGGGCCGCAAGCGGTTTTCGAACTAGAGCACATGGGCTTGCCTTTTTCTCGTACTGAGTCTGGACGTATCTATCAGCGACCTTTTGGTGGTCAGTCTAAAGGTCCCGATGATCCGACTCAGGCAGCTCGTACTTGTGCTGCAGCTGACCGTACCGGTCACGCATTGCTACACACTTTATTTCAAGCCAATGTTAAGGCCAACACAACCTTTCTGAACGAGTGGTTTGCCGTTGACATGATAAAGAATCAAGATGGCGTAATCGTTGGTGTTATTGCTATCTGTATCGAAACTGGGGAACTTGTTCACGTCAGCTCTCGCGCAACTGTAGTTGCAACAGGTGGCGCAGGGCGGATCTACGCATCTACCACTAACGCGTTGATGTGTACTGGTGACGGCATTGGTATGGCTCTGCGTGCAGGCGTCCCTGTCCAAGATATGGAAATGTGGCAGTTCCACCCAACCGGGATTGCCGGTGCGGGTACTTTGGTCACAGAAGGCTGTCGTGGTGAAGGTGGATACCTCATCAATAAGGATGGCGAGAGATTTATGGAGCGCTATGCGCCAACAGCGAAAGACCTTGCTGGTCGTGATGTTGTTGCACGTTCTATGGTTATCGAAATCCTCGAAGGCCGTGGCTGTGGTCCAGATGGCGACCATGTCATGTTGAAGCTAGATCACTTAGGTGAAGATGTCTTAAACAGTCGTTTGCCAGGGATTCTTGAGTTGTCTAGAACCTTTGCTCACGTTGACCCTGTTAAAGAACCTATTCCAGTTGTACCTACTTGCCACTACATGATGGGCGGTATTCCGACTCAGGTCAGTGGCCAAGCGCTAACACAAAATGCTCAGGGCGAAGACGTCTCTGTGGAAGGCCTATACGCAGCAGGCGAAGCCGCTTGCGTATCAGTGCATGGTGCCAACCGCCTTGGTGGTAACTCTCTGCTCGATTTGGTGGTCTTTGGGCGTGCTGCAGGTATGCATATCGAAGAAGTGATGCGCCAAGGCGTAAGCTATAGAGATGCCAGCGAATCTGATGTAGAGGCATCAATGGAGCGCTTAAACCGTTGGAACGAATCTACTGGCGGCGAGTCTATCTTCGATCTGAAGAAAGAACTGCAAACCACTATGCAAAATAGCTTTGGTGTTTTCCGTACGGAAAAGAATATGCAAGAAGGCATGAAGTCGCTTTCTGATCTGCGCGAGCGTATTGGGCAAGCGCATTTGACCGATAAGTCTTCTGCGTTCAACACAGCGCGTTTAGAAGCGTTAGAGTTAGACAACCTGCTTGAAGTTGCTGAAGCGACTGCTGTTGCGGCCGAACACCGCAAGGAAAGTCGTGGTGCTCATGCGCGCGATGATTTCCAAGAGCGCGATGACGAGAACTGGTTACATCACTCTATGTACTACGCAGACCGTAAGCGCGTAAATAAGCGTGAAGTAAACTTTTCGCCAAAGACTATGGAAGCCTTTGAGCCTAAAGCTCGGGTTTACTAGACAAAGCATAAGCCAGAACATAATTTTTAAGATTAGGTAATAAACAATGAAAGTAAGTGTTTATCGTTATAACCCCGATATCGACGAAGTGCCGGTAATGCGGGATGTTGAAGTGGAATTGCCGGAAGGAAAGGACCTGATGGTTTTGGATGTGCTGCATTTAATGAAGGATGTTGATCCAACTTTGAGCTTCCGTCGCAGCTGCCGTGAGGGTGTATGCGGGTCGGACGGCATTAATATGAATGGTAAAAATGGCCTAGCGTGCATTACCCCAGTTTCTGAAGTGGTTAAGCGCAATAAGTTAGTGCTTCGCCCTTTGCCTGGTTTGCCTGTTGTGCGTGACTTAGTCGTAGATATGACTCAGTTTTATGATCAGTACGCAAAAGTTCAGCCGTATCTGGTAAATAAAGAGCCAGCGCCATCTATTGAGCGTCTGCAGTCGCAAGAAGACAGAGCAAAGCTAGATGGTCTATATGAGTGTATTCTGTGCGCTTGTTGTTCGACCTCGTGTCCATCTTTTTGGTGGAACCCAGATAAGTTCATCGGTCCAGCAGGGCTGCTGCAGGCTTATCGTTTTCTGGCCGATACCCGTGACACAGCGACAGAAGAACGTCTGTCGAACCTAGACGACCCGTTCAGCGTATTTAGGTGCCGTGGCATCATGAACTGCGTAAGCGTATGTCCAAAAGGTCTGAATCCTACCCGAGCTATTGGTAAGATCCGCACCATGTTAATGCAGCACGGTACATAACAAGCACTGGTGGCATTCTGTAGGTATGATGAGAAAGGTAAGGCAGCTTGACTAACCAAAGCTGCCCTACCTGCACAATAAAAATGTGCAATAGCGAGACAATTTGATGCTCTCACACACAGAATTTTAGCAAGCTGAAAGGGTGGGTTAGTGTCCTAGATCTTGTGATTATAGTCTCGCAGTCCACTATGGCGCCTATTGAAGGTGCAGAAGAGGAAGAAATTGACCGAAGGATTCATGCAACGCATGTTGCGCAGTTCACATTTAAGTGGACAAAACGCAGCCTACATTGAAGGCTTGTACGAAAATTATCTTGAAGACCCCAGCTCAGTGCCGGAGTTGTGGCGTAGCTACTTCGACACGCTGCCAATGCTTGACGGTACTATAGGTCCAGATACTCCCCACTCCACGGTTGTTCAACATTTTGAACGTTTAGGTCGTAACCGTCTTAAAGCCCGCCCAGAAAAAGTTTCCACGCAGATTTCCAATGAACATGAAACGCGCCAGATGCGTGTTCAAGATCTCATTGCCGCTTACCGACACCGTGGTCATAAAAAAGCCAATATCGATCCGCTTGGTATGATGGAACGTCCGCCAATGCCTATCTTGGAATTGGGTTATCACCATCTTTCCCCTGCGCATTTAGATGAAACCTATCAAACTGGATCGTTTCACTACGGTGATGGCAGTGCCAAGCTCCGCGATCTGGTAGATGCGCTTGAGCAAACTTACTGCGGCTCCATTGGCGCTGAGTATATGCACATTGTTGATACAGCCGAGCAGCTCTGGGTGCAGCAGCGCTTGGAAAGTGGTCGTGGGCATGCCAATTTTGATGCTGGGCAAAAACACCGTATTTTGGAGCGGCTTGTTGCGGCTGAAGGTTTAGAGAAGTATCTCCATCGGCGCTACCCGGGCACCAAACGATTTGGCCTTGAAGGCGGCGAAAGTCTCATTCCAATGTTGCATGAGTTATTGCAACGTTTAGGTGGACATGGTGTGCAAGAGTCGGTGATTGCCATGGCACACCGCGGGCGCTTGAATGTATTGGTCAACGTGTTGGGTAAAAATCCAGGTGATCTTTTTGATGAATTTGATGGTCGGGTACACAGCGATCACGGCTCAGGTGATGTTAAGTACCACCAAGGCTTCTCATCCAATGTGATGACACCCGGTGGTGAAATGCACCTAGCATTAGCGTTCAATCCATCGCATTTAGAGATTGCTAACCCTGTCGTTGAAGGTTCAGTACGTGCGCGCCAAGATCGTCGCCGCGACTATGAAGGCGATTCTGTAGTACCCATTATTATCCATGGCGACGCGGCCTTTGCCGGCCAAGGTGTCGTTATGGAGACATTCCAAATGTCTCAGACTCGCGGCTTTAAGACCGGTGGTAGCGTACATATCATCGTTAATAATCAGATCGGTTTTACCACCCACAGACAAATTGATGCACGTTCAACAGAGTACTGCACCGAAGTTGCGAAAATGGTCCAAGCGCCCATTTTGCACGTCAACGGCGACGATCCTGAAGCGGTTATATTTGCTACGCAGTTGGCTGCCGATTACCGCATGGAGTTTCGTAAGGATGTGGTCATTGATCTTATTTGTTATCGCCGCAGAGGTCATAACGAAGCAGAAGAGCCGATGAAAACTCAGCCTATGATGTATCAGAAAATACGCACACAGAAAACGGTTTGCAGTATTTACAGTGAAAAGATGGTTGAAGAGGCGCTCGTTGAACAAAGCGAAATCGACACTATGACCGAGGGCTATAGAGATACGTTAGAAGGCGGTAAGAGTGTTGCTTTGAGTTTGGTGCAAGAGCCAGACAGTAAGTTTTTTGTCAATTGGAACCCGTACCTAGGGTTCGATTGGGATGCGCCAGCAGATACAACCGTTGCAGTTGCTGATTTCCAAGAAACCATGCATAAGCTTGAAAAGCTACCCGACGGTTTTGTTGTGCATCGTCAAGTCAGCAAAATTATGGAAGACCGTCATCGCATGGCTGCAGGCGCTATGCCAGTTAACTGGGGCATGGCGGAAGTCATGGCCTACGCAACACTCGTAGATGAAGGTTATCCTATTAGGCTGACCGGGCAGGACGTGGGCGTTGGTACATTTTCTCACCGCCATGCGGCGATGTTTAATCAAAAAGATGGCAAACGCATTATTCCGCTGAACCTTTTGCGCGAAGACGTTACTTTTGATCTCTACGACTCGCTGCTCTCTGAAGAAGCCGTGCTGGCATTTGAATATGGCTACGCAACCACTGCGCCCAATACCCTTGTTGTTTGGGAGGCGCAGTTTGGTGATTTTGCCAACGGCGCTCAGGTTGTGATCGATCAATTTATCAGTTCTGGTGAGACAAAGTGGTCGCGTTTGTGTGGTCTAACTATGCTTCTGCCCCATGGGATGGAAGGTGCGGGTCCAGAGCATTCATCGGCTAGGCTCGAGCGATTTTTGCAGATGTGCGCGGAGCATAATATGCAAATTTGTGTGCCTTCTACGCCGGCGCAGGTGTTTCATATGTTACGCCGTCAGGCTATCAGGCCTACGCGTAAGCCGCTGATTGCAATGACCCCAAAGAGTTTGTTACGACACAAACTTGCTGTGTCTAGTCTGGAAGACCTTTGTGAAGGCACTTTCCAAAACGTTATTGGCGAGACCGCTGATACCGACATGAAGAAGATAGATCGCTTAGTTTTATGCAGTGGCAAAGTTTATTTTGATCTGTATGAAGCTAGGGAAGAGGCTGGTTTGGAGAATGTTGCGCTAGTCCGTATTGAGCAACTTTATCCGTTCCCTCAAAAGGCCTTTACTGAAGAATTTAACCGGTATGCAAATCTTGAACGAGTTGTATGGTGCCAAGAAGAGCCCATGAATCAGGGTGCGTGGTATGCGATCCAACACCATTTACGCCGAGTTATGAATCGAGATGCGCCGGGCTTGTCTCTGCAATATGCCGGACGCACTGCGTTTGCGGCACCTGCAGTAGGCTATGCCAGTGTACATATAGAACAACAACAAAAATTAGTTCAGTCAGCTTTGGTTGGCGAAACTTCAGACGACGAGGACAGCGGGAAGTAATTATGGAAATCAAAGCACCAACGTTTCCGGAATCCATTGCCGATGGCAGTGTTGCTCAGTGGCATCATCAACCTGGCGCATTTGTCGCCAGAGACGATCTGCTGGTAGATATAGAAACAGATAAAGTCGTTATAGAAGTTTATGCGCCGGAAGATGGCGTGTTAGAAGCCATTTTGAAGCCTGAAGGCGAAACTGTGCTCTCTGAAGAGGTTATCGCGCATTTTCAACCCGGCAGTCAAGCTACAGGCACGACGTCTGCGGCACCTGCTGTCGACGCTAGTGAAGCAGAATCCGGCGATCAATTTGCGAGTCCTGCAGCCAAGAAAATGGCTTCTGAAGCAAATATCAGCATTAGTGCTATCACTGGCACTGGTCGAGATGGTCGAATAACAAAAGAAGATGTTGCTCAGGCCATTGCTAAACCAGCGACAGCTGAAAAATCTGCTGCGCCTGCTAGCTCTTCAGCACCAGTCGCTAGCCCAGCGGCTACTCCTGCGACACCAGCCAGTGAAGAAGACTTACATGCAGGTGAACGGGTTGAGCGTCGCGTTCCTATGACTCGATTGCGCGCAAGTGTTGCCAAGCGTTTGGTTGAAGCACAGCATAACGCAGCTATGTTGACGACATTTAATGAAGTCGATATGGGGCCAATTATGACCCTGCGAAAGAAATATCAAGCTGACTTTCAGGCAGCTCACAACGATACAAGGCTCGGCTTTATGTCGTTTTTTGTGCGCGCCGCAACGGAAGCTTTAAAGCGCTTTCCTTCGGTCAATGCCAGCATTGATGGCAACGATATTGTCTATCACGGCTATTACGATATTGGCGTGGCGGTGTCTACGGACAGAGGCTTAGTTGTACCGGTTGTCAGAGATACTGACGGATTGAGTTTGGCGCAAATTGAAGATCAAATTTCCGCTTACGGCGGCAAGGCGCGGGCCGGTAAGTTAGGTCTGGAAGATATGGCCGGTGGTACCTTTACTATTACTAACGGCGGTATTTTCGGCTCTATGCTGTCTACGCCTATCCTTAATGCACCGCAAACCGGTGTGTTGGGAATGCACAATATTCAAGATCGCGCGGTTGTTGTAGACGGGGAAATTGTCATAAGACCTATGATGTATTTGGCACTTTCTTATGATCACCGCTTGATAGACGGTAAAGAGGCTGTGCAGTTCTTGGTGGCAATTAAGGGTATGTTGGAAGACCCAGCACGCATACTTTTGGAGCTTTAATATGAGCGATACTTACGACGTTATAGTTATTGGTGGTGGCCCAGCGGGTTATCACTCAGCAATCAGAGCAGCCCAACTGGGCATGAAAACCGCTTGTATCAACAAGATGATCAACAAGCATGATCAACCGGTGCTTGGTGGCACCTGTCTGAATTGGGGCTGCATTCCATCTAAGGCGTTGTTAGACGCATCCCACAAGCTGCATGAGGCTCAGCATCAGTTTGCTGATTTAGGTATTAAGGTCTCTTCGGTGACCGCCGATGTGCCAAAAATGATTGCACGCAAAGATGAGGTTGTTGCCGGTTTGACCGGTGGAGTTGCGGCTTTATTTAAAGGTAACGGTGTCATTTCATTGGAAGGTTCGGGCCGTTTGTACGGCAACTGCCAGGTCGGTTTTACACCCCATGGGGGTGAGGAGCAGATGTTGCAGGCCACAAACGTGATTTTGGCGCCGGGATCAGTGCCGGTAGATATTCCGCCAGCGCCTATGACTGACGATTTAATCGTAGATTCAACTGGCGCATTAGAATTCACCACAGTGCCTAAACGCTTAGGTGTTATTGGCGCCGGTGTCATTGGCTTGGAGTTGGGTAGCGTTTGGAACCGCCTAGGTTCCGAAACCGTGGTGCTAGAAGCCATGGACGAATTTTTACCGATGGCAGATAGCCGAGTTAGTAGAGATGCTTTGCGCATTTTCAAGAAGCAAGGCTTAGACATTCGTTTGGGTACACGTGTGACGGCCACCGAAGTTAAAGGTTCTGGTAAAAAGAAATTTGTCGCTGTGACTTTCCAAGACAAAGAGGGTGAACACGTTGCAGAATTCGACCGGCTGATTGTTGCTGTTGGGCGGCGTCCGTACACAGAAGGTCTATTGGCGCCAGATTCTGGCGTCAATTTAGATGAACGTGGATTTCTCTACGTGAATGACTTGTGCGCAACAGATGCGCCTAATGTTTATGCAGTAGGCGACGTTGTACGTGGTCCTATGTTGGCCCACAAAGGCATGGAAGAAGGCATTATGGTGGCCGAGCGTATCGCAGGTCACAAGCCAATGGTTAATTATGAGACCGTGCCAAGTGTTATTTACACTCACCCGGAAATTGCATGGGTGGGCAAGACCGAACAGCAGCTCAAAGCTGACGGCGAAGAGTTTAGAGTGGGCATGTTTCCTTTTGTGGCCAATGGTCGTGCGCTTGCTGCGAACGATAACGATGGCATGGTTAAAGTCATTGCTGATGCAAAAACAGATCGTATTCTAGGCGTTCACGTGTTGGGTGCTCAGGCATCTGAACTGATCGCTCAAGCTGTTATCAGTATGGAGTTCAGTGCTTCGGCAGAAGATCTTGGACTGATTATGTTTGCTCACCCAACCTTATCTGAGGGCATGCATGAAGCTGCGCTAGGTGCTGCTGGGCATGCAATTCATATGATCAATAAACCCAGTCGCGGGAAGTAAAACATTACTCATAGCAAGAGTTGGAGCAGGGCAGCGCATTAACGAGAGATTTGTAGCTGTTCTTTGAGTAGAGCGAGTAAAGGGGCGACAGAGGGTCGCAAGACTTGAGCGTTAGAATGAGTGCAACAAAAGTTGCCGCACATGTTATTTAATATTCACAACGCTCTACGGAGCTAAAACTAAGGGAGGAATACCAGGCCCATGAATTTACATGAGTATCAG
>OJIR01000375.1_pt1 | contig 14818 bp, 12 predicted proteins | sample 1595711 | NCBI WGS metagenome assembly OJIR01 (sample SAMN05416846, study PRJEB24817) | seawater metagenome | isolation source: Sea water | place: Canada:Atlantic | collected 2013-07
AAACCACAAAACAATAGGCTTTTGTAACGTAGGGAGCGCGGATTATACAGAAAGAATTAGCTAAAATCACCTATATTTGTTGAATAAATAGTTAATTTTTCAAAATCAGTGGCATTATTACTATTTACGGCAGCATTAGTCGCTTTAATCATGTTATAGCTAAGCTGCTGAGCGATGTTAACCACTGTCTTATATAAAACATACCGCATGTACTTTACCGAATATAATAAAGTACAAAATTAATTTTATCTTGGGCACAACTTACCCACAATCACTGAGTTCCTTGTAGTACGTTCAATTATTTTTATAATCAGTACCTGCAAATTATTTCAACGATCTCTTTCAATCGTCGTTAATATTATTTAATAATGCTTATTACTGTAATACTAGTACTCATAAACGATTAATTTTCATAGATTTTAAAGAGTTTTGGTGTGATTTATGTTAAAAAGGCCAATTAATCAAAAAGGTTAATAAGCAGTTAACAACGGGTTATAAAACAACCACCTAGTGGTTGACCAGCAATAAAAATAAAAAAAGTAGAAACAAAATTTTACATTTGTGAGATTTTGTCGCAGTATGAAGTCAGCCCCCGTAAAAATCAAATGGAAGTATAAATATGAAAAACATACAAAAAATGAAGAATAATGCACAAAAGGGTTTTACTCTTATTGAATTAATGATCGTTGTGGCGATTATCGGTATTTTGGCTGCAGTAGCATTGCCTGCATATCAAACGTATACCAAAAAAGCTCAGTTTACGGAAATTGTACTTGCTGCTACTATTTATAAAAATGCAGCAGAAATCGCTTCACAAACCAAAACAAAAGTTGTTAGCGGTGTAGCAACTAAATTAGTTGTTGGTGATTTAGATGCGGCTAATTATGGTATTCCTAAAGCAAATGATCCTGGTGCTATTGCTGGTACTCATGTTAAAGAAGCAACCATTGCAGATGGTAAGGTTACTATCACTGGCGAGAGTACTGTAGATGATGCAACTTATACATTACAGGCTACTGTAAATAGCACAACTAATGCTATTACATGGGTTGCTGGCGGAACTTGTTTAACGCTAGGCTTATGTTAATCATTAAGTTATTTTCTAACTCTTGGCACAGCCTGCTTAGTTAGGAACTAATAAATAAAAGCTCCTTCGGGGGCTTTTATTTTATTTTCACCTTCGCATAAAAACAATCATTTAAATAAGTCACAGCCACATTTAAATTCATTTCAATTACTTCTATTTATAGTCGATGTCTAGTAGACCATTAAAAAAATTCATCAGAATCCATATACTATTTTGCACCTTAATTATGACTGCAGGGGTGCTATTTTATTCCCTTCCCATCCAAAGTATTATTTTACATGCTTTGCTGGTATATGGTCTGTACGCAATATCTTTACTATGTTTGCAATCTATTCACCCTACACCCCATTTCATTAAAAACATTTTCTTTTCGATATTGAGTTTGCTGCTGCTAGTGTTATATGCGGTTAATGCGCTAGCAAATCATTTTTGGGGGGGTAACGTTTCTATTAGTTTTGTTAAACTTTATGTGTCGCAATTAGATGAGTTGTTGGCTGAGCTACCTTATGCATCTGTTGCATTAACTCTTCTATTACTTGCGCTTTGGCTCGGTTGCTGGCTTATTTACAAATTACCTTTTGCGAGAGTGCTAAATACATACAGCCCAATCACAATCAAAAATGCCAGTTTCCCGTTATTAATAATATTGATAACGGGAAGTTTTTTTTATCTCACCTTCAATGTAAAAACTCCATTATTTTGGGAAGGCGAACCTATCAGTAATTTGGCACTAATTCATACACCCGTAAGTTTCACCGCATTAGCAAATTTAAACAATTCAACCAATAGCCATAATCATATTAACAATAGTATCAAAACTAATAACCAAGCTAATATCATCTTAATTCACGCCGATGCGTTAAGGGCAGATCATATGTCAGCATACGGTTATAAACGTGAGACCACACCTTACTTAAATTCAATGTTAGCCAGTGGCGGTCACAAAATAAACCTTGGTTTATCTATTTGTTCTGAATCGATTTGTGGGATGTTGGCTGCCCTAGGTTCAAACGAGGTACAAAAACAATATTTAGATCTGCCGCTATTACCTTCAATTTTGAAAGACCATGGTTATAAAACCTATTTATTCGGCAGTGGAAATTTTTCATGGGAAGGCATAGACAAAATAATAAGTCCCGGATTCGACACTTTTGTACGTGCAGACATGGAACCAGATTATTCAATACATGATGATTACATGATTTTAGACGGATTATCTAAATTACCTAGCAATATGGAAACACCTAGCTTCTTTTTTCTTAGATACATGTCATCACATCAGGTTGGCAAGCATTTCAGCAAATATGAAAAATATCAACCAAATAAAAAAAACCTGTTTTCCTACATATTTCCTGAATTAGAGCAAGATACTGCAATAAATAATTACGACAATGGCATACTTCAATTTGATGATTTACTAAAAAAGTCGTTAAATATTCTTGAGAGTAAAGGTTATCTATCCAATAGTATCATTGTATTATATGGCGATCATGGTGACGCTTTTGGCGAGCATGGTTACTTCGGTCATTATAAAAACCTTTATCAAGAAGAAATACATGTGCCGATAATTTTTTTGGGGTTTAATGACTCTATTTTATCGGAAAAGGACTTTGCCACAATTATGGACATAGCTCCGACTATTTTAAATAGGGTTAATATTAAAATTCCAGAATCCTTTGATGGTGTTTCTTTATTGAAAAGCCTTGGAGACCGTATAACATTTCATAATTCAAAAAGAGGTGTATACGCCATAGTGCAATATAGTAAGTCTCACTCATACAAACTAATTTATAATACTAAGCAGGGCAATTTAGCATTAACATTCGATCTAAAAAAAGATCCTAATGAGTTAACTGATATTACAAATGACATTGATCCGAGTATAGTGATGGGATTAAAAAAACAACTAATAGAGCACTTTCAACTTTAATTACAATCAATAAGTTAGCATTTCCCTAGAACAACTTACTTAATGAGAAAATCATAAATGAATAGACATTTCAAAGTCTCCTTAGCAATATCCTCTAACTTGAATTGTAAGTTGAATAGCCAATGATAAATAAATATTACCGGTATGGTCTATTACTTTTTCTTTTTATTTTTATCATTATTATTTATCTCCCAGGTATTAATGGTGCTCTGTATTATGATGACTTACGCCCGCTCAGTGCCTTAAGCAAGGTTTCAGATATAAACACTGCCTTGATTTATATCTTTTCAGAAACATCTGGCCCGCTTGGGCGATCTGTTTCCATGTTAACATTTTTGTTTAATGTAACTGATTGGCCTACGGCTAACTCAGAAGGTGATATAAGTGCTTTTTTTCGCTTCAATATTGTAATACATGCTTTAAATGGTGTTTTAGTTTTTGGATTGAGCTATTTCATTGCACTATTATACCGAGGTCAACAGAATAGTAATTATTGGCTAGCGTTGGGCACTTCCGCATTGTGGTTGGTATTACCAATACACGTATCTAGCTCACTTATTGCTATACAGCGCATGACTGGCTTATCTGCTTTGTTTGTTTTCGCCGGCTTATTGCTTTATTTATATGGTTTACATAAGCAAAGTCTAAACATAAATACTAAAAATAATGATGGCTTAAGGTTACAAATCACCGCATTAATACTTTTTACTTTACTTGCTATGTTCAGCAAGGAGAACGGTATACTGTTACCTGTTTTTGTCTTAGTGCTAGAATTGACACTGCTAAGCAAAGTTAAAGGTATTGATTACCGAAGAAATATACGTGTAGGTGCTTGCGCATTAGGTTTAGTGATAATCTGTGCCTATTTAGCCTACTATAGCTTTAGTCATAATAGTGTTTTTTCAGGACGGAATTTTACCTTGTTAGAGCGCGTAACAACACAGCCCCAAATATTATTAGAATACATTCAATTAGCATTTATACCTGATGTTACAGCCTTCACCCCTTACCATGATAATTATCCACACGTTAAACAATTTCTTGATTCAAATTTAGCAATATTCTCCACAATATTATTCATAACAACATTAATCGGCTCAATTATCCTACGACATCGCTACCCTTTATTTTCTTTCGCTGTTTTATGGTTTATAACTGCTCACCTCCTAGAATCAAGTGTCATTAACCTTGAGTTATATTTTGAGCATCGTAATTATGTTGCTCTATTTGGTCCTTGCTTAGCGATTATCTTTGCCTTGATAAAAATACCAAGACAATATGACAGACTTAGCTTGGCGTTATTATTTACATATTGGTTATATTTAGCTTTCAATTTAAGTATGACGACTAAGCTATGGGGTGAACCTTTTAATGCAGCCCATTATTGGTTTTTAAAGCAACAGGGCTCAGAAAGAGCATCAGCTGATCTTGCATATAAGTACTTTAACCGACAAGAACCAGAAAAAGCGCTACAAGTAATCGAACAACAAGTGTCAGTTTGTTCAGATTGTATTAACTCAAGAGCTCAAGCTATGCTTTTTTCTTGTTTTACTAATAAAAATCAGCAGACATTAGAACACTATCAACAATTAATTACTTTGGCCCCAAAATCAATCCGTGCAAACTCTGTAGCTAAAACCCTTGCCCAAATTTTTCAGCTCATAACCGATAAGCGTTGTACTGCTTTAAGTAAAAGTGAACTAAAACAACTAAATATTGATTTACTACAAAAATTACCTAGCAGCCCTTATAATAAAAAATTACCTTTTATCCAAAACTTATATAATATTGCCTTAGACGAGAGAGACCGTAAAGAGGCTATTAGGTTATTATTTTTAGCGTGGGAGCAACAGGAAGATAATTCTATAGCTAACGAACTCGTTTCAATGCTCATAGCTTCAGGGAGATACTCACAAGCTCATAACTTTATAGTCAACAATGCTTGCCCTGGCATTAATTTAAATCCGATTTTAGCTAGGCATGAGGTAAAACAGTGTAAAGCGTTAACCGATAAAGTAACCAAAGCTTTGAATAAACAAAAAACAGTGCGTTAGACCATAAAACAGTAGTAGTAGTAGTAGTAGTAACAAAATATGACAACTAATATTTCGATAGTGATTCCTGCAAAAAATGAACAGAAAACTTTAGGGCCTGTGATCAGGGAAATACTAACTTTATGTGACTCACCAATTTATAAGATTACTGAAGTAATACTGGTTAATGATGGCTCGTCTGATAATTCGGCTCAAGTTGCTATTGAAGCCGGAGCTAGAGTAATTAGTCATCCATACAGTAAAGGTAATGGCGCGGCTATAAAAACAGGTGCCCGTAGTGCAACAGGCGACGTAATTGTATTTATGGATGGTGATGGCCAGCATACTCCTGAAGATATTCCACGGTTGGTAGAGAGGCTTCTGCAAGGTTATGATTTAATTGTTGGTGCTAGACAAAGAGGTTCACAAGCAAGCCTTGGAAGGAGTATTGCAAACAAATTCTACAATAAGTTTGCAAGTTACATGACCGGCCATAAAATTGAAGATTTAACTTCAGGCTTTAGAGCTGTAAAGGCGAATAAATTCCGTGAGTTTTTATCCTTATTACCCAATGGATTTTCGTATCCTACAACTTCTACTATGGCTTTTTTCCGTGCTGGTTATTCTGTAGCCTATGAACCGATCCACGCAGCGCAGCGAGTGGATGAAAGTAACAGCCATATAAATATACTTAAAGATGGTATACGGTTTTTACTAATCATTTTTAAAGTAGGTACTTTATACTCCCCCCTAAAGTTATTTTTACCTATAGCTGCTACCGTATTTTTAACAGGTCTGAGCTACTACGGATATACATTTTTCACGGCTGGGAGGTTTACGAATATGAGTGCATTGATGTTTACCACAGCACTCATTATTTTTATGGTAGGGTTAGTTTCCGAACAAATCACTGCATTAATGTATAAAGATAACAATTAAGACTAAGCGATGATAAAAGAAAGTTATCACATAATTATTGGCACTAAAGCACAACTAGTAAAGATGGCTCCTGTTATGCTTGCATTAGATAAATATCAGGTGAATTATCAGTTCGTACTAACAGGCCAACATCAAGAAACAATGTCTGATCTAATATCAAGTTTTTCACTCAAAAAACCTGATACTGTATTATATACAAAGCATGAGTCAGATAGTCCTGTAAAACTCTTAAAGTGGTTTTTTTCGTCAAGTATTTCTGCATGGAGATTACGGGAAGATTTTAAAGAATCTAGAGGGTTTGTTGTACATGGAGATACATTATCGACTCTTTGGGGAGCATTATTTTCCCATTTATTTGCTGTAAAATGCATACATGTAGAAGCCGGATTACGCTCATTTAACTATTTAAATCCCTTTCCCGAAGAACTTATAAGAGTAGTTGTAACTAAGTTATCGAAAATTCTCTTTGCTGGGGGCCTTTGGGCAAAAAATAATATCAATGAGTCTAATGATAAGTCTATTATTGATACTAATTTCAATACAATTTTAGACTCATTGAAATTCGCTATTGAAGTAAATACACAGGCACTTCGCAGTTTGGATTCAGATAAAGAGGCATTTATTGTTGTATCTATTCACCGAACAGAAAACATACTATCTAACAAGAACTTTAATAAAATAATGAGTTTGATTGTTTCTTCTTCAAAAAAAACAAAAATTAAAATGGTACTCCACCCAATTACACGGAAAAGATTAAAAGATACTCACTGGTTTGACCGACTTGAGCGCTGCGGTATTGAATTAATACCTAGAATGAATTACGTCAATTTCATGCAATTACTATATCGAAGTAGCGGGCTGATCACTGATGGGGGAAGCAACCAAGAGGAAGCTTCATTTTTAGGGCTTCCTTGTCTTTTAATGAGGAAGCATACAGAAAGAACAGATGGATTAGATTCAAACATTATCCTGTCAAAACTAGATAGCCATGTTATCGAAAATTTTCTATCACAAACGATCAATACTCCATGGCAAAAAAAGGATTTCCCGGACTTCTCTCCTTCTGAAATAATTGCTAAAACACTTAGAGCTTTATAACCTTGACTCAACCTAGTTTTGTAATTCGATTAGATATAGATACTATGGTGTGTGCAAAAAGCATCACAGATTTATTACACCTAGCTGATAAATTAAACTGTAGATTTAGCTTTTTTGTTAATGTCGGAAAATCAGTATCTATTCCTGCTGCGATTCAGCGTAGGCTAACCTCAAAAGCAACTAATATTGTAAAAGAAACTAATCCGGCCAAAAAACTTAGTATTAGGCAAAAAATTGGTATGAAGGGGATTATTGAAACCATAGTTTTCAATAAAAAACTATTACCTCTTTGCAAGAACGAATTACTTAAGGCAAAATCATACGGTCATGAAGTTGGTCTACATGGCGGAATGAACCATGGTATTTGGCAATCATTTGCACCATCAATGACAGATGACGAAATTTCAATGTTATTAACACCTGCAATGCATAGCTTTATTGAGACCTTTGGCGAAGATTATGGCTTTACCAGTCCCGGATTTGCGATTAACCCACACAGCTATGAACTCCTTGCTAACAATAGTTGTAAATATATATCTGATCATGTCGATAGCAATGGAATCATAACAATTAACCCCAAAGTAAAGCTTCCCAATATACCAGTTACTTTAGCTGCAAAGGAAAATGTTGATTTCTTAGAGTCATATATAGCCTCTAATAATACAACACCACTAGATGTAATAGCCAAAAACAGTATTGGTAAGTCTAATTTTAGCGTAACCTACTCCCACCCATGCCTCATCAATAACATTGGCAATAAGATTTTTTGTCAATTTATTAAAGAAATGCAACAAATAGCAAACAACAAATTACTTATGGAGCTACTTTAGTAAACTACTTTTCTACATTCAAATATGAAAAGAAAGGTAAGCCTATTGTCAATAATGAAGCTTGAATAACTCTATCAAGTAATAAAAGAGCAATAATTATATCTGCTGGTACACCAAATAAAGCACCAACGCCAACATAGCTAATTTCCTTAATTCCTATATTTGCAGGTGTTAATGCTAGTATCCCTGAGATATTCCCAACAGAAGTAATAAAAATACAAAGTAAAAATGAAATGGAATAGTTGGCACCTAAAAATAGCACATATGTAATATATGATGTAATTAGCACTTGCATTATGTATAAAAGACAAATAAGAAATAGTGTCCTCTTGTTTATTGAAAGTATAGATTTTTTCAAGTCTAAAATAATTTGAGGGAGATAAATGCTACCTAAAAGTTGGAATCTATTTTCAATTATTAATAAAAAAATAAATACAATAATAATGGATACAACTAGATAAGTGGCTTCACTAAAATTAATTAGATATTTCGGTGGTAATTGCAAAAATGAAAGAGAATACAGCAGTGCACACATACAAATAGTGGAAAATAAAAATGCAGATAATGTAAAGGTTCCGATTGTTGTTCCTGTGGAAACCCCAAATAACCTTTTCAAAAGAAAAATTTTAATACCTACACTTGCAACTCGAAAAGGAAGGAGGTAGTTAACAAAAGACGATAATTGATTAACACCTAAAACTTTTATAAAAGTAATATTTTTACCATAAGGATGTATTAGAAAAAATAAAATATATGCATTCAAAATGTAAAAAATACAGTAGAGCCCACTCAATGCCACTATATAACGCCAATTATAAGTGAAGATATAATCAAATACGCTAGGTTGGTTCAAACAAAAAAGGATAATCGCAAGAACGGCAGCACACGTTAAAAGTAACTTTGTTATTTTTTTGATAGACAGCATTTAATAAATTCAATTAGTGGGTTAATATCACCCTTAAAAAAATAACCAAATGAAATAACAGAGCGTTGAAAAAACAGTACATTCATTATGTCCAACTTCTTAGCGAAGCTTGCTTTAAAAAAGGAAATGGGAGAGCCTTCATGAAGCCATAAAAGTATTTTACTCTCATTATAATAACGTGGTACATTAGCTTTTATAGCTTGGCCTAACAATAATTTTCGATAAATTATCGCAAAATTAATCCCTTCACTTAATGGCATAATGTGCTGAAGCCAAAATCTAGCATTCACTTCAAGCAACCAAAATCGGTCATTTTCCTTTAATATCTCAACTTCAAAAGCACCTGAGTACCCAGTAACGATCAAAACCTTTTCAGCTAAACTGATTAGTTGTTTTCGTACATATTTATCCTTGACTGATACAACCATCGTAGCAGTACCTCCTGGTGAAGGGTACTCTAACTGCTTTCTTGTAATTATAGCTGCCTTAACACAGCCTCTATCAGCTATACCAGAAACAGAATAATGCTGGTCTAATTGTACATCGATAAAAGCTTGCTTAATTAAATAGTCACCGGGAATATCGCCTTTTTCATGCTGAGTAAACCCTTTATCAATACATAAATTTTGCTGAAAAGATTTCTTAGGCTTTACTATATAGTCTCCATTGATAGTGCCATTAAAATCAATTGTTTCAGGGATAGGGAACTGTTGTGATAAGTTTTGATAAAAGAATAGCTTATTAGTAAATGTATTTATCAACTCAGTACTGTTATCAAAAAATAAGAAACTATTACTTTTTAAAGCATCTTTATTATTTGTAATAAACTCCAGCCAATAATCACTTGTCGGATAGAGTACCTTTAGAGTATCTCCAAAATAATCCCGCATTATCTTTAAAAACGTATTTATATTATTATCACAATAAAACGCATTATTTACATATTTAGAATTGGCTGCGATGGGCTGAATATGATTATCAACTAAGTAACTAGTAATATTATCCGCACCTAGCGCTCTTGTTATAGATAAAGCATTACTCTTTCCACCTAAAACAAGATCGATCATTTATGTAAGACCAAGACTAATTCATTTGCTAAATAGCGATACTTATCAATACCAAGCTTTAGAATAATAGGTTTTAACCACAGACAATGCCTGCCTGAAAAATTAACCATCATATTATCATGATGAAATATTTCATATTTACACCCTAAAGATAATGCTATTTCTTTCAAAGTAGACTCACTGTAACACCTATAAGTGTATATATCTCTCTTCATGATTTTCCGTTTTAAAAATGAAATGACTCTATCTATATAGTTATGTTTATTATGAGCAAATATAAATGAAATTTTTGATGTGACCCTTAATTGCTCTTTAATTATCTCTAATGCTTGTTGATCGCTAAATAAGATTATTAACCCCGATTGGAAAGTGATCTCAAACTTACTCTCCTCAAAAGATAACTTAAAAGCATCTTCCTGCCCTCCTTCTAAACCGACTTCTCGAATGTGGTTTACGACATCAATATCTTTGTCTGTTGCTGTACACCTCCACTTTGGAAACACTAATTTTAAATACAAACTATCCTTTGCGCTAAATGCCCCTTGCTCTAAGCAAGAAAGGTTATCAGATAATGATGATTCAGAGCGTAAATACTCATCAATAAACATCCCTCGCTTTGGTCTGCCTTTAGCATAAATGCTAATGTTTTTTTTAAGTAACTCCCCCCACTTATTTTTTAGAAAAATCATTTTGGACCTTAATTATGAAAAAAAGTTATCTAAGAATATTTTATCCATTTTTTATTGCATGGTACATATAAAAGAAGAGCTTGGTAATAACCTTCAATAATCCATTTAAGATCTGTTCAGGTACACGGTTTTCCTCTAAATTCGATTATTTAGCTCCTTTAAAAGATTAACTTTGTGCTTTTATGGTTATATAAGTTACACTCGAGTAATTAACTAGTATTTTAGCATTTCCAAGAGGTTATCTCCAAACATATGAAAGGAAGTCATCAGCAAGCTAGTCTGCTATCTGCACTATCAAAGCAGAACCTTATTCCTTTGGAGTCGATAGATGATATTACCGATGACTACATCGGTAAAAATATACCTTTCATTCGCTTTTTGATTGAAAACAAAAGTATTGATGGTAATAGCATTGCTAAAGTACTTTCTAAAAGTTTTGGTCACCCTCAAATTCAACTTAGTAAATTCGACACCAGCTTAGTACCAGATGGTGTTCGCAATGAAAAACTGATCACTAAACATAATGCATTACCACTTTATTTACGTGGAAAAGTACTCTTTGTTGCCATGTCAGACCCTACTAATTTGGATGCTTTAGAAGAAATACAGTTTAATACCGGTTATAGCACTGAGTTAGTATTATGTGACGAGAAGAGCTTACAAGCTTGTATTGAAACAGTACTCGAAGATGAAAGTAGTGCATTAGATATAAGTGATATCGATGCAGATGAGTTAGCGGGTATTGATGTTGAAGATACGAAGAAAGAAGAAGATAACGCTAACGGTGAAGATGATGCCCCTATTGTTGTTTTCATCAATAAAATATTACTCGATGCGATCAAAAAAGGCGCCTCAGATTTACATTTTGAGCCCTATGAAAAATCATTTCGTATTCGCTTTCGTATCGATGGTATTTTGTCTGAAATCGCTAGGCCTCCGGTAAGCCTATCATCCCGAATGGCTGCTCGTTTAAAGGTTATGTCTAAGTTAGACATTGCAGAGCGCCGTGTCCCACAAGATGGCCGAATCAAGCTGGCATTATCAAAGAAAAAATCGATCGACTTCCGCGTCAGTACTTTACCCACTATGTGGGGCGAGAAAATAGTAATGCGTATACTCGATTCATCCAGTGCTATGTTAGGTATCGATATGCTAGGTTACGAAGCCGAGCAGAAAAAGATATACATGGATGCTTTAGAGCAACCACAAGGCATGATATTAGTTACTGGTCCAACAGGTTCAGGGAAAACGGTATCACTCTATACCGGTCTCAATATTCTTAATACACAAGAACGTAATATCTCTACTGCTGAAGACCCTGTTGAAATTAATCTTGAAGGCATTAACCAGGTTCAAATAAATAATCGTGCTGGTTTAACATTCCCTAGCGCGCTACGTTCATTCCTACGACAAGATCCTGATATTGTCATGGTTGGTGAAATTCGAGACTTAGAAACTGCTGAAATTGCTATAAAAGCAGCTCAAACCGGCCATCTTGTGTTATCAACTCTGCACACTAACTCTGCTGCTGAAACATTAACTCGCTTACTTAATATGGGTGTCCCCTCTTATAATGTCGCTAGCTCTATCTCCATTATTATTGCCCAGCGACTTGCTAGACGTTTATGCCCGCAGTGTAAGGAAGAAGAACCGCTTTCTGAAATGCAATTAGCTGAGCAAGGATTTCCTGCTGACAAATTATCTGAGATTAAATTATTCAAACCAGTAGGCTGTACTCACTGCACCGCAGGTTATAAAGGTCGTGTGGGTATTTACGAAGTAATAAAGATAAGTCCCACCATAGCTTCTATCATTATGGAAGGTGGTAACTCTCTTGATATAGCAAAACAATGCCAAAAAGAAGGCTATAACAATTTACGTCAATCTGGTTTATTAAAAGCAATGAATGGCATGACAAGTTTAGAAGAAATTAACCGTGTCGCTAGCGCTTAAAGTTACTTTCGGTTAACTTACTTATAATTAATAAGATAATTCACCTATTTAATAGATATTACTTTATCTACTTCTCAAGCAAGTAAGAGTAAAGTAATTTATGGACCAAGGTTAACTATGGCTATTACAACAACAAAAAAGTCAGCTAAAGACAAGGCTAAAACTAAAGAGCAAGATATCTTTGTTTGGCAAGGGGTTAACCGTAAAGGCAAGAAAATTAATGGCGAACTTCCTGCTAAGAGTATTATAGAACTAAAAGCTCAACTACGTAAACAGGGTATTACACCAAGTCGTGTTAAGAAAAAAGCAAAACCTTTATTTGGCATAGGAAGCGGAGATAAGGAAATAACACCTGCTGACATTGCTGTTATCACCAGACAAATATCTACAATGTTAGGTGCAGGAGTACCACTAGTTCAGACAATTGAAATGATAGGTAAAGGACATAACAATGGTAAAATGCGCCTACTGCTTGGAGATATCGGAACTAAACTATCCTCAGGCATCCCTTTATCAGACTGTTTACGTGATCACCCACTTTTTTTCGATGATCTTTACTGTGACTTAGTAGCCTCAGGCGAACAGTCTGGTGCGTTAGAGACCATTTATGGCCGTATCGCTACCTATAAAGAAAAAGCAGAAGCTTTAAAAAGTAAGATAAAAAAAGCAATGACCTACCCTATTGCGGTATTAGTTATAGCCTTTATTGTAACATCTATACTTTTAATCTTTGTTGTACCTGTGTTTCAAGAAATTTTTGCTGGTTTTGGTGCTGAATTACCTGCTTTTACCTTATTTGTCATTGCTATATCTGACTTTATGCAGGCATATTGGTACTTTGGCCTAGCTGGCATGTACTTGGCATTTTATTTATTTAGAAAATCTCACCGAAATAGCCAAAAATTACGTGATAATGTAGACAAAAATATATTAAAGTTGCCTGTTATTGGTGATTTATTAGAAAAAGCAGCCGTTGCTCGATATGCTCGTACTTTATCAACAACTTTTGCTGCAGGTGTTCCTTTAATTGATGCCTTAGAGTCTGCCGCTGGAGCATCAGGTAATGCTGTATTTAGGGATGCGATATTAGAAGTACGTGCTGAGGTATCTTCAGGTATGCAAATGAACTTAGCTATGCGTAACTGTAAAATATTCCCAGACATGGTTATTCAAATGGTAGCTATTGGTGAAGAATCTGGTGCTGTTGATGATATGTTATCTAAAGTAGCCAATATATATGAACAACAAGTGGATGATGCCGTTGATGGTTTAACCGCGCTTTTAGAGCCAATGATTATGGCAGTATTAGGCGTAGTAATTGGTGGTTTAATTATTGCTATGTACTTACCCATATTTGAAATTGGTAAAGTTGTATAAACCAAAGTGACATAAATGGAGTTGTATAGATTTATAACTCCATTAATCCTAATCCCCTAACATAAATTCAAGACAGGCAACTCAATTGTTAGATAACTTTCTTTCTCTCTTTAATCAAATTACTGGGCTATTCCAACAATCTTCAGTATTTTTTTATTTCACCGTAGGTTTGCTCTCTCTTATTATAGGTAGCTTTCTTAACGTTGTTATTTATCGTACTCCGAAAATGATGGAATACAGCTGGTATCATGATTGCCGAGAGTTTCTAGCTGATGAAGTTGCTAATATTAAACCCAAAAAGCTCTCTCAAGTCACGCTATCAAAACCTGACTCTACCTGCCCTAAGTGCAATCATAAAATTCGTTTTTATGAAAATATTCCTGTCTTTAGTTGGTTATTTCTAAAAGGTAAATGTAGCCAGTGTACAAATAAAATATCTGCTCGCTATCCTTTAATTGAAATTTCTACCATGCTGCTGAGCCTTATTGCTGCCCATCATTTTGGCGCAACGATAACGACACTTTGGGTCTTAATACTCACTTGGTGTTTAATTTCTCTTACTATGATAGATTTCGATCATATGTTATTGCCGGATCAAATTACTCTGCCACTTCTCTGGTTAGGTTTACTGATAAACATCAATGGTACTTTTGTCCCGTTAAGCGATGCTGTTATTGGTGCAGCAGCTGGCTATATGAGCTTATATTCTGTTTTTTGGCTTTTCAAAGCTATAACAGGCAAAGAAGGCATGGGCTATGGCGACTTTAAATTGTTTGCTGTTTTTGGTGCATGGATCGGTTGGCAATTATTACCGCTACTTATCTTAATGGCTTCGGTCGTTGGCGCGATTATTGGTATCTCTTTAATGTTGTTTAAAAATCATCAAAGAG
>OJIR01000378.1_pt1 | contig 14708 bp, 16 predicted proteins | sample 1595711 | NCBI WGS metagenome assembly OJIR01 (sample SAMN05416846, study PRJEB24817) | seawater metagenome | isolation source: Sea water | place: Canada:Atlantic | collected 2013-07
TTATGTTTAATAAAATGATTGATTGGTCGATCAATAATCGACTGTTAGTAATTATTGCCTTAATTGCCACTATGGCTGCCTCTGTATTGGTGATCCCAAAACTAAATTTAGATGCATTTCCTGATGTAACTAATGTTCAAGTAGCGGTAAACACAGAAGCACCGGGTTTAGCGGCTGAAGAAGTAGAGCAGTTAATTACCTATCCTATTGAAGCGGTGATGTATGCACTGCCTGATGTAGAGCAAGTGCGTTCAATTTCAAAAACGGGTTTGTCGGGTGTAACTGTTGTCTTTAAAGAAGGCACAGACATCTACTTTGCTCGCCAGTTAGTCTTTGAACGTTTACAAGCGGCAAAAGAACTGATCCCGCAAGGTGTGGGCACACCAGCAATGGGGCCTAACACCTCAGGCTTAGGTCAAGTTTTCCAATACTTGTTAATTGCAGATAAAACTTCTGGTTATGATTCTATGACCCTAAGAAGCTTGAACGATTGGATAGTAAAGTTACTGGTTATGCCGGTAGATGGCGTTACCGACGTCTTATCTTTTGGCGGCAACGTCAGACAATATCAGGTCAACATTGAACCAAGTAAATTGTTGTCATATCAGTTAACGCAAGACGATATTGTTACCGCACTCGATAACAATAATGCCAATGTTGGCGGTTGGTACTTGAACCGCGGACAAGAGCAGTTAGTTATTCGTGGCACAGGTTGGTTTAATAGTGGCGAAGCAGGTCTAGCTGATATTAGACAAGTTCCGGTTAAAACAGTTGATGGTACTGTGGTAACTATCGATGATGTGGCCAACGTTGCATTGGGTAGTGAAATACGTCAAGGCGCGGTTACTATGACGCGCAGAGATGCACAAGGTAACATTGAAAACTTAGGTGAAGTGGTTTCAGGCATAGTATTGAAACGAATGGGGGCAAATACTAAAGCAACAATTGACGGTATCAATGCACGTATTCCTATGATCAACCAAGCACTACCTGAAGGCGTACGTTTTGAACCTTTCTATGACCAAGCAGATTTAATTACTAAAGCGGTTGATACCGTAGTGGAAGCATTAGCGCTCGCATTTATATTTATCGCTATCGTACTTGCACTGTTTTTAATGAACTTGCGCGCAACCTTTTTAGTGTTAATTTCAATTCCTATTTCAATCGCTATTGCCTTAATGGTGATGTCTTGGATGGGTTTATCGGCAAACTTAATGTCGTTAGGTGGTATTGCTGTTGCTATTGGTATGTTGGTTGATGGCTCTGTGGTGATGGTTGAAAACATGTTCAAACATCTTAATAGACCAGATCCAACACATTATAAAAATGCGCAAGCGAGAACGTTAGGCACAGATGTTGGCTCACATATTACTGATCCACATGATGTTAAACACGATGAAGAGGGTATTCCTCTACGATTAAAAGAAGCAGGGAAAGAAGTCGCACGTCCGGTATTTTTTGCTGCCTCTATTATTTTAGTGGTCTTTACCCCGTTATTTAGCTTTGAAGGGGTGGAAGCTAAACTGTTCCAGCCGATGGCTATCAGTATTATTTTAGCGGTTATTTCAGCTATTTTAGTGGCACTATTTGTGGTTCCAGCCTTAGCAACTTTTATGTTCAAGAAAGGTGTTAAAGAAAGAGAAAGTTTTGTCTTAAAACCATTAGATAAACTTTATCGAAAAGGCCTCAAAGCCGCGATGAAACACACAAAAGTAGTTATTGTTGCCTCATTATTGTTACTTGTGGGGGCAGCATCTTTAATACCTCAAATAGGGACTGAATTTGTACCAGAATTAGAAGAGGGTACCATTAACTTAAGAGCAACTTTAGCGCCATCAGCCAGTTTAGAAACAGCCTTGTCGGTTGCGCCTATTCTTGAAGAAAAGTTAATGGAATTCCCAGAAGTGGAATATACCCTAAGTCGCATTGGTCGTGCTGAAATCGGCGGTGATCCTGAGCCAGTTAATAACATCGAAATTTACATTGGCTTAAAACCTGTTTCACAATGGACCAGTGCCGAAAACCGTGTTGAGTTACAAGGTTTAATGGAAGAGAAACTTGAACAATTTCCGGGATTATTACTTAACTTTTCACAACCCATAGCGACACGTGTTGATGAGTTACTGTCAGGGGTTAAAGCGCAACTTGCCATTAAATTGTTTGGACCAGAGTTGGATATGCTGGCGAGCAAAGGACAAGAAATTGAAGCGGTAATCAAACAAATTGATGGCGCGCGAGATGTGGCTTTAGAGCAAATCGCTGGTGAAGCCCAGTTAGTGATTAAACCGAAAAGACAGCAATTGTCACGTTTTGGTTTGTCAGTTAGCGATGTCATGGAAGTAGTTAAAAATGGTATTGGTGGCGTTAGCGCTGGCCAAATAATCAATGGTAATGAACGTTACGATATTTATGTTCGCATTGAAGAAAAATACCGTGATAACCAAGAAGCCATTGCAGACCTTAGAATACAATCACCCACAGGTGCTTGGGTACGTTTAGGTGATATTGCTACCGTGAGTTTTGAATCTGGCCCACCACAAGTGCGCCGTGATGATGTACAGCGACGCGTGGTAATTCAAGCCAATGTTCAAGGTCGAGACATGGGCAGTGTTGTTAGCGACATTCGCGCAGTTATTGATAGCAAAGTGGATTTACCAGCAGGTTATTCAGTAGTGATTGGTGGTCAGTTCGAAAACCAACAACGCGCCCAGCAGCGACTATCAGTGGTAGTGCCGCTATCATTAGCGTTAATTGCCTTATTACTTTACTTTGCCTTTGGCTCTGTTGGTCAAGCAATGCTTATTTTAGTGAATGTACCATTGGCCGTTATTGGTGGTATTGTCTCACTCTATATTTCTGGTCAATACTTGTCAGTGCCAAGTTCAGTCGGCTTTATCACCTTATTTGGTGTCGCCGTGCTTAATGGTGTAGTGATGGTAGAAAGCATTAACCAGCTGGTAAAAGATGGTATAGACACCTCAAAGGCTGTTTTTGATGGGGCAGTATCACGTTTACGTCCAGTATTAATGACCGCTATTACTTCAGCATTAGGTTTGATACCAATGCTGATGTCCAATGGTGTTGGCGCTGAAATTCAACGACCACTGGCGAGTGTTATTGTTGGCGGCTTGGTTACCGCGACGTTACTTACCTTGTTTGTGTTACCGGTTTTATATGCTTGGTTCTCAAAAGCCAAAATCAAAGATCTTAGAGGATAATTAATTAAGCTAAAGGGTAACGCAAGTTACCCTTTTTTTATGATGAAAAAATGTAATAACAATGGTGATATAGATTTCAAAATAGGGTTGGTTTAGGTAAATTAATTAGTCTATTTCGTTTTAAAAAAATAATTTTTAATATCAAAACAGTCTTAATTCTAGCTTAAATTAAACAGTTTATTGATACAGCTTATTACAATTCCTTCTTTCTACAACAAAGCGGGAAAATTACCTTTTTTCACATATGAATCAGTAAGCCAATAATTTTTAACTCATTGATCTATTTAGAACAATCAAGTAACCTCTTGCTAATATAAATTATGGACGATTTATCCCATCTTCTAGAAAGAAGGAGTTTTTCCTCATAATAAGCTGTTAGGCATACTTCGCATATGAGACTGATTTTACTCTTATTATTTTTTCAATCGTCATTTGTACTTTCTTCTGAGGCAAATACCGTTAAAGGTATTGTTGATGGCTTTTTTTCCTCAAATAATTTTATTGAAAATGTAAATGAGCTATATCAGACAGAAGGGACTGTAGAAAAAATTAAATCTCAAGTGAATAAGTATGGCTCAATCAAAAGTAATAAGTGCTTTATAAATCATAATTCCAAGTTACTTATTGGTGTCGTTTGTCATGTTGTACAGAACCAAATTAAAAATGGTGCTGTTTGGGAGTTTCTCCTATTCAAGGATAATTCTATTTGGGTTGGCACTACCATAAGTATTACAGAGCCAATCAATCCTAAATTGTGTATTAAGAATATTTCTGCAAATATAGGCATAAGTTCGGGTATGAAATACGAAACATACAAATGTGAAGGTGTAGAGTAATGTTTGCCTAACAAGCTGTTAAACAAGGACAAAAAACAGTTGGTTTTGCTCCTTCGTCGCTAATTTTAACCAACTATTTTTGCCTGTTAACAGGGCGTTATATTTCTAGCGTATATATCGGGTCACGGATGATTCTATTATCTATTATTATACGATTACTGAATTACTATAAAAGGTACTGACATGTCAGGCTATTTGAAAAAAATAAAAATAAAAATTCCATTCTCAAATAAAGAAGTCGACATTAATGTTGATGGTAAAACTTTAATCTTAACCGGTGGTAATGGTTCCGGTAAAACACAACTTATTGAATTCATCTTTCAAAAGCTCATTAATGCGGTAGTTGATAGAGATAATAAGACGGTGCAGCAAGTACAGTCTGAATTAATAGCCAACCAAAATGCGCTTTCAAAAATAGGTCCTGCGCATCAACACTATAAACATTACACTAATCAGGTTGAAGTTTTAGAAAATAGACTGAACGAAGTAAAAAGTCCGGCACTTATGATTGATAACCTAGATGAGTTTGTCATAGGGTACCAAAACTTTACAACGATCCTTTCAATATTTGAAGCGATGAGAAAGTCAGAAATTATTAAACCTTCTTCTGTGACTAATCTTGAAAAACTACGCGAGCAAGATAAGAGTATTTCGACACAGCGTAACAGTAATAAAAAAACGTCATCGATGTTTGAAGAGTTCTTGGTCTCAAACATCGCCAACCAGGCATTCTCTGAGTCAACGAAAATTAATAATGACCCAGAGCAAGCAAAACGAATAGAAAAATGGTTTAAGAAGTTAGAGAGTGACCTTCAAAATCTTTTTGAAGATCCGCTTCTTAAACTCAAATTTGACTCGAATTCTTTTATATTTAAGATTCATCAGCCTAATAAAGAGCCATATACATTACAAACTCTATCTTCGGGCTTTTCATCCATTATGTCTATATATGCAGACCTGATAACTAAGATATCCTTGCGATCTATAGATCCAGAAGATTTAACAGGAATTGTTATCATTGATGAGGTAGATGCTCATTTGCACGTTTCATTACAGAAAAAAATTCTAGCATTCTTAATAAATTCTTTTCCAAAAGTTCAATTCATCGTAACAACTCATTCCCCCTTTGTAGTTACGTCAATTGATAATGCCGTTATATATGATCTATCAACTTGTCAGCAAATTGAAGACCTTTCAATGTATTCTTACGAAGCTGTTTTAGAAGGTTTGTTCGGTGTTCTCCCTATATCAACGCTTCTACAAAATCAAATAGAAGAACTAAGCGAATTACTTAAAAGTAGCCCTATAGACGTGACAAAAATAGAGGGGTTATTAAACAAGTTGCCTAAAGATAAAAGTGTTTTAGACGAAGAGTCATTGTATTTTGTTAAATCTGCAGATATTGCTCTTAGTAAAGCAAAGAGGCAGTTAGATGTTTAAAGTAATAAGAAATGAAGATGCTCCTGCGTCATTAGCAAATAGAAGAAGTTATAGAGAACAAGATGTTTTAGATGCCTTAAGTCGAGTGTTTCATAAAAAGTGTTACATCTGCGAGACTAAAGAACCAATTGACATAAATGTAGAGCATTTTGAACCTCACCTAGGTGACATTGATAAGAAATTTAACTGGGAGAATTTATATTTTTCTTGTGGGCGCTGTAATAATATCAAACTAGCAAGGTATAATGATCTGCTCGATTGCTGTGATTCAAATGTAGATGTATTGAGATTAATTAAACACGTACCTCCCATTACACCGTATGCTAAATGCCTAAGAATTGAACCTCAATGTGATGATGAAAAAACAAAACTAACAGCTGAATTAATTGAAAAAGTATTCAATAGTACACACACACCTAATAAAACTGTTTCTGCATCATTTCTAAGAAAGAGAGTGTTCCAACAATTTAACTTGTTTTTAGATCTACAGCGTGAATATTTTGATGAGCTAACTTTACCTGCGGAAAAAGAAACAGCTCTTGAACGCATGAAATTATTGATTAAAGCATCATCTCAATATTGTGCATTTATAAGCTGGTGCGTATTAGATGATGATGAACTTGCCCCTTTATTGGATGAATATATTGGTGCTTGATATTTATTAGAAATATTAAGTAATCCAGAACGAACTATAAGTTACTCAAACGGACGCTGAGTAAGGCGTTAGAGCAGCAGTAATCAAGCATGGATGAACATATGAAGTTTGGTGAGATTTGGGACAAATTCGAATTATACATAATGTCACTTTGGTTTCTTTTTTTCTTAATCATTGTGATCACAGTAGATATTCCTATGTGCTTTGGAGATAACTGCCAATTCGTTGGGTTTTGGGACGTTATTAAAAAGAACATAGTTCCTGCTATTTCTTTGCTGTTGGTTTTATTTGGGATTATTTTTTATTACCGCTTTGATTACAGGGTTTCAGGTAGTAAGAAATTACCTGTTGAAATTACAGATATTGAAGATCTGAATTATGAGCACCTTACATTTCTAACCACTTATATAATCCCCTTAATCTGCTTTAACCTAACAAGTACAAGATATTTGATAGCTTTAGCATTTTTGTTAATTGTCATCGGTATTATTTATGTAAAAACAGATAAATTTTATGCCAACCCGACTCTTGCCGTTTTAGGGTTTAGATTATACAAAGTTACGGTTAAGACAAGAACCGGTATAAAAGAAAATATTGTTGTAATAACAAAAGACAGGTTAAGTGAACTTGATCAATTAAAAACCTTAGATTTAGATGACAAAGTATATTTTGCGAGGAAAGTCGAATGACTATTGAAAACTTAAAGGAAGAAATTTCATCGGTTATAACTGCGAAAGGATGTTCTGCTGAATTTTTCTTTCTTTTAGATGGCGATGAAGGCATGTGTGTTAAATCTGTTGATATTAATGAATCAGATCAGACAAAATTGGCAGAAATGTTTACGGAGTCATTGAGTAATAATATTCTCCTTAATGATGATCTGTCACTTATTCCAATATCAAGTGCAGATGATCGGAAAAATGCTTTATACGAATACGATTTAGATGATATCCCAGATGAACTGTCGAACTTAAAAAAAGTAATTGAAAGTGAAAAATTTGATCCTTTCTCATTTAGTGATGACTCATTAAAGCAACTTGAAGGTGTGCTTATTCTAATTGGTAATCAAGACGTTCAACTTGCCATTTATAAACACCACTACCCAATAACATTATTACAAAAAGATAGTGGCTTTAGCCTTACTAAAATGCGAGGCTCAAATAGGTTTCAGAAACTAGATCAAGATATTCTTAAAATTGATCCCAAGTTTCAGTTTATCAAATTAAATAGTAAATATTATATCCTCGATATTAAAGCATTAGAGAGGTTTTTCGGTTTCCATGATGCCATTAAAAACATTGCTACACAGGGTGTAGAGAATATTAAATCATCTGATTTAGTAATGGATTGTGGTGTATTTGAATCTCGTCTTGATGATATAACCTTTTCAAGAAAGTTGGTTAAATCGGCTAGTCAATCACCTGTTTTATCAGTAATACCTAATCGTGAAATATTATCTTTTACAAATACTCACCCTGCATTAAAAGGTAAGTTTAAATATAGTTCTGATGGCTCTCAATTCGATTTGAAAACTAAAAAATCTCAAAACTTATTTCTTAAACTATTAAACGATGATTTCTTACAATCTGAATTAACCAAAAAATACTATGAGAGCGTAGCAAAGGATAATATTGAAGAAGAAGCTGCTGCTGAAAATGCGGCGTAATGGTGCTCTATAAGTTGCTTAAACGGACAAAATACAGTTGGCTTTCGCTCGTTCCTCGCAAATTGTAGCCAACTATTTTGCGCCGCTTAGCAAGGAGTTATAAGTCATCGATATATTGCAGGAAGCAGATGAAAAAAAATCTATTTATATTAGTTGCTCTTATTTTATTTTCTTTAGCATCTCATTATTACGGCGTTCATCGAGGTGCGAAAGCTACTACAGATATCCTTACTCTTCAGCTCGGAATGAAAGCAGTTGATCAAATGGTAATGAATTCAGCATTATTGTTATCAATTAAAAATGAAAAACCAGAAATGACTCTAAAAATTGCTGAACAATTAATTGAACATGATATGAAGCATCTAGATAAAATAGAATTAATGTTAGAAGAGATTCCAATTGATGAGTTTGATAAGAATATATTTAGATTAAGTATCGTTGAGGCTAAAGAAAACCATAAATTGGTAAATGACTTATAACAAGAACATCAAACGGAAAATTTACAGTTGGCTGTGTCACTCCGTTCACCATTTTAGCCAACAATTTTTAGCCGCTTAACGTGGCGATATGTGAATCAGAGGATCTACTATGGATAGTGTGTTTACTCATGTTCTTGATGATGATGAGAATATTCTTTGGCAAGAAAAACCTTATTTTCTTCTATTTATTTTTAATTTCAACCACTTATTGACAGGTTTCGGGGCTTTGTCTTTATATCTTATTTTTGGTTCAGATCAGATAAGAGTTTTGAATGACATTGTGCATTACATTTTGTTGATTTATTTTTTTGCTCCTATTATTTATCTAATTGCTGTGTACCCAAATACTTTCTATGCTATCACTAATCGGAGGGTCATGTTCCGAGGTGGGTTCTTTGGTGTAGATTATGCTTCCATAGATTATGACTCAATACAAAACGCTGCGGTCAATGTTAACCCTTTAGAAAAACTCTTTCGTGTAGGCACTATTAAGGTTTTTAGTGGGCAAAGAGACCATAACGGAATTAACGTTGCTCAAAATATATGTTGTATTCCATTCCCATATGAAACATATAAAAAAATGAAATCTATCGCAGTAGATATTAAATCGGATATTAATTACCCAAATAAATTAAGACCAGAAGATAACCCCGGTTACAATTCTAAATATAAAAAATAATTGATATATCAAGCAGTTCAAACTCATAACTACAAAAAGGAAAAATAATGAATAAAGTTTTAACCACTATTGCGGTAACAGCATTACTTGCTACCGGTTGTACTAGTGTACCAATGGAATCAAAAGAAAAAAGTGAGTTAGCGAAAAAATATAATTCTCCTTCGGACGGAAAAGCAGGCTTATACGTCTATAGGTCAGGCAGCTTTGGTGGAGCACTCAAAAAAGATGTATGGCTAGATGGTAAATGTGTTGGTGAAACAGCTCCTAATATGTTCTTTTATGAAGAAATAGAAGGCAATGCTGAACATAAAGTATCTACAGAATCTGAATTCTCAGCTAATGATTTACTTGTTAAAACAGAGAGCGGTAAAAACTACTTTGTTAGCCAATATATAAAAATGGGAGTTTTTGTTGGTGGCGCAGGTGTTGAACTCGTTGATGAAGAAAAAGGTAAAAAACAAGTTTCGAAACTTGATATGGCTATAAAAGGCAAATGTAGCTCATAGTATAACAAGGTACGTAAACTGAAAAATTACAGTTAGCTCGCGCTTGGCGCAGTATAATCTAACTGTAATTTTTCTCTTAACTTAGAGTTATATTACTAGCATGTATTGGAGTCAAATTTGAAAAACGGATTAATGCTCGGGATATTCTCTATTTTATCATTTTCAGCGTAAGCTGAGTTTCCAGATTCTTACGTTTTAAATACTCAAATGCTATGGACTTCAGCATCAAATTCTTCCAACGAAAAAGCGACTTATGCAATAGCGTAATTAACCTTGAAACAATAAATATATTACTTTTCACCGCAATACATTTGGTTGATTTTTAGGAACCATTTTTCAACATGCTCACTGAAATGTGATACTTGAAATGCTTGGCTAGTTTCAATAAGCCATTTTAAGGTTCCGAAAACTATAAAATCAGCATATAAGGGCGTAGAACCGCTGATAAACTCTGACTTAGTTAAGTAAGTATCTAAAATACTTAGTTTGCTTAGTAGACTTGCTTTAGCTGTTTCATGATTTTCCGACTGTATTGATTCCAAGTTGTTACCGAAAAACTTCTCGCGTGATGTTTTAAAGTAATCTTTATCTTTTTCCTGCAAACAATCATGAATATCTGCAATGGCGATTTTCGCTATATCGCCATGTAAGGAGTTTGCCCAAGTTTCAATAAACTTAGCTAAGGCTTTACCTTCATTGGAATTAAATAATGAGGGTTTTAATGGATATTTTTCTTCTAAATATTCGATAATGTCAAAAGACTCATTGAGCGCGCAACCTCCATCGAGTAACACGGGCACCGCTTTAAATTCGCCATTAGATATGTTTTTTATCTCAGTGAACGCAGTATCAACGCCGGTAAAATCTACTTGCTTGTGCAATAACGCTAGGCGTACTCGCCAACAATAAGGGCTAAATATTAAGTTGTTTTTACCTGCTAATTCATAAAGCTTGATCATTTTAAAGTCTCGGTGATTAAAGTCGTTAGGGTTACTTAATTACATAGCAAATTAGATGGCTGCTCATGTGTTACATGACTATGCTTTTTAATTTTAAGCCATGTTAGGTTTAAAACATATTCGTTTATTCAAGCTACAGTAAATGCTGATAACTTTCAATTTGCTTAAGAGAACTTTGCTAGTGTTCCTTTATTTTCTCCGGTGTACTTTAATTGTCGTTTTACTGATACATCTCAGTAATATCCAAGTTAAGATATAAATTAACTTTTTAAGTTTATAAAGCTTTGAAATTATGTGATATTAATGCCTATTAAATAAGTTTTATGAGATAGGCATTTCTGAGAAATGTCTATAGAAAGCTGTTAGTAGTTGGCAAGCGCAATGTTACAAGTTATGCAAAATAATAAGGGTATATATTTATGAATTTATTGGCGAACATCCTCACCTTTTTGGTAGCAATAAGTCATGTCGGAATTTTGATATTGGAGATGTTTTTTTGGAATCATCCCATTGGACAGAAAATATTTTCAATGACACCAGAGATTGCAGAGTCGTCTTCTGTGCTTGCTATGAATCAGGGGCTTTATAACGGATTTCTTGCTGCTGGACTATTTTGGGGGCTGTTAAAGAATCACCTCGACATCAAAATATTCTTTTTGTCCTGTGTAATCATTGCGGGGATATTTGGTGGTATTACCGCAAAGACAAGCATCCTTTTCACACAAGGACTGCCCGCATTACTAGCATTTATTTTAGTTTTAGCGACTTCACGAAATACCAAGAATTGATGTTTGATATAGTAACTTCAGCTATCAAGCTATTAAACAAGGACGTTCCCCGTTTTAGCAAACAATCTTATCCGCTAAAGATGGTGCTAGCTTTACTAGGAGTTCCCATGAAGATATGGATGTTGTTTCTTCTTTCTAGTATTCCTCTCTTTGCATACAGCAATAATGATATTGCGGCAAAAAAGGAAATAGTTTTATTTTTGAAAGTATCTGAATGTTTACGGAATATTCCGCATACGGAAATAAATAAAACAGAGCATAAAACTTCGAAAGAGTTATCATTAATCACAAGTGTTATTGAAAATATCACGATGGAATTGGGCACAAACGATAACGAACAAATAGCGTTTAGAGAACTATATAAAGTAACTAATAAACATTGCTCTAAAGAGATAGGGCAGCTTAAAGCAGAATATAAATATATGCTTAACAAGCAAATTAGTCAGGGCAATTAATCATTGCTCTTTTCTTTGACGTCGAATATTTTAATCAACTGATATTTGCCCATTATTTGGTGGTTATGTGAATAATCTACTATGGAGTTTAAATGAAAGGATTACTGTTAATTTTATCACTTACTTTTGCTTTAACAGCATCAGCAAGCGAAATCAATCTAGAAAAATTCGCTCAAACCTACTTTAAAACTATGGTCGCAACTCAAGCGCCAAATGCAACTAAAGTAGATCTAGAGAACTACCTATCTTTACTTACCGATGATATCGGACACACACATTTACCTTGGGTAACTGATGGCTCAAGATTGCCTGATGGGAAAGAAGCTATGCGTAAAGGCATGTTATTTTATTTAGGTGCTCACACTGAACATAACGCAGAACTTCTTGATGTATTTATTTTCAATAACTCTGCTGTTGCTATTAGATATAAGAACAGTGCAAAAGGTATTCATCCAGAGAGTAAACAGCCTATTGCTTACACCCAAACCATGATGGAAGTGCTCGAAATGGAAAATGGTAAAGTTGCTGTAATTAGAAAATACCATGAGTAAAATTCAGCTTACAAGCTGTTTAATTGGGACAAAATACAGTTGGCTGTGTTTCGTTCCTTAACATTTTATCCATCAATTTTTTGCCTATTATTAGGTCATTATGTTTTAACTCTAACCAAGGAGTAGGTTTCATGAAAAACCTTATTTTACTGCCATTTTTTTTAGCTGCTGTTGGATGTTCATCAACACATCATATTGATGAAAAGTATGGGATTGAAATTGTTTCAATAGGTACAAAAGACGATACTCGCCACATCAAATTTAACAAAGTAACAGGGGAAACTTGGTGGTCTGACAATGTAGTGTGGAAAGAGATCAGAGATAATAAATCAATCCCTAAATCTCAATATGTTGTTAAGATCATCTCAACAGGCTCAAGTTGGCGAGCATTAAGAATAGATACCGTTTCAGGTAAAACATGGAAAAACAGTAAAGGGAATTGGATTCCGTTCAAACAATAATTTTAACACATAAAGATTAGTAATTTACGTGTTGTTTTAGAGTGTAACTCGCTATGTACCAGCTAATAAAAATCGCAATATTATTATGTATATTTTCCAATAAGACCTTTGCTCTACCTAAAGTAAATGTAGATACTAAGTATTACTCCATATATGGGGTAACGGCCAATGAGTTAAGACACGAAATGAATACTAAAAGCAGTATTAAGCAATCGGGAAACAACTATGATGCCTTCACTTCTTGGTATGTTAATTGGCGTTTTAATTGGAGTGAAAATAACGGTCAGTGCTTTATGAAAAATGTTAAAAGCACCGTTAAGGTTAAATTTATTCTTCCTAAGTGGGAAAATAGTAATAGTGCAACTGTAAATCTAAAAAAGCGTTGGGCACACTATTACAACGCACTGATAAATCACGAAAATGGTCATAAAGTTTTTGGCATAAATGCAGCTAAAGAGGTTGAAGAACGCCTATTAACTTTATCTGCAAACAACTGTTCTAACTTGGAGGATAAAGCTAATTCTCTTGGTAAAAATATTATTGATAAATACATTGCTCTTGAAAAAAAATATGATAAAAATACTAATCATGGAATAAAAAACGGTGCTGTATTTCCATAAAATAGAACAAGAAAATAAACAAGGATACGGAACAGTTGGCTACGTTTCGCTTCGCTACACAATTTTAGCCAACCATAACTTAGCCTGTTATTTAGGCGTTTTCGCTATAGAGAGTTGATGTGAATATTAAATATAGAGAAATAATTGTAAATTATTTGGAGCTTCTTAATAAACTCATCGAAAAAGCTGAGAGCAGCTCTATAAGTGAATCAGGTTTTCTAAATGCGAGACTATTTGATGATATGTTTCCATTGAATGTGCAGGCAAAGATAGCAACCAATTTTGCATTGAGGGGATGTTATCCTCTTTCAGGGAAAGAATATAAAGAGTTAGATGCTGATATTGAAAGTTTTCACGGGTTAAAATCACATATTACAACCACTATTAATTGTATTAAAAAATTATCCCAACCGACAATAGAGCAATTGGAACACAACGTAAAAGATAGTGCTGGATTTAAAGAGTTCTCCATATCCGGCTCAGAGTATGTATCTTCATTTGTACTGCCTAATTTCTTTTTTCACCTTAGCATGGTATACGCTATTGCTAAGTCTACCGGTGTGCCTGTTACAAAAGGTGACTTTGATGGAATACATCAATATCCGAAGGGATTTAGTTGGGAGACATAACAGCACTTACAAGAACATCAAACGGACAAAAAACAGTGGCTTTTGCTCTTTCGTCACACAGTTTTAACCAACTATTTTTAGCCTATTATTAGGGCGTGATACGTAAAAAAAGGGTTCATACATGAATTTAAAATTTCAGTTAATATTCTCAGCAGCTATCCTTATTTTGACAAATGGGTGTAGCACTTATAGCGCAGAAGATTATGGGGATTCTGATGTTAGAGAGAAAGAATCTTTATGTATAAATATGGAGCCGTCCCAAGAGATGAAATGTAAGGAAAGAGAAAATAGCTTACAAATCGGATTAGGTGCTGACAAAAATTGTAACCACCCATATGAGTATGAAAAAAATAGATGTAAAAGAGAACAAGAAAATCAACAAAAGGCACTTGACGAATCGCTTAAAAAACACATAAATAAATAGTACGTATAACCAGCGCTTCAAACGGAATATACTTCAGTGTTTCAAGCTACTAAGGATAGTGTAAATGATTAAAAAAGTATTATTAGCATCTTTGTTAATTGTATCTATTTCTGTTTCTGCCAAAGAGGTTGAAAGCCCACCATATAATTTAACAAACGAAGATAAGTTATATGGTTTGTCACTATTTTGGAAAGAGGCGAGTTACAACTTTGCGTATTTTGACCAAGTACCGGACTTAGATTTTGATAGCGCATATAGAGATTATATTCCCAAAATTTTAGCTACTGAAACAACTTATGAGTATTATCGTGAGCTAATGAAGTTCAATGCTTTATTACACGA
>OJIR01000379.1_pt1 | contig 14684 bp, 10 predicted proteins | sample 1595711 | NCBI WGS metagenome assembly OJIR01 (sample SAMN05416846, study PRJEB24817) | seawater metagenome | isolation source: Sea water | place: Canada:Atlantic | collected 2013-07
ATGAGGTGCATGATAACACCTCTAATTAGGTGGCCAAATTAACTATGCCACTACACTAAGACAAGCTGCGTGAAATATAAGAGAAGAGAAACAACGAACCTGAGTAGTTTGAACCGAACCAAATTCAGCTAATAACCCCAAATACATCCGCCCTTTCTTTAAGTTACCATTTTTCTCTTTAGCATATCGCCCAAAGAAAGAATCCCCCATATCTAATGCTGGACTCGGAAACAATTGCAACTGATCTCTATTGTAAAGGTTATGTATCTGCTGTTCCGCCCCTTTTATTGTTGCCGTACTAGCAATTATCTTCGGCTTGATATATTTACCAGAGCTAGATTTGTAAGTACAAAGCTCTTCAAATACCGATTCATAAATACCGTATAAAGTTCCTAATGGACCAGAGATCAAGTGTAATTCATCTTGGATGATTAGCCCTGGAGGCCTATATTGTTGAACAACTTCCTCATCTGATATTTTCCTACCAAATAAAGAGCCAGCAGCAGGCCTATAGGCTAACATTGCAAATTTATCTGCTGTAGCAATATACATAGAAGGAGGATATTTATAGATGCGCTCATCTACAACCTCAACTGGCAGCCAGTTTTCACCTCTTCTCCCACCAAATTCACAAAAAACATCAGAACATTTCAATAACAAATCATCGGAAATACCATTATTAAAAACCCCAACGCCTTTTACTTTTAAATTATTCCAGTCAGCATCTTTTCTAATAAATTTAGGTCTTTCACTTTTAGGAGCTTTTCCAATTTGGCTTTTGCACCAAGGACATTCAGTTAAGACAAATGGATTTCCTAAACTATTGGAATCATCCGACCTCTTAAATTCCTTAAACTTCTCTTTGGCATCCTTCATATTATTTGGGCATGCAGCAGAACCAAGCCATAACCCCAATGAAAAACGCTTACCTTTAATAGTCAGCCCATTAATTAGCGGCTCGTTTAAAGACTTTCTTCTTAAAAGCTCCATAGAACAAATTAAACTTGCTGCTCGTTGAAATTGTTGTGTTGTTAACATACGCAGTGTATATCGCATAAAGACATTAACGCCATCACGCTTCAATGTATCATTACTGCTAATAAGCATTCTCTGGTGAAACATGTAATAGGATGCTGCAGCTAAATAAGCTTCTGTTTTACCTCCCCCTGTAGGAAACCAAATGAGATCTACTAATTCTCTGTCATCAATATTGGTTTCTGTTAAATCCTCTTCAGTAACTCCTCTTAAAGACATTAATAAAAAAGCAATTTGGAAGGCTCTCCATTTACCAATATAACCACTTTCCTTACGGCCGGTATAGATATCCCAAGGGGAAACCCTATCACCTATAGGAGTGACATCATCAAGGCCATTCCATACTAACGGCCTATGACGTACTTGTTTTGAAGCTATTTGCTGAAGAAGCATTGATATGTTTGCTAGTTTAAACGAATCCCGTACGTTTTTATCGGAAGCTAATAATGATAGCCCAACCTTCATTCTATCCAAACAGAGTGAACATTTTTTGATGTGATCGATTGCAACTATTTTATGACTATCATCTAGCTTTTGTATCTCAGATTTTTTACAGTCGATCCAGTGCTCAAATTCAGATATTAACATTTTCAAACCTGACCATGTTTCATCATTTTGATCATCACTAATATCTGCGCAATCCCTCATACTTAGTGTAATTTGATTGTCATACCTATCAGAAATATCAGGAGTCATGCTTGGCAGTTCTGCAACAGGAAACACATCTAAAAATATTTTTGTAGGACGCTCTTTCGAGTTATTCCAACCCGCCGCACACCCATGGCCGATAGCCCAAATAGCAGAGTCGCGATACAGTAACTTAAGAGAAGCATCATCTTTATCTTCATATTCTTGAGATGAATTACTTTCAGGGTAAGGAGAAAATTCACCATTTGAAATACTTAAATCTAAATAGGTCTGGAATAAAGTTTCCTCCACTTTGCTCCCTTTAGATTTAGTTTCATTTCGAATAACTACAGTCAGAAGCCAGTTACCACCAACTTTTCTTGGATAGATTTCTAAAATGAGATCTAATGCACACCCCGAGGCTATTATTTTTTCTTTAGGTACAGTAATTTTTTTCCCATGAATAAATTCTTTGTTATCTATCGAAACTGAACAGTTATCCAAAAAAGCGGAGCTCCTTTTCCATGCACCTCTTTCTCTTTCGGCCCCTTGGGCATCTTTACATACTTGAGTACACTTTAAGTAGCGGCCATTTACTTCAAATGCTTCTTCACTTTCTTGCCAATCAAATTTCACAAACCTAGGCAGATTAATCGAAAGTTTTCCTTCTTCTTCAAACGAAGCAAAAATAGAAATAGCCATATTCGAAGGTGCTCTTGCATCTGTATTACTTAGATCCAGATCATCGGAATCACCTTCCTCCACACCAACCGAGTTAGAGTTTTTGGCCCATCGTTTCTGTAGAACATCAAGTTCATCTTTAGATTTTTTATTCTCTAATTCTTCAATTTCTATTTCTGATTTTTCATCTACTTCTAATGCTGCGACTACCTCCACACTTTGGACTTCTCCCACAGGATGCAAAAGCCCTATTGCATAATTTTGTGTGGGAGACTCTCCTTTGAAATAAACAATTTCTTGTTTATATTGACCATCATTCCAGTGAATTAATCCTTGTTCATCAAGCTCCCTATGAAACTTATTTTCTACAAGGGTTACTTCTTTTGACGGTTCAATTGTACGAAAAGGACCTACTAACTCCCCTCTTACAAACTCAACTAATTTTGCTCTACTTTCAATCATGACCTATTCCTTTATTTTTCTTAGCTATCAATTAGCCATGATAGAAGCGCTTCTTTACTATCTTGATGTACAAATAGTCTAATCGCATCAGTGGCTCTTGATATTCCTGTATACATTAAATTTCTTTTCTGAATGTTATTGGAAAGTGTAATATCAAAAAAAATGATTATTCTATTTTCCATGCCCTTAAAGGTGTAAATAGACTCAAGTGATATATGCTCCTGCCCAATAGAAAAACGTTTAATAGTGGAACCTGCAAGCCTATCCCCAACTTTTATTGAGGCTTTCCCTATTGGGGAAAAAGACAACAATGATATTTCACTCGGTTTATAACCACTTTTTAAAACGCCTTTAATTGCTTTTTCTATTTGGTCAACCTGTGATTTCGTATCATTGTATTCAAATATTTCATAAAGGGAGATACTTGGAAGTTTTGTCTTCATATAGTTTGAATAAGGGCTATCCTGCATTCCGGATAAGGCAACAGCTGCATCCCCAACTTCCTTGTAATTTCTACAGTTTTCAGTCAAGTTCCACTTTGTTGGTATGTACTCTAACTCAATGAGTTCTAGGTTTTGCTCTAGGTTATTCTTATTAAATAGAGTTTGATTCTCATAGTCTCCAAAAAAAACATAATTTCCATTTTGAAAGCCCCCTACCAAAAATGTATTTAGTGCCTCAACCCAATGGTCATTAGCTAGAATATCTTGGGCTTCATCCAAAATAATAATATCAAAAAGCTCAATTTCATCTTCTTTAAATCTATTTACTATTTGGGTAGGTAGCCCTTCCCAAAAGTTATGCTCAGGGTTACTTGGAATCTTGATTCCGACATGACGTGCTAATGTACTATTTATTGCCCCTGCAACAATCTTATCACCACTAGTTGCGCTAACTTCAACTTGAGATTGTATCCAGTCACCTACTAATTTATTATGGCAAAAAAAACCAACTTTCATCCCTGACAAGGCCATATGCCTTGCTAACAAAATAGCAATAAGAGTTTTTCCGGTACCCGCGCCACCATTGACAATAACCCTAGGATTCAACTGGGCAAGTTCCCATACTACTTTCTGCTGACTTTTTAGAAGCTGGTTGCTTTCTTGCTCTAAATAATCAATTTCCTCCCTTTTAGTTTGCCGTACTTTACTTAAAGGCTGGCAAATTTTAATTAAGCTGAGAATCTCCCTTTTAGATAACTCTTTTTTAAGAGGACGAATAGGGCTATTAGCTTCAAGCCCCTTCATCGTCATTTGTTTTAAATGATTTGTGAAGTCATTCGAAGTTTTAAAACTTCTATAAATACCTTTATCAATTAACTCGTGTTCCTGTGCATGAAGGTTTGGGCCCATATAAAAGTATGAGTTAGGAAAAATACAGCAATGAAGAACAGGGATTTTTTTTGCTTCAGGCCACAATTGAATAAGAGCTTTATAAAATGTAGCAGCTGCACTGGAGGACTGAGAAAATGGTGATTTTTTGATGCTGTGAGGTGCCCATTGCCCCCCATCAAATGTAATGTTTTTATGGGACTTTACCTCTATACACATAATTCCTGTTTCTGGAATTATGACAATAAAATCAATTTCTCTTCTACGGGAGCGATAATTTTGTTTTATCAAAGGGGATATATCAACAGAATGAAATGTAACCCAATCAGATGTTGCCTGTGATAATAGATTAAACACATCCTTTTCCCCTGGAGGGGTTTCATCATCAAAATATTGGGGGATCATTCTCATATTAAGGCTCCAGCTTATTTATATATTTCAATTTCATTGATAGGTAAAATTGTATTTATTAGAGAATTTGGCGCTTCATATCCCAACTGAATTTTTTTAATGGGAAGAAATGTAATAGGGATATTAAAACTCGATAGCTTAAGTTCATAAGTAAAAGTACTAGTGCTTGTTAGCAATCTTCTAATTTCATCTAAAGATTCAGGTAACATCTCATTTATCAACTGATGATATTGATCATGTTTAGACTTCCCTTCGGTTATAGCTTCTCCCCTAGATATTAATATTTCGTTCCATGCTTCCTCGATCCATATATTAAAATTTTCGCTTTCAATATTAAATCTCTGAATAATGTCACCTTTTATAGCTTTTAGAAGTATTACAAAGTTCTCTTTGTCTCCTGGAGCATGAATTATATCTTGAGAGTATTCTATCCAACTAAAGACTCTATCTTCCAAATTTTTTATTTTAATTCCGTCGCTTAATAATTTCCCTAATAATTCATCTAAGTCCTGCTCTCCTAAAACATCTTTCCAGATATCTTCATAATTAGCTTCAAAGTTACGGTGACTCTCAGTTTCCAAAGCGGCATAATCAATATTTAAGAAGTAGCTTTTGCTTAAGTCATCATTTATATAACTTACAGCTAAGTCATACCTTAAAGAAGAATCATCGTTACTAAGACGATCTAGAACAAATATTTTACTATTAGGTTTAATGAATATTGCCTCTCTATTATTTAGGATTAGGGCTATTGCAGGTAATTTATCAATAGAGAGTATTTTTAACTTTTCAAATTCATCAAAAATTGGGCTGTCTGGCTGCTCTTCTTCCTCACTGTTCTGAAAGTGATGACTAGTGAATACTTCTTTTTGTATTGTAAGGCCAACTTTAATTTCATTATCTAAATGGGGTTGTAAAATAGTCCTAATATTAGTTAATGGGTTGTTGAAAGCTGAAAAATCATTTTGTCCGCCCTGCCAGATGAATTGAACCAAGTTTTTCCATTTCATATTTCTAAGTAAATAACTTGGAACTGAGCTCAAGGAATCCATTCTAATAGGGCCAACAACTACTAAATTTTCGAAGTTATTAGTTCTCTTATATTCTGTAACATTCATGATGCATGTCGCATTTATTTCTGGGATATCTTGCAAGAGACTAATAAAATCAGCGTGGTGTCGTGTTTTGCAATATATTTTTGTTTCTTGAACATCACTTACTTTACATAAATAATTTTCTAATGCTAAAAATAATGGATTACCGTATTCTATTGTTAGCTTCACATTCTCTTTGATATGCAGAACTTCATTATTAATATCTTTACCGTAAGTATTTTCAATTTCTAATTTACTATTTTCAAAAGGGGTCCCTAAGAACAAACCTTCCCAAGACACTGAAGGAGAAGATAAATGATAAAAAAGATTGTTTTTTAATAAGTAAGCAAGCTCATTATTTTCAGCTTCCAACAACAAAGAGATGATTTTATACACAGATAATCGGATCTGAGCGACATAATTAGACTTCAATTGAATAATGACATGACTTTGAAAATCTCCTCTTTCATTCGTTACAACTTCCATAAGCTACGCTTCATTCAGAACTAAAACTGAAAGTCCTTTTGTTGATAGGTGAGTATTTTTATCTTCTGTAAGCTCTTCATTGATTGAAAACCATTGCCTATTGGTAGAGTAATATTCATAAAGGCTTTCAAGCTTCATGTCTGACTCTTCAGAGTTTACGATTATAAATTTGGACGCATTCTGAAAAATGCTATGGTCAATCAATTTGAAAGAATATATGTCTTCAAATACTACAGCCCTAGCCTTAATGTGTTTATCTAATCCTTTTAGAGTTAATGCCGATATATATAGTAACCTAGAGATTACAGAGTTCTTTAAAGTTAATAAGTCTGAAAGAGGATAGGTCTTATCATTTACCTTTAAAGTTGAGGAATTAGCATTCCGCTCAGAGTTTTTTTTATTAGAGCCAACATAGACTAAACCTGAATAACTAAAAGCCAAGTTATCTATACAAATTTTCCCGTTAGAAAATTTGCTATAAAGCTCAGAGCTTAACGAATGTGCAAAGTCGCAAAATAATTGTGCTTGCCCCTTACAATGCCATTTGTCGGAGTAATTTTGTTGGATATGTCTTTCAACTTTAGATTGAAATGGTGTATTTTTAGTAGCATTTTTTGAGTAACTTACACATATGCTTTTTTTACTTTCATTTGACGTAATAGATTCAACCCTGTAAACCCTAGAATCTTTAATATTTTTTAATTCGTTCGTAGCTTTGTTTGTTCTACCACATTCAGCCACTTCAGGTTTACATGAAAATTTACAATCCCTACATTGATTCAAATATGACTCAGCATTTAAGATGAGGTCATTAAAATGTTCTGCTTTATTGTTCTTTTCAGGGTTACACAAGTCTCTGCACATTAACCCAAATGAAATGAGCGCAGCAGCGTTTTTTTGGGAGGGAGTGTTAACAAGTACTGTCTGGGCGTTACTATTTTCTTCCCAGTTTAATCCAAGGTTAAATAACTCTTCCTCAATACTACTATTGTCAAATATGTGTTTCACAGAAAGCTTCAATGTCCATTTAAATCTAATCTATTCAAATAGTTAAGCTACCCCTTTTAAGACAAAAGTGCAACTATTATAAAAGGCCAAACACTAAATTTGCTATCTTAGATGCAAGCAATGGCGGGACAGCATTTCCAACTTGATGAAATTGATTGGTACGTTTCCCCATAAAGACATACGAATCAGGAAAAGATTGCAGTCTAGCCGCCTCTCTAACAGTTAAAGATCTACATTGATAAGGGTCAGGGTGAATAAAATAGTGACCATCTTTCGATATATGGCTAGTAATTGTACTAGAAGGACTATCAAAGCCTTGCACTTTAAATCGATCTACAAACTTTCCACTATTCCAATTTTTGTGAGCTGGAGCTAAAGAATTAGGAAAAGATGATGCTGTTGAGTTAGTCCCATTTACTTTTCTATAAACTGAACAGTAAAAATACCTTTGCAGATCACTGTCCATATGAGGCCTTGCTTCATGAAAAGTAATTTTTTTATCGTTAGAGTCAAAAACAAATTTTTCATACTCCGTATCTACAGTTAAATATGAATAGTTACCTTCATTTTTTTCTTTTAATGTGCTCTTGCTTATAGATTTCAAAGACTTTTTTAACTCTTTTGCTAGGCCTCTTGGGACACTTAGATCATTAAGTAAAAGTTTTCCAATATTCTCTTCTAAGTTTAATTTCCAATTATTAATTGTATTGGATTTATAATACTTACTACGGTTCGAAAAAACGCTTCTAATAGCAGGCAGGTTAGAAATTGCAGACTCGACGGTGACTTGGTTTTGAGGTTTTAAAAAATCAATAGTGTTGAGTTTTTTATATGATTTTTTAATTCCAATAATTATGACTCGGTGTCGACATTGTGGTATTCCATAATCTTCACTATTAAGAATAAAATCTCGAGGGTTAGACTTTCCTTTTATAAACTTATCACCAGTCTTCAGGCTAAATAAACTATATCCATCACCACATGACTCTAGATCGTCGATTATTTGATTAAAGACTTCTCCACCGTTAATTTTAGATGAAAGCATACCTTTTACATTTTCCATTACAAATACTTCAGGTGAAAATAATTTCATTATTTTCAAGTATTCTAAGTACAAAAAATGTCTATGGTCATTTTCAGGTATATAGTCTTTCTTCCCTTTATTCCTTGCTCTTCCCACTAATGAGTATGCTTGACATGGAGGACCGCCAATTAAAATAGTTGGATTATCATCAAGACTTTTAACATTGTGGCTTTTTATATTCTTGAATATTGATAAGTCTTTCTCTAAGTCTTTACCTAATTCAAGGTTTATAGTTTCTTTCTGCGCTTCAACCCAAAATTTCTTAGTCTTAACATTACAAGGTTCAGGTAGGTCTCCATCAATATATTTATAATACTCATCTGGAATATCTAATTGATTTTGAATGATTTTCCTATAAAACGACCTTAATGTTAAAGTTGAATAAGCATGCTGATCCATTTCAACAGAGCAAAGACTTTGAAATGGAAATTTACCAGCATTGGATTCATAAGAAAAAAAACCTTCACCTAACCCTCCTGGGCCTGCGAATAGATCTATAACATTAATTTTCAATGGCTTAGTTTCCTCTGTATTTTTTACCTCCAGGGTAAAGCTTTTCCACAATAAGTAAAGAAAAAAGTAACTATTTTAGACTGTTTCCAGTGATAAAAATAACGCGGTTAGTAATCTGTGAGTTATCACAAATACAACATTACAAATTAAGTTAAATTAGAGTGTCTATTTAGTTGCCAAACTTGCTGTTGCTCAATAACACTTAAGAATTTTTTGGCAGTAAAACCATCTGAATATAAAGTAAACTTATCGTCTCCGTGTAGCTTTTGTTCTTCAACAAATTTACCAAGTTCAAATAACAGCTGACTATCGTCTCTTAGTGCAATAATCATTTCTTCAAGTGATACTTTTAGGTATCCTGAAAAAAACTCATGGTCATGTTCAATTGAAGTATCAACTATAAAGCCATGTACAACAGGCTTTACACCTGTGGTATTAAGCCCAAGAGAAGCTTTAAAGTGCTCATCAGTTAATAGCGCTCCCTTAACCGCATTTACTTTGCGACTAATCTGTTGGCCAGCTTTTCTAAGTGTTCTCGTTTTATGAAACCAAGCTTCTTTTTTAGTACTTCGTAAAAATGTTGATTTAACTTCAAGTACAAAGATATGTCCTTCTAAAGCACATATGAGGTCTATTTCGCCAGGATCGTAATCAGGTATTTTTTTGGGGTGATAATTTAGTCTTACTGTAAATTTTCTAGCTTTGAAATACTCTGCCAATCGTAATTCTATGGCTGCGGTTTCACTTCTAGCATCGGTTCGATTAGCACCAATACGCCTCAGGTTATTGAGCGCTGCTGTTGAGTTTTTCTGAAATGCTACCATCCAGGGGAATTGAAAAACATGTTTGCCAAATTTAAATATGGGGCGCTCATAAAGTTCTGGTATTAATATCAACGGTGACTTTTCACTTTGTAATTTCTTTGCCGTAGACTTTAAATCATGACTCCAAAAATCAATAATTGCTTCTGCTGCTTTTTCGTTACCATAAGGAAAGGTTTGATTAACTGTCCAAGCTTTAATTCTAGCCACTTTTTCTTTTTTAGATGACCATGTGATTGGGAAACGGTTTTCACCTTGTTGCATGCCTTCAAACGCTAAACGGCTGATTGCCACTAACCAGCTTTTCTCTTCAGACAAATACTGTTGGTAGGGAGCTATAAAGTCTTTACTAAAAAAAGCTGACATTAAATTCAAAGACAATAACGCTTCATATAAGTTTACGCGTAATCCAGAATCAGCGGTTAAATATTCATTTAGACCGTAAACCTCAACTAACCGTAACTGACTTGAAAAAGTCTTAATAATAGCTAACTGATTAGCTTCATGATTCTCTTTAGATCCAATTTGTTGTTCTGCCATACCGGAAGCTATAAGTTCATCAACTCCTCTATTGAACCAATAACCATCTAACAGCTTTAATTTATGACCATTGTTCTGCCAGGCGAGTTTAGCCGGGACATCAACCTCTTCAATGTCAGCTATGCCCTTCTCAATTTTAAATTCGATGCTATCATCAAAACAAAATGCATCAACTGATTGTGAAATAAAGCTATTAAGTGAAATCTGCTTTATTATCAAATCAGAGACTTTTTGGTAAGTCTGTGTATGGACCTTTTGTTCTGCAGAAGGAAACAAAAAAGGTATTAGGTGCTCCTTTATCGTTTCATGAATAGTACTTTCAGTTAAATCAAAGTCCTTGAACTCGCTACTTTCTAATTTCCAAGCCAATATATTTTTAAATGCTGACCAAGCCTCTTCCATATCATTATTAACAGGTGTGTCACTGTCATTGCAATTATCGCCCCCAAGTAAATATTCAAAGGCAAACAGACTGATATAAATTAAACTAGTTAATGGTGTTAAGGAAGTTAACTCTTTTTGGGTTTGTTGTAGATCCATCAATAGTCTTTCATGCTCTTTGAACATTAGCCTGATGATAGTGATTAATTCATCAAATTCATTAGCTCCACTTTCAGCTAATTGCTTAAATTCTTGCCATTTATTGGAATTGGGCTTAAGTACTAATGCTGAATACCGAACAGCATTTTTAACTGACAGAGGAGATTTTGATGCAATAACTTGAAGCAAAGGAAAGTTACTGACAAGATCCTGGCTGAAGTACCGAGTTAGTGCTAAAACAAAAGACTCTGAGCTATATACTTCTAAAGGAATAAACTGACAAAACTCACTATGCCAAAATAATTGATGTCTTTCTTCCGGAGACACCTTCTTCTTTTTTGAGCCTGAAGGTTTATTATCAAGGTAAGCATCTATGACTATTTGAGCTGCTTCACCTTTGTATTTATCACTGGCAAGACAACTTGTGAATTTTTTATCGTAGTAGTTTTGATTATCCATAACCTGTTTATTGTCCTATTGATCTACTCTATGAAATGTAAGCGTTAAAGTTTTCAATTGCATTTGATGTTACTAAATTACAATACAGCATCACCTAGTCCTGTACTCTATAAGTTTTCTGTTATTAATTAAAACATAAATGCAAAAAAATAAAGGGCGTCACCCCTCAAAATTTAGATTTCCAGATCAACAAAGTCCTTATCAATATTGTCCTGAGTAATCCCTATATATCTCAACGTAACGCCCTCTGAACCATGGCGCAACATTTTCATCACCCTGCCGATATCTTTAGTCTGCTTATATAGATGATAACCTCTGGTCTTTCTCATAGAGTGAGTCCCTAAGTTAAGTTTCAACTCTTCACCCACCAGTGCAAAGGCCTTTGTGACAGATCGCCTTGATAGCGGTTTTGGCTTTGCATTAATTGCCTGTTGGTTTCGGTACGATTGAAACAAGTAAATATGCATTGGATGCTCTTGTTGAATTCTACTCATGTGTTTAATCACTTTACTGTTTAATTTAATGTTGGCTTGTTTGCCAGTTTTCGATTCTTTAATCATTAATCGGTCACCTTGAATGTCACTAAATTTTATTGACAGCAAGTTAGATATTCGTAATGCTAGGTTCAAGCCTATGTTCCAAATGTCAGACATTTGCTTACTGCATCTAATTTCCAATAAGTGACTGATTAACTTAATAGAATCAAGTTCTTTGATCGCTTCAACTTCAGCCATGTTCAGCTTCCTCTTTTGTTGTATAACGCGTAATTGAGCCCTTCACAGGGCAGTAATGTATGGAGCCCTTGATACACAAGGGTTCGCAAGTTCCCGTTTTCCTTAATTAAGAAGCTGAGCTCTTGCATAATTTGCTGGGGTTAATCGAAACTAATGCTCATCTGACAACAGCCCATTGCGTAATAGTCGATAAAATTTTCATTAAACAAACTCCACAACTACAGTTTCTCAACCTATTTTTGATCGCAGTTTTGTCAGTACAATTTATAAACTCGTCGATATCCATCGATGAGGTAAATTTTATTAAAATTATGCTCCAATTTTAAAGCGTCGTAGGCTCCTCGATATGAATCAACATCGGCCATGCAATAGGTATTGAAGAGTGCTAACCAATATTCATCTGCATCACCAGTAGGGTTGCATTTTTGATTCTTAATGATGATTCTATTTTCTAACAGAAATTGGGTATTTTCCTGAATGTTTGTCGAAGCAAATTTAGTCGCTATTGATTGGACTACTTTTTTCTTTGGTGGTTGCTGACACTTATATAAATTGATTGATACCACATAACCTAAAATGTCTATCACTGCCTCATGTGTCTTGGTAGCAATCATGTTGAGAATTATTCGGGTCAGTTCTTTTTTAAATTCATTGATCCGCTTAATAGGGCTAGGAATAACAAGATGAATCCATCGGTTTTTAGGAATTAGGTTGCCTATTTCTTCATTTAACTGTTCGACAACATTTGAAATTGGCACATCATCTGCCAACCTTGATCGCCGCTTTCCATTTTCATTGATATGTTCAACCAGTTTGGTAACTTCTACTGCAATTCTCCGGTTATTTAAGAGTAAATAACCGTCTGGCGGATCTTCACCATCGATATATTTACCACCGAATTTAGATGCTAGGGTCGCAAGAACATATTCTTCATCTGGTCTCATGATGTATCCTTAAATATATCCATACATTATAAAGGCTGAACTGCATTGGATATTTTATCTCAAAATTAGTCTTTGATTGATATACATAAATTTCAAATTTTTCTCTCTCATAATTAAATGTATTCACTTTTATACTAAGTCGACAGCTGGAGTAATAACCCGCGCATTAGTAGACAAAACTAATCAATTCATATGGTAAGTATAGGATATAGGCCCATTTTTTAGTTTAGTGCTCTCTGCTTGGTTGATGATAGGGAGTGAATGGCTGCGTTTAAAAAAACCTACAAGTGAATGTGGCACAGCGTTATCGATTTCTAAGGTAAGGCAATAATTGACCTATACTTACGTTAAGGAAGCACAATTAATTATTGTAAGTATTTTACGGATGATAAAAATTGTAACGACTTAGATGCGATCCTATGAGGTATTCACTATGATTAATAATCACCTCCCCAACCATGAAACGCTAAGCGAATTAGCTGAAAACTCCCCCGATAAACTTGAATTTATTCTTAGAGAAAATATTGCCGCGCTCATCGAGCAAGCATCAGGAAGCCAACGACGACGTTTACAGGGTTTGCAATTTCAGATAGATGTACAACGTAAGCTTGCCAAAAACCCTGTCGATTCTTGTATTCGAATATCGCGAATGATGCATGATTCTTTTATTGAATTGGATAAAGCATTAGCAAATTTCACTAAGAATCAGCCGATGTCCGATACAAAAAAGGACTCTAATGTTATCTACTTAACCGATAGAAAATGACATTCCCTCCTTAGAATGTGTTTAAACATATTAAAGAACAAAACACTTGATTGAGCCATAACAGGTTATTGAGCTTGAACGTAAGGGTATTATTGGATAGAGAGCAGCTAAAAATGATCACTTCATTAGTGCAATTGGTATTATCAAACTGCTATAATTCTCGCCGTTAATTCCCTTCAATAAAGTAAAGAACATGACAGAAGCACAGCTAACCTTACCCACAACAGAACTATCGCCGACTCAAAAAACACAATTTGTAAAATTAGAAAAAAAACTCAGGCGTAATGTTGGTCAAGCCATTGCGCAATATAATATGATTGAAGATGGCGACAAAGTAATGGTTTGCTTGTCTGGCGGTAAAGACAGCTATGCCATGCTAAGTATTTTAATGAAATTAAAAGAGTCTGCCCCTATTCACTTTGACATCATTGCTGTTAATTTGGATCAAAAGCAACCAGGTTTTCCTGAGCATATTTTACCTGAGTATCTCGATAAACTTGGTATTGAGTATCATATTGTTGAAGAAGACACCTACGGTATCGTTAAAGACAAAGTACCCGAAGGTAAAACGACTTGTAGCTTATGCTCTCGATTACGTCGTGCCGTTTTATACAAAGCAGCTAAAAATATTGGTGCTACAAAAATAGCATTAGGTCATCATCGTGATGACATGATTGAAACACTAATGCTGAACATGTTTTATGGTGGCAAAATGAAAGCAATGCCAGCAAAGCTTGTTTCAGATAATGGTGAGCATATCGTTATTCGTCCTTTAGCTTTTTGTAAAGAAAGTGAGCTTATTAAATATAGTCAATTTAAACAGTTCCCTATTATTCCATGTAACTTGTGTGGCTCTCAGCCGAACATGCAAAGACAAAATATAAAACGCATGTTAAACGACTGGCATGACCAATTTCCGGGCCGTATTGAATCAATGTTTACTGCGATGCAAAATGTTGTACCTTCGCATTTGTGTGACAGCAACTTATTTGACTTTAAAAGTATTAACAGTACTTCTGGTATTATTAATGGCGGTGATACTGCCTTTGATGAAGAAGTGATTGAAACACCACAAGATTTATCTGCTAAAAATCACCTTAATACTGAACAGTTACTCAACGTAATTGAAGTAAAATAGTTAATAGTTA
>OJIR01000384.1_pt1 | contig 14651 bp, 8 predicted proteins | sample 1595711 | NCBI WGS metagenome assembly OJIR01 (sample SAMN05416846, study PRJEB24817) | seawater metagenome | isolation source: Sea water | place: Canada:Atlantic | collected 2013-07
TGAACGGCATGACCACCGCAATTAAGCGCGATCTGATTGAGGCCATTACCCAAGCACAAATGGACAATGCGGTGCGAGTACTGGTTTTCACTGGCCAAGGCAAAGCCTTCTGCGCCGGTGATGACCTAAAGGGCTATAAAGGCGGCGACATGGCCGGCAACTCATTAGTAGACCCTATCCCCGGCGGACATGACAACGAACTGGGCACCTACAATGGCCTGCGCAGTATCTCCCAACAACTCAACACCACCATTCGTAACTTAGACAAACTGACTATTTGCGCAATGAACGGCGTAGCCATTCAAACCGGTTTCTCTCTTGCTTTGTCCTGCGATTTTCGTATCGCAGCAAAATCTGCCCGTATGGGCAGCGCAACCCTACGCTTCGGCCTTCTGCCCGACGAAGGCGGCCAATACCTTTTAGTCCGCACACTGGGGTTACCCAAGGCGTTGGATTTTCTGATGCGTAAAAAAATTGTTACCGCAGACGAAGCCCTAGCACTAGATCTGGTACACGAAGTGGTTGCCGACGAAGACCTACCCACAGCCGCCATGACAATGGCTGATGAATTTGCACAGGGGCCACAAGTGGCCATGCGCCTGCTAAAACGCTCGCTCTACAATGCAGCCGAGCAAGATTGGACCCACGCATTGGATGAAATCGCATCTAAGACCGCAATCGCTGACCATCATCCAGATGCTCAAGAAGGGATAAAAGCCTTTATTGAGAAACGCCACCCGCAATTTAACGCTTGGTTAGAGGAGCAATCATGAACGAATTCGTTACCTACACTTCCGCAGCAAACGTTGCCACCATAACCATCAATCGCCCAGATCGAATGAACGCGTTGAATGAAACCGTCATTCTCGGCCTGCAAGAAGCTTGGCGCAGATTTGATGAAAGCGAAGACAGAGTAGCCATCCTTCACGCCGCCGGAGATCGCGCTTTTTCAGTAGGTGCTGATGTAAAAGATGCGCCCAAAGAAATGTGGCAAGGCGTGCCTAGCATTGGTGTTGGCACGCGCAAACCCATTATCGCGGCAGTACATGGCTGGTGCATTGGCGGTGCCTACGTCATTGTGCAAATGTGCGACTTAGTAGTGGCGTCAGAGAACACTGTATTTAAATACCCAGAAGCACAACTTGGCTTTACTGGCGGGCTAATCAGCAGCGCCGTTGCACGCATACCGCATAAAGTGGCAATGGAATTCATGCTACTAGGCGAGGATTTTGACGCGCAAAAAGCATTAAGCACAGGCATGGTGAATAAGGTAGTGGCCAAAGGAGAGGAATTAGAAGCGGCGCAAAAATGGGCCACCATATTGGCCAACTCAGCGCCATTAGTTGTAGAGACTTTAAAGGAATTCAGCTTGGCCACGATGAATCAAAGCCCTGCGGAAATAGGCGCCATTGCTCGAGATACGTTACTCACTATCCGCACCAGCGAGGACGGTGCGGAAGGACGCAAGGCCTTTGGAGAAAAGCGCGCACCGGAGTTTAAGGGTCAGTAACTCTTTATTAGGAGAGCGATCAACAAATGAGAGCCACAAACCCTACCAGCCATACTTATTAAAATTGTTTTAAACATGTCTCTACAAGCAATTCTAAAAAGTTCTGCAATGGCTTGAAAAGCAACGCTATTAATAATTCTAAGCGGTGCCCTAAGCCGGACATGCCGGCATAGAACTCAGGCTCTCAAACCTTCAAACTCGGGCTTTTTTAACTGCCTCAGCGGTAATGGGTAAATGCCTTACCCGTGCGCCGGAAGCGGCAAAAACAGCGTTACCGATAGCAGGTCCAACCACGGTGGTCGCTGGCTCACCCAAACCTACTGACTGTAACTCGCTGTCGACAAACTCAATATCAAGCTCTGGCACATCGGACATACGCAAAGGTCGATAACTGTTTAAGTTCACATCCTTAACATGACCGTTAACAAATTCAGTACCCTCATGTAGCGCCATGCTGGCACCCCATAAAGCAGCGCCTTCGGTCTGCGCCAGCGCACCATCCGGATGCACAATTGTGCCTGCATCAATAACCACCGTGAGCTTTTGCAGAGTCACTTTACCCGAGGCCTTATCTACAGCAACTTGAGCTACGCAGGCAGACCATGTTGGCATATCACGCTCTTGACCAAAGGTTGTGGCAATGCCCATACCCACACCGTCAGGTAAATCCTTACCCCAACCGGCTTTATCAGCAGCGCGCTGCAAGACGTTAGCCATGCGCGAGGCACCGCCCACAGAATTCGGAGCATGCCCGGCATTCTTACCACGACCGGTAAGCAGCTGTATGCGCAGAGCAACTGGATCAATACCTTTACTGTGGGCCACTTCATCAACAAAACTTTCCAATGCCCAGTTAGTCCAACCCGGACCCACAGAGCGCAGCCAGCCTGGTCTAAATGTAGCATTCGCTAAATCGTTTTTAATTGCACGCACTCTATGAGCACCTACGTCATACCAATGTTGAGCGCCATTAATTGAAAATGGATCAAACTTTTCGCCATTAGTACCTGTACCTAAAAAGCCTGGCACCATGGCCGAAGTAGGCCAACCAGCTGTGGCGTGATGCTGCATACCAATAATCTTCTCCGTACTGTCAAAAGCCATACTGACTTTCTGCACTGAGGCGGACCGAGGAGAATCAAAGCGCGAATCATCTTCTCTAGAGAAAACAACTTTTACTGGCTTACCCAAGGCTTTTGCGGCCAGCAGCGCCGGAACACCATAATCACCATTCAAGCGCCGACCAAAACCGCCGCCCAATAAATAGGTGCGCATAACCACTTTTTCTACTGGCACTTCCAATGCCTCGGCGAGCGTGGGTAAGATCAGTGACTGCCACTGGTTACCCGTATGCAATTCCCAGCGGCCATCTTTCTGCAAACCGATGGCGTTCACCGGCTCTAACTGAAAGTGTAAAACCGTACTGGTGGTATAGGATTGGCTTAAGACAGAGTTTGCGGCGGCAAATGTTGCGTCTACTTCGCCGTCCTCAACGACTAACGAACCGCTCGAACCCTCAATTAGCTCAGCACCTCGATTGAGAATATCTCGCTCTGTCACTCGGGCGGTGGCACCAGCGTCCCACTCAACCGTAATCAAACGCTCGGCACGCTGCGCCGCATGGAATGAATCAGCAATCACCAACGCCCAACCGGGCACGGTGTTAGATGGGTCTCTCAGCACCAAGGTTTGTTGATAGCCCTTAACATTTTTCGCCCGGCTGTCATCCACCGATTTAACCCAAGAGCCATAACGCGTTGGCGGCACAATGGGCTTGGCATAAACCATGCCCTCAAAAGTGGCATCAATGCCGTAAATGGCTGCGCCATTAGTCTTGCTCGGAATGTCTAAGGCTTGGGTCTCGCTGCCGATTAATTTGCGATCCTTGGCGGCCTTGATAGGCAAACTTGCCAATTGCGCATCGGTATAGGTGCGACTGAGATTACCTGTACGCACAATATCGCCATAGCTGATGCTTTTACCACGACAAACCACCTGGCTGTTAGCGGCGCTACAATCGCCCGCTGCAACACCTAACAAACGCGCGCCTTCTGATACTAATGCAGTACGACCAGCTGCACCAGCTCGGCTCATAAGGTCGAAGTTTTGCCAAACAGACCAGCTGCCGCCAGTAACAAAAGCACCATACTTAGCCTCAGTATCCACATGGTTGACCTGCACATCTGCCCAATCAGCCTCTAACTCTTCGGCAACAATACGCGCAAAAGCGGTGCCAATATGCTGACCCATTTCGGCCTTGGTCACATTCACAGTGATTTGCCCAGAAGGCGCAATTGAATACCAGATGGTGGGCTCAAATTTATTCGCAGACAAAGCTTGGGCAGGATCGCTGGCCAATAATGCGGCTGGCACAAAAGCCAAAGTCACACCCACACTGGTGGCACCGATCATAAATCCACGACGCGAAAGCTTTGTTGATGAGGGTGACGTTGGAGATTTAATTTTATGCATTTTGCGTCTCCTGCTTGGCAGCGGCATTGGTTACCGCCAACTTAATGGCTTTCTTAATGCGTACATAAGCCATGCAACGACAAAGGTTGCCGTTCATGGCAGAGTCAATTTCAGCATCACTAGGGTCAGCGTTATACGCTAAAAGGCTGGCGGCCTGCATAATTTGACCGGACTGGCAGTAACCGCACTGAGGGGTTTGCGCCTCAACCCATGCTTGTTGCAGAGGGTGATCGTCGTTTTCCGACAACCCTTCAATGGTGGTGATATTACTGCCGGCAACATTGGCAAGCGGCGTAATGCAAGAGCGTTGAGCCACGCCATCTACGTGCACGGTACAAGCACCACAAAGACCAATACCGCAACCAAACTTGGTGCCTTTAAGATTTAACTCGTCGCGTACGGCCCATAAAAGCGGCGTATCGTCCGGCGCATCCAGCTCTACACTGACACCGTTAATCTCGAACTTAATTGACATGATTTGGTTCTCCTAGTGAGCGCCCACCATAGCGAAGGTTAGGAATATCAAGCAAGCCCAAGAGAGAACGAAAGACAAATAGCCTAAGAAATAGAGCTTATAAACTCATATGGCCGAAGCATTTACGTACCTCAGCAATATAAAGTTCGGGCTGCTCAAAGGCCGCAAAATGCCCGCCTTTATCCAGCTCATTCCAATAAACAATATTGGTATAAAGCTTTTCCGCCCAGCTACGCGGGGAAGGCACAATTTCTTTGGGGAAAATACTGCAGCCCGTAGGCACCTCAACGGTTGTACCCGCGCCAGAAAATGCAGTACCAAAACTCTCCCAATACAAACGCGCAGATGAAGCGCCGTTACCACCCAGCCAATAAAACATGACGTTGTCTATTAACTCTTGGCGAGTTAACACATTTTCCGGATCGCCTTGGCAATCTGTCCACTCGTAAAACTTTTCAATCACCCATGCAGCCTGACCCATGGGCGAGTCCACCAACCCATAGCCCAAAGTTTGCGGACGCGTAGCCTGCTGCTTAGAGTAGCCCGCACCCCACTGGGCATAATAGCCAGCGGCCTTAAGCGCAATAGTGTCTTTTTCAGTGGGATTTTTAAGCGCATCGCCAGTTGCCCCAACCGTAGGCATGTTGACGTGAATACCGGCGCAATGACCAAAGTTTTGGCGACCAATGCCCGTAGTGACCGCAGAACCCCAATCACCGCCTTGAGCGAAATAACGCTCATAGCCCAAGCGACACATCAGCGTATCCCAAGCCGAAGAAATTTTTTCCACGCCCCAACCCGTAGTCGTAGGTTTGGCCGAAAAGCCATATCCTGGTAGTGAAGGGCACACCACATGAAACGCATCTTCAGCGCGACCACCGTGGGCAACCGGATCCGTCAAGGGACCAATAACCTTGTGAAACTCCACCACCGACCCCGGCCAACCATGAGTAATGAGTAAGGGCCGCGCACCTGCAACCTTGCTAGGTTGATGAATAAAGTGAATGTCTAGACCATCGATTTCAGTTAGGTATTGATCGAACCCATTAAAATAAGCCTCACGCTCACGCCAGTCGTAGTCGTTAAGCCAGTAATCACGCAGCGATTGGGCATACGCTAACGGCAAACCCTGACTCCAATCATCCGGCGTTTCCGCATCCGCCCAACGGGTATTGGCAAGACGATGCTTGAGATCGCTAATTTCATCTTCACTAATGCTGATTTTAAAAGGCCGGACCAACTCTGCGTCATTAGATGACATTCACACTCTCCCAAATACAAAAACTAATAAACCGATGCTCACCTTTTACTACAAATGAGATTTAAAGCATAAGACTAACGCATTATGGCAGACGTCAGTCATTGATCTGCCAAGCTTTCCATGGGGCGGTTTCACAACCCATTACAACGCCCCGTACCGCGAAATACTGGCGTAAACGTGCTTTTGAACCCATACTCAGATGGCTTCAAGTATATGAAAAACTTGGCTACCCTCGCCCAAATTAACTTTCAGACTGGCAGAACCTAGATGATCAAAACAATTTTACTTCTTACCCTATTTACTCTTTCGCAACTTTCGTTTGCAGAAGAAATCAGTGAAGAAAAGAAGCTTATTGTCGACGAATTTATGCAAGTTTCTGGCGAACTAGACATAGAAATCCCGGTGCAAGAATTAACTAAGACATTCATCACTTTGTTGGCCCAAAATAAAAATTTGGACCCTCGGGTGGTACCCATTGCTGAAGACGAAATTGCTATAATTATGCAGGAGCTATTTCTAGATAACGGCTTTCTTAACGAAGTGGGTTACGCCACATACGGCAAATATTTTACGATCGCTGAATTGAAGGACATGGTGGCGTTCTATAAGACCCCTACTGGAAAAAAAATGGTATCCGTTTTACCCAAATTGGAAACCGACGCTCTTTCCATCGGCGAAGCACATGTTGCATCCCTTCTCCCCGTCGTTAGAAAGCGTCTCATGAATAGATTTCGCGGCGTAGGCATCGTTTTTTAGGCATAACTTCTGGGCTAACTAGATTCACAAAATTTGGCACAAGACACTGATCTAGGACTAGCCTCAATGCTTGCAGAGCAGACGCCCTCTAAGCACAGCGAAAGCACTTAACCGCTTATTATGTCGCTGGTATTGCTGCTTTGTGCCTTGAGAGGCGTGGGGTTATTAATACGGAAGTTGGCTTTTGGTTATCAAAACAGGCCTCGTGGATTAAGCGCCTTCTAAGCCCTGACAGCCAAAAGGGCTTTCATTGCGAAAGCCCCCAACCGCGGCTTGCTGGCCTACACCAGCAAGCAGTCTATGGCAGTAAGTGTGCTACCGCGTCGCGCTCTTCGGTCAACTCTTGTTCGGTGGCGTCCATTTTGCCTTGACTGAATTCGCTGATTTCAATGCCTTGAACAATTTCCCAATCGCCACCTTTGCAACGTACTGGGAAGGAGTAGATCAAACCTTCAGCTACACCGTAGCTGCCATCTGAATAAACGCCCATGCTCAAGATCGCATCGCTACCTAATGCCCAATCGCGCATATGGTCGATGGCCGCGTTTGCAGCAGATGCCGCGCTAGATGCGCCTCTTGCTTCAATAATAGCCGCGCCGCGCTGCTGTACTTGAGGGATGAAATCGCCGGTGTACCAGTCCATGTCTACTAAAGACATAGCGTGCGCACCTGCAACGGTTGCTCTGTGAATATCTGGGTACTGTGTGGCTGAGTGGTTACCCCAGATGCATAGGCCTTCTACGTCTGACACATGCTTGCCTGCTTTTTGCGACAACTGCGCCATTGCACGGTTGTGGTCTAGGCGGGTCATTGCGGTGAAGTTACGTGGGTTTAAATCTGGTGCATTACGCTGAGCGATTAAGCTATTGGTGTTTGCAGGGTTGCCTACAACCAGCACTTTTACGTTTTTGGAAGCATTGTCATTCAACGCTTTGCCCTGAGCTGAGAAAATTGCAGCATTGGCTTCTAAAAGATCTTTGCGTTCCATGCCTGGTCCACGAGGTCTTGAACCAACTAGCAATGCGTAGTCTGCATCTTTAAACGCTACATTTGCGTCGTCTGTGTAAACGATGTCTTGTACGAGCGGAAATGCACAGTCGTCTAATTCCATCACCACACCTTTAACCGCTCCTAGAGCTGGTGTGATTTCTAATAGTTGTAAAATTACGGGTTGGTCGTTACCCAACATCGCGCCGGAAGCTACACGAAAAAGTAATGCATAGCCGATTTGGCCTGCGGCTCCGGTAATGGTAACGCGAACTGGATCTTTCATGGTTTCTCTCTTGAAGTGTTATCTAGTTGAAATTTGTTACCTGCATTCTAATTTGTCTCAAATAAAAATACCGCAAAGAAATGTCGGTTATGGCCAGATTTCAGCACAGTTATGGCGTATTTGATGTCATTTGCCCCAAAGAAGACCACTGACGACCAAATTTGTGTTTTTCAGCTAAGTTTTAGCAATGGGTGGCCCTGCTTTGCGTCTATTTCTGGATCTGTTTTGTGCACTAGTGGACGGTCGAGTTTAGTTCGCGCTTCAAACACTAACTGAGGGCATACATTCTAAAACCAACCACAGATAAAACCCTCCTTTAGCTCAGTTCTAAGAGCGCCTTCGCCAGGATGTAGTCTGCGCCCTTAAATTTTCGGGAGTTGGCCGTGAACCAGAAACCAGCACGCCTTTGGCCATCAATTAGGATGCTCCATTAATCAGACATAATTGAGACCATGATGCTGTCTGCCACACGCATACAAACGTAAAGATAGTTGTCGCAAACATGCCTGGCAAAAAGGCGCAAAAACCTCCCTAAATGGTCGCAATTCATTGCGATAAAAGCCGCAAATGCCAGCAATATGGCGTCTCTAGACCAACCTATGTGCATTAAAAACCCCCTCTACAGCTAGGTTTGGCAGGCAAAAGCATGACCAAAGCGGATTTTTTCTGCGCTCTAAGCATATGGCATGATGACTAATATTTTTATCTCATAAGGACGCTTTTGGAAGAATTTACGGAGGCAATTTGCAGCACAAAAAGAGCCAAAAAGAGCCAAATTTGCGTCGTTTTCACTAGCCAATAAATCCCACTGAGACTTGCTTCAGAGCGCTATTTTTGAGATCTTTCGTAATTGGTTTGATAGGTACGCCGCAGTACCCAAAAACAAACCACACAAGGCTAATTTATCTGCCGACAATAAGGCCGAATGTAGCCGCTTTAAGGGACTTTGAAACAGCCCTTCGCGGAGCTACTCACTAGCACACTAATTCAAGAATACTTGTCCACTCGCTATTCGAGTAGACGGGGTTCCTTGCCCTCGACAAAAGCAAATTTGAGTCGGCAAACAAATGGTAAGGACCATCGTGCTTACGACGGCGCGAACTAAATGAGAAAAAATATGACGGTAACATTTGACGGCAACTTCCCCGCCAAACACGGGCTTTACGACCCAGCCAATGAAAAAGATGGCTGTGGTGTGGGCTTTGTATGTGACATTAAGGGCCGCCCCAGTCACCAAATAGTTATCGATGCTAGCCTCATGAACTGCTGCATGGAACACCGAGGCGGCGTGGGCTATGAGAAAAATTCTGGCGACGGCGCGGGCATTTTAACTGGCCTACCGCACAAGCTTCTTGAGCAAATTGCTACACAACAATTTGGCGCCAGCTTGCCTGAAAGCGGCCAATACGGCGTAGGTAACGTTTTTCTACCTACTGACCCCGAACAACGCGCCCACTGCATAGCAGTGATAGCAGAAGAAGTTGCGGCAAACGGCCAAAAGCTGATTGGCTGGAGAGACCTTCCAACAGATCCAGACGCCGCAGACCTTGGCAATGCCTCGCGCGCTGCCATGCCCTACTTTGCGCAACTCTTTATCGGATCGAACGACAGCGCCCAAAGCACAGAAGAATTTGAACGTAAGCTGTACCTGATTCGTAAGCACAGTACTCACCGCCTTCGTGGTGACGAGGCCCTGAGCCAAAACTACCTGTTTTATGTTTGCTCGCTGTCCACAAGCGTCATCATCTATAAAGGCATGCTCACGCCAGCCCAGCTGTTCCCGTTTTATCCAGATTTGCTCAATGCAGACTATGAAAGCCATTTAGCAATGGTGCACTCTCGCTTTAGCACCAATACGTTCCCATCTTGGGACCGCGCTCAGCCAAACAGATTTATGAGCCACAACGGCGAGATCAATACGCTGTTGGGCAACGTTAATGCAATGAACGCCCGTGAAGGCGTTGCAGCATCTGCACACTTTGGTGAAGACATTAATAAGCTGTTCCCCATTGTTGAAGCCAATTGCTCAGACTCTGGCAACTTCGACAACGTCCTAGAATTTTTGATCATGTCTGGCAGAACTCTGCCCGAAGCATTATTAATGATGATTCCTGAGGCATGGCAACAGCACACCAACATGTCTGCTGAAAAGCGCGCCTTTTATGAGTACAACTCATGCTTAATAGAACCTTGGGACGGCCCAGCGTCTATTGCCTTCACTGACGGCACCTGCATTGGCGCGGTATTAGACCGTAATGGTCTACGCCCTTCGCGTTATTACATTACCGATGACGATAAGTGCATTATGGCCTCTGAAGTTGGAGTTGTGCCGGTAGACCCAGCACGAGTCATAGAAAAAGGTCGTTTGCAGCCAGGCCGAATATTCCTCATCGACTTTGAACAAGGTCGCATGATTCCTGACGAAGAACTTAAATCTGATTTAGCAGCAAGCAGACCCTACGCAGCTTGGGTTGAAGAACAACGCATTGAGCTAACGGATCTTGAGCAACAAAACGGCCTAGGTCTTCATGCTGATACCCTGATTTCTAGAATGCAGGCGTTTGGCTATACCCAAGAAACCATGCAATTCATGTTGCAGCCAATGATTAAGGAACTCAGAGACCCATTGGGTTCTATGGGTAATGACGCAGCCCTTGCAGTTATGTCTGAAAAGCCGCGCATGCTTTACGACTATTTCAAGCAGCGCTTTGCACAGGTTACCAACCCGCCCATCGACTCTATTCGTGAAGAAGTCATCATGGCGCTAGATTGCTATGTGGGCCCAGAGCAAAACTTGCTCCAGTCCGAGCCTGAAAACGCCCACCGCCTTCGCGTACCCCACCCCATTTTAAGTAATAGCGAGCTGGCCTCTATTCAGTCCATGGATCACCGTGGCTGGAAAACCTGCACAATCGACATTACCTATGCCGCAGGTTCAGCCGAGCAAGGTCTCAAGGCCGCTTTAGAACGAATCAACAACGAAGCCCTGCAAGCAATTGCGGACGGCTTTAGTTTGGTTATTCTCAGTGACCGTGGCATCAGTGAACAACAAGTACCTATGAGTGCACTACTTGCGGTAGGCAGCGTGCACCAGTTCTTGGTTAAAGCCCATAAACGCAGTCAAATTGGCCTTATCTTAGAGACCGGCGAAGCCCGAGAAGTGCACCATCACTGCTTATTAGTAGGTTACGGCGCAGATGCCATCAACCCATATCTGGCATTTGAAGCCCTTTGGGATGCCCAAGTGCAAGGTGAGTTTGATAGCGTCACAGGCGTAGAAACACCGGAAGACGTGGTCTACAACTATCGCAAAGCAGTCGCCAAAGGCATTCTTAAGGTCATGGCAAAAATGGGTATTTCTACCCTGCAATCTTATAAAGGCGCACAAATTTTTGAAGCCGTTGGCTTGGCCCACGACATCATTGCGCAAGCATTTACTGGCACCGCTAGCCGAGTTGAAGGTATTTCACTAAGCGTGCTCGCTGAAGAAATGCAGCGCAGACACGGCATAGGTTTCCCCAGTAGAGACGCAACGCCTATAGCGATTTTGCCCAACCCAGGTGACTTTCACTGGCGTCGCAATGGCGACACCCACATGTGGGATCCAATTGCTGTAACCAACCTTCAGTCTGCTGTAAGACAAAACAATGAAGATGCTTATTGGGCCTTTGCCAAGCAGATTAATGAAGAAAATACCCGCAAGGCCACATTGCGCGGTTTGTTAGATTTTCAAGAAGGCCAGCAGCCTGTACCGCTCGAAGAAGTTGAAGCGGCCACTGAAATTGTAAAACGCTTTGCCACTGGCGCCATGAGCTTTGGCTCTATCAGCGCAGAAGCACACGAGTCTTTGGCCATTGCCATGAACCGTTTAGGTGGCAAGTCTAATACCGGCGAAGGCGGCGAAGACGCCAAGCGTTTCACCCCAATGGACAACGGCGACTCCAAGCGCTCGGCCATTAAGCAAGTAGCCAGCGGCAGATTTGGGGTAACCATTAATTACCTCAGCAACGCTGACGAACTGCAGATCAAAATTATTCAAGGCGCGAAGCCCGGTGAAGGCGGTGAGTTACCCGGCGGCAAGGTAGACGATTATATCGCCAGCCTACGCCACTCAACCCCAGGTGTTGGCCTCATTAGCCCGCCACCCCACCACGACATCTACTCTATTGAGGACATGGCGCAGCTGATACATGACTTGAAGAATGCCAATCCAAAAGCGCGTATCAGTGTAAAACTGGGTGCAGAAATTGGTGTGGGCACAGTGGCGGCAGGTGTTGTTAAAGCACGCGCAGATCACGTTGTGATTGCCGGTGACTCAGGTGGTACTGGTGCATCGCCACTGACCTCCATTAAACACGCTGGTGTACCTTGGGAACTAGGCATTGCCGAAACCCACCAAACACTGGTTATGAACAATTTGCGTTCAAGAGTGATATTGCAAACAGACGGTCAAATTAAGACCGGGCGCGATGTAGCAATAGCGGCCATATTGGGCGCAGAGGAATTTGGTTTTGCTACCGCACCGCTCATTGCACTGGGTTGCATCATGATGCGTAAGTGTCACTTAAACACCTGTCCAGTAGGCATAGCGACCCAAGACCCAGAACTGCGCAAGAAGTTTACTGGATCGCCTGAGCACGTCGTTAACTACCTGTTTATGGTGGCTAAAGAGCTACGCATGATTATGGCTGAACTGGGCGTACGCACACTCAATGAGATGGTTGGCCGAGTCGACCTGCTAAAAACCGACGAAGCCATCAATCATTGGAAAGCTGACGGTGTGGATTTATCTAGTATCTTAGCCCCAGCGCAAATACCCAACGAATTCTTAGGTGCTTTTGCTATACACGATCAAGATCATGAGCTAGATAAAGCACTAGATAATCAGCTTATTCCGCTGGCAGAACCTGCGCTAAAAACAGGTGCCAAAGTTTATGCAGAATTACCGATCATCAATACCAACCGCGTAGTGGGCGCCATGCTTTCCAATCAGGTTATAGACCAGGTTGGACCGCAAATGCTTCCCGATGACACAATTCACTTCAAATTTAACGGCAGCGCCGGTCAAAGTTTGGGCTGCTGGTTAGCTAAAGGTATTACCTTAGAAGTTGAAGGCGACGCCAACGACTTTGTCGGTAAAGGCTTATCGGGTGGACGCGTAATCGTATACCCACCAAAGGTCAGCACATTTGCCGCTGAGGACAACATTTTGCTCGGCAACGTCGCCTTGTACGGCGCAACGTCAGGGGAAGCATTCTTCCGCGGCGTAGCAGCAGAGCGTTTTTGTGTAAGAAACAGCGGCGCATCTACAGTAGTAGAAGGCGTGGGCGATCACGGCTGTGAATATATGACAGGCGGCCGGGTAGTTATTTTGGGTGCCACAGGCCGCAACTTTGCCGCGGGCATGAGCGGCGGCATTGCATACATTTGGGACCCTAAATCTGAGTTCAGCATTAACTGCAACCCAGAGATGGTAGACCTAGACCCAATGGATGAGGCAGGCGACATCGCAGAGCTACAGGACTTAATCCAAAAGCATGCGAATTTGACCGGCTCAGTAGTCGCGCAAAAAATCCTCGCAAACTGGGAAAGCAGCCTTGGCGAGTTTGTAAAAGTTATGCCAAAAGACTTCAAGCGCGTACTAGAACAACGCCGTCAACAAGTGAGCGCGGGTTAATAACCGCGTCAGTTATAGAAAAGGTTTGAGAAAAGACAATGGGTAAACCCACAGGATTTATAGAGTTTCCACGTAGCGCAGCGCCCTATCGAGCGCCCGCAGACCGGATATTAGATTTCAAAGAAATTTATACCGATCATGATGTGCAACGACTAAGCACCCAAAGTGCGCGCTGCATGGATTGTGGCGTGCCGTTTTGTCAATCCGAAGAAGGTTGCCCAATTCACAACCTCATTCCAGAGTGGAACGATCTGGTATTTAGAGATCAGTGGAAAGAAGCACTGGACCGCCTGCACCAAACCAACAACTTCCCAGAGTTTACTGGCCGCGTTTGCCCTGCACCTTGCGAAGGCGCCTGTGTACTTGGCATTACCGACCCAGCAGTCACCATTAAAAATATTGAAATGGCGATTATCGACCGCGGCTATGAAGAAGGCTGGGTACTACCCAACATTCCCGCACTGCGCTCAGGCAAAACTGTTGCAGTAATTGGTTCAGGCCCAGCAGGTTTAGCCGCAGCAGATCAACTCAACAAAGCAGGTCACAGCGTTACAGTTTACGAGCGTGCAGACAGAATTGGCGGACTACTCATGTACGGTATTCCGAACATGAAACTCGCCAAAGACGAAGTAGTAGAACGCAGAGTGCAGTTGCTACGCGAAGGCGGCGTGCACTTAATCACCAACACAAACGTCGGCGACGGCAAAGATGGCTCTATAGACATCGCCGCGCTCAAGTCATCTAACGACGCCGTACTGTTCACCACAGGCGCAACCGTGCCACGAGATCTGCCAATTGATGGCAGAGCGTTCACGGGCGTACATTTCGCCATGGACTTCTTGTCAGCAAACACCAAGAGCCTTCTAGACTCTCAGCATGACGACGACGCCTACATATCAGCCAAGGGCAAAGACGTTATAGTCATCGGCGGCGGTGATACCGGCACAGATTGCATAGGCACATCGCTGCGTCATGGTTGCAAGAGCGTAACTAACTTTGAATTATTCGCTCAGCCCCCAGAAGGTAGAGCGGACAATAACCCATGGCCCACATGGCCAAAAATCTTCCGCGTAGACTACGGTCACGAAGAGGCGGCGCATACACAAGGCGCAGACCCCAGAGTTTATTCAATATCGTCGGTATGTTTCCTAGGCGATGACGCGGGCAAGTTAACCGGCGTGCGCACCGTACAAGTAGAAATGAAAGACGGTAAGTTTGAAAACGTAC